>Ga0116227_10017250_pt1 | contig 10125 bp, 11 predicted proteins | sample S1TSphgellanicum_FD_89693 | JGI IMG/M metagenome (GOLD analysis project Ga0116227, IMG submission 89693) | Host-associated microbial communities from peat moss isolated from Minnesota, USA - S1T2_Fb - Sphagnum magellanicum MG | ecosystem: Host-associated > Plants > Peat moss > Unclassified...
GTTTCGTCGCGAGCTGAACGCGACGATCAGACGGTCGTCGTCTCGTAGGTCAGCAGGGTGACGCCGGCCATACCGAAGTTCGGGACGTCGGCGGCTGCCGCTTGCCCTTCGGGCGACGCGGCGGCCGCGCCGAGCGCTTCGATCGAATCGAACTCGAGAATTGCGACGAGATAGTATGGGGACGCCGAAGCGCCTCCGGAGATCGGCCCCTTATTGATCGTATACGAACGCAGCCCCGGCATACGTTTTGCGAGCGGCACGTGCGTCCCGAGATAGTAAGCATCGAACGCCGCCGGATCGGCGGGCGGTGCGTACAGCACCAACAGTTGAGCTGCCATCAGATTCTCCGTTCGTATCGTTAGTGCGCGGACCAGCCGCCGTCGATCGAGATCGGCGCACCGTTGATCGAACGCGCCGCGTCCGAACACAAGAACGCGCAGAGCTGGCCGACTTCCTGTGGATCGATGAACGCGTTGCTCGGCATCGCCTCGAGAAACGCACGAGCGAGGGCTTCCTCTTCGCTGATGCCGCCGCCGTACGACTGGACGAGTTGCGGCGCCTGATTGCGAATGAGATCCGTAAGCACGGCGCCCGGGCAGACGGCGTTGACCGTGATGCCGACCGGTGCTCCTTCGAGCGCCGACGCACGCGTTAACCCGACGACGCCGTGCTTTGCCGCGACGTAGGCGGGCTTGTATGGCGAGGCGACGAGACCGTGAACGCTCGCGACGTTCACGATACGCCCGCGCTTGCGCGCGACCATATGCGGCCACACGGCCTTCGTCGCGAAGAACACGCCGTCGAGGTTGATCGACGTGACGAATTCCCACTTATCGTCGGGAAATTCCGAGACGGGCGCGACGAACTGCACGCCCGCGTTGTTCACGAGATGATCGATGCCGCCGAAATCTTCCGCGACCGCGTCGCACATCTGCTTGAGCACTTCGGACTTGCGCACGTCGACCGCATACCCGCGCGCTTTGCGGCCCGTCTCGCGAGCGATCGCGCCGGCGGCGTGCCCCGCTTCGTCACCGTCGAGATCGAAGATCGCGACGTCCGAACCCGCGCGCGCGAGTTCGAGCGCCGCCGCCGCTCCGATTCCACGGCTACCACCGGTCACGACGCTCACACGCTCGGTAAGATCAATGAAAGAAGCGGCCATCGCGCCTTCCCATTGGGTTCCACCGGTCCGTCTCCTCCCGCCGGATTCGTGCGCACGCACTCCGAACCACGACGACATCGATCGGAGGCTCTCTCGGTGCGTCTTTTTCGTTGTCTCCTCGCCTTGCTCGCGCTCGCCGCGATCGCCGCGCAATTCCATCTGCAACTCGGCGTCGCCACGTTCGGTCCCGTCAACTTCTTCAGCTACTATACGATCATCTCGAACATTTTTGGGGCCGCCGTCTTGCTCGCGGCGGCGTTCGGCTTGCCGGAGGACGAGCATCTTCGCGACGTCCTCCGCGGAACGGCGACCTTGTCGCTCGTCATCGTGGGCGTCGTCTTCTCGGTGCTGCTTGCGAATCTCGATTCGGTGGTCATTCCATGGGCGAACGCGATCGTGCACTACGCAATGCCGATCTATATCGCGCTCGACTGGTGCCTCGATCCGCCGCGCACCCAGATCTCGCGCCGCGATGCCGCGGTGTGGCTCGCGTTACCGGCAGCGTATCTCGTATACACGCTCGTACGCGGCGCGATCGTGCACTGGTATCCGTATCCGTTCCTGAACGCGGATGCGATCGGCTACGCGAGCGTCGCCGCATATTCCGCGGGCATCCTCGTGTTTACATTGCTCGCAGCGTACGCCGTGATGACGGTCGGGAATACGCTTCGAGCGCGCGTGGATCGAGTAGCGGTTCGCTAGGCTTAGGTTTTCTGCGCGGCCTTGCGCGAACGCGCGGGCACGGGTTCGGGAAGCGCCGGCGTCAAGCGCGCGCGGAAATAGTCGACCGTCTGGCGCATGCCCTCGAGAATCGACGTCGTCGCTTCCCATCCGAGCTCGGCCTTTGCGAGCGACGAATCGAATTGCGCGTCGCGAACGTCGCCCGGACGCCGCTCGTTCCACTCGATCGGCGCTTCGAAACCCGTCACTTCGGCGAGCGCGCGATAGATCTCGTTGACGCTCGTCTTCTTTCCGGTACCGATCGCATAGCACGATCCGCTGCCCTTCGAGAGTGCGTCGACGTTGAGACGTGCGATATCGCCGACGTACACGTAGTCGCGCGTCTGCTCGCCATCCCAAAAAATCTTGATGCCCTGATGCGCGAGAAACTTCCCGATGAAGATCGAGATGACGCCGGCTTCACCGTTGGGATCCTGACGCGGACCGTAGACGTTCCCGTAGCGCAGGGCCGTAAAATCGAGGCCGTGCTGCGCCTTGTAGAAACGCAGGTAGTGCTCGGCGACCATCTTCGTGATCGCGTACGGAGATTCGGGGCGCTGCGGCGTCGCTTCGTTCGCGGGCAGCTTGTCCGGCTCGCCGAACGTCGCGCCGCTCGACGCGAAAAGCACTTTCTTGACTTTCGCTTTCACGCAATTGTCGAGCACGTTGATGAGGCCGAGCACGTTGATCTGCGCGTCGAGCTGGGGGTCGCGGGAACTGATCGCGACGCTATGCTGCGCCGCATGATGGCTCACCACGTCGGGTGCAAAATCGCGGAACACGCGCTCGATGCCGGGGTCGCGGATGTCCAGATGGATGAACGACGCCTTCTCCGGCAGGTTGTCGCGGCGACCGCCGCCGTGTGCCCAAAGGCTATCGACCACGACGACTTCGTGCCCGGCGGCGAGGTACGCGTCGGCGATGTGCGACCCGATAAAGCCGGCCCCGCCGGTGATGATGATCCGCATGAAACTCCTTGGCGATACGAACATCTCGCGTGCCGAAAGCCCGCGACTCGTAGAGCGCTCGCCGGGCGGTCGGCGAGGGCGACGGCGTACCGTACCCGACCCCGTTCGTCCGGGCATCGAGGCTGCCCTCGCGCCCGCTCGCCTCCCGTCCGCAATGCAACGGGCGTCGCTTTTCGGGTGAAATACGTGCCGAGACTAGGCGGGCCGAACGGCGGTCGTGATAGGAGCGTGTGGGGCGCGTTCCGATCGTCGTTCTTGCCGTCGCCTTTCTCGGCGGCGCGCTTGCCGAGCTGCACCACCTCGCGGCGGCTGCCGTCACGGTAGCGCTCGTGCCGGCGATCGCGCTGCGATCCCCTCCGCCGGCCGTTCGGGCCGGGCTGCTCCTCGCGACGCTACTCGGCGTCGTCGACGCATCGGCGCTCGGGCATCCGACCGCTCCTCGGAGCGACGGCCACATTCGGCGTGAGCCCGCGCTCGTCGTCGACGAGCGACCCGCAAGTGACGGGCTCGTGAACACGACGGTGCGTTTTGCGGACGGCACGCAAGGGAGCGCGGAGCTTCCCGTACCGCCGGAGCAGATCGGCGCGCGGATCGTCCTGCGTGGAAAGCGCGTGCCGTTCGACGAGCCGCGTAATCCGGGCGAACCGTCGACGCGAGAGATCGCGAGCGAACGCGGCCTGTCATGGCGCATCGCGCGAGCGCGCGTGATGTCGCGCGAGCCACCCAATCTCGGCGACGTCAGCCTCTACTGCGCGCGTTTGCGTTCGTGGGCGTCGGCGCGCATTCACGCGCGCTTCTCCGAACCCGAAGCGACGATTCTCGCCGGCGCGATGTGGGGCGAACGCGGTCCCCTCGCGCCGGATCTCCGCGCGGAATTTCAAGAGACCGGCACGGTCCACGTGCTCGTCACGGCGGGGCTGCATCTCGGCGTCGTCGCCGCGCTCGGTCTCGGGTTGTTGCAGTTCGTCGGATGCGGTCGCATCGGGGCGTCGCTCGGTGCGATCGCGATCGTGTGGCTCTACGCGGCGATCAGCGGCGATCATCTGCCGTCCGTGCGGGCGGCGACGATGTTGTCGTTCGCGCTGCTGGCGCGGGCCGCCGGGCGCGAATCGACGTCGTGGAACGCGCTCGCCGCGGCTGCGATCGTCGTGACCGCGATCGGCCCGGCTTCGCTGACGAGCGTTTCGTTCGCACTCTCGTTCTCGTGCGTCGCCGCGATCTTCGCGTTCGCCAAGCCGATCGCGGAAGCGCTCGAGACCATCGGCGCGCCGCATCTGGTCCGCGAAGCGCTCGCGGTCGCATTCGCGACGCAGCTCGGAACGTGGCCGCTCACCGCATCGGCCTTTCTCGTGATCGCCCCGTACGCGCCGCTCGCGAACGCGCTCGTCGTGCCGATCGTCGGCGTCGCGATGCTCGGCGGCCTCGTGACGCTCGCGCTCGCGCCGATACCGCCGCTCGCCGACGTTGCAGCGAACGTCGAAACGTCGTTCGTCGATTGGATCGTCGCGGTCGTACGCTTCGTCGCATCGCTACCGGTCGCGCACGTGGTCGCAACGCCGCCGCCGCCATGGACGATCGCGGTCTACGACGGCGCACTGATCGTTGCGGCGATCGCGCTCCATCACGGTCGCACGACGCGCGCGATCGCGATCGTCGTCTGCGCCTCAGCACTCTGCCTCTGGCCGCCACGAATGCCGAACCACGACTTACGCGTCGTCGCGATCGACGGCGGGCAGGCCGACGCGCTTCTCATTCGCACTCCGACCGGGCACGCATATCTCGTCGACGCGGGCGGCCGGCTCGAACGCGGACCGCAGGTCGCGGGCGCATCGAGTTCCGAGGAGATCGGCGAACGAATCGTCGTTCCGTTTCTGATTCGGAGCGGCATCCATCACCTCGACGCGGTGCTTTTGTCCCATCCACATGGCGATCACTCAGGTGGATTGAGCCCGGTGTTGCGCACGCTCGGCGCCGACGGTTTCGCGGATAGCGGGCAAACGTATCCCGGCCACGCGTATCACGATGCGCTCGATGTCGCTCGCGAGCGAGACATACCGCTTTGGGAGCCACGCGGCGGCGACGTCTGGAGAACGAGTGACGGTGTAACGTTCCGCTTCTACGGCCCAACCTCGCCGTATATCACGGGCTCGAGAAGCGACATCAACAGCAACTCCCTCGTGTTCCGATTGGAGTACGGCCGCTTCCGGATGCTCTTCACGGGCGACGCCGGCGCGGAAACCGAGCAGCGCATACTCGCTCGACACGACGATCTACGCGCCGACGTCCTCAAGGTCGGTCACCACGGCTCCGCATACGGAACCACGCAAGCATTCCTCGACGCCGTATCCCCTCGCGTAGCGATTATCTCGGTAGGTCGCGATAATCTCTTCGGGCATCCCGCGCCGTCCACGATCGATGCTCTCCGAAGACGCGGAATCACGACCTACCGCACAGATCGAGATGGCGCCGTAACCGTCGCGACGGATGGCAGCGGCTACCGCGCCGAACCTTTCATGCCACGAACTCCCGATGGTTCGGAGTAGGTGAGCATTTCCCGAGCGCTCAACCAGCTCGATACGAAGCCCACGATGTCGAGATCGCGGACAATCTGTAGGAGCAGCCACGATGACAAAGCCCTTGGCACCTGTTCGCCCAGCTGAGGGTTGGATGGGTCTTCAAGCGGACGACGATCTGCAAATCGAGCGCGACCGGCATGGCGCGGAGATCGAACGCTCGGTCCTCGTCCCACGCTAGACGACGTCGGTCGCCTACGGCAACGTAGGCGTCTGCTTGCCACCTCGCTCGCGTCAGGTCTCACGTTCGTCATCTACGTTTTTTCCATGAGCAGCGACATCGGCTTCTGGGATACGGGCGAGATGCAGACCGTGCCGTTCATGCTGGGGCTCGCGCACCCGACCGGCTATCCGGCCGAGATTCTCTTGGGCTGGCTCTTTACGCATCTGGTGCCCATCGGCGACCCGGCGATCCGCATGAATCTCTTCTGCGTGATCTGCGTCGTCGGTTCTACCGCCGCGTGTTGCGGACTCGCACAGCGTTTCGGAGCTTCCCCGCTCGTCTCGGCGCTTTGCGCGATGTGTTATGGTCTCACGCCCGTTGTTTGGGAGCATGCGACACACACGGATGTTACGGATCCCGCGATCCTGTTCTGTGCGTGGTCCCTCCTTTTCGCTTCGTACGCGGCAACGCACGAGAAGAGCCGGCTTCTTTACTGCAGCGCGATTTGCGCCGGCCTGGCTCTTGGAACGCACGGCATCGTGATCTTCTTCTTGCCGACGGCCTTCATCGTGCTTCTGGGCTCGAAGCACACGAAGCAGCCGGCGCATCTCGTACCGTACGTCGGAATTATGGCTCTCGTCGTCGTTGCGGAGTACGCGTACCTACCGCTACGCAGTTGGCAAGTGACGGCGGAGAATCTGGACCCGACGCGCGCGATCGGTCTGCCGGTCGGCATGTCATTTTGGGATCACGGACATCCGATGCGTCTCTCGGGATTTCTGACAATCGTGACCGGTTCGCCCGTTCACGCCGCCTCTTCACTCGGCAGCATCTGGCGCATCTCCGACGCGCCGCGCTTCGTTGCCTCGACCTTTGAAAATCTGCGAGCGAACTACCCGTTGGTAATTCTCGCCTCGATAGCTCTCTTCGCGATCCTATCCATCTCATTCAACCGCAGAAGTTGGGTGCTTCTCATCCCGCTCGCCCTTATTACACCCTTTGCAGCAACGTTTTCTCAAGAGACGGACGTCTCGCGATATTTTTCGTTTCCGATCTTGTGTCTCTGGGTACTCAGCGCCGTCGCGATAACGGCACTCGGCGAATTCCCGTCGTCTCGCTGGATCAAAGCAGTGCTGCCCGCATTGCCGCTCGCGATGTTTGCATACGAGCTCTACAGCGGGCGGTACTCCTTCGAACGGCCGAGCGATCATTTTGGGAGGGCGTACGTCGCCGACGTTATTCAATCCACGCCGAGCAACGCGATCATCATCGCGCCGTGGGTCTACGCGACGCCACTTGCGTACGTCGCCTATGCGGAAAACGCTTTTGGGGAGCGTATACTCGTTCCGTTCGACGTTGGACGTGCAGAACCGTATCTGTCCGCATGGCTAGCGTCGCGGCCGGTGTACGCAGTATCGGAAACCCGTCCTCCCGGAGCTATTCGAAGTACGGAACGGCTTCGGTTTCACGTGAATCCCGATATCAGACACGACCCGAGGCTCTTCTTCGTTACGGGCTTCGACGCAGTAACGCCCAAGCACGACATCGATGCCCGCGAGAACGAGCGTCAAGACCGGGCGATAAGCGAGCAACGCGCTGGGCGGCAGTCAAAAACGCGCCGGAGCGCTGGTAACGAGGGCTCGGCTCTCGAGCAGAAAGCTCATCGCTCAAAACGGAGCCGATTCGCTACTAACCTATAAACTTGTTCAAATAGGTTGACAGGTTAGCGGAGACGAGGTAAAGTGGGGCTCATCCCAGCTCCCACCGCCCGGAAGGCACCCGAAATGTCACCCACGCTCAGCCACTCGACCGACGTCGCGTATCGCACCGTCGCCGTCAACGGAATCGATCTTTTCTACCGCGAGGCCGGCCCCGCCGACGGGCCCGTCGTCCTGCTTCTGCACGGCTGGCCCGCGTCGTCGCATATGTTCCGCGACCTGCTCCCAAAGCTCGCGGATCGCTTCCGCGTGATCGCGCCCGACTATCCCGGCTTCGGATTCTCGAGCCAGCCGAGCACGACCGAATTTACGTACACGTTCGACAATCTCGCGAATACGATCGAGGCGTTCATCGGCGCGCTCGGCATCACGAAGTTCTCGATGTACGTGCAAGACTACGGCGGCCCGATCGGCATGCGGATCGCAACGAAGCGCCCCGAGGCAATTCGCGCGATCGTCGTACAGAACTCGAACTTCCATCTCGAGGGCATCTCCGAGGCACTCGCGCCGCTTGCGGCCTACTGGAAGGATCAAAGCCCCGAGATCGAGGCGCAGGTCCGCGGTTTTCTCACGCTCGAGACGACGACGTTCCAATACTCGCACGGCGCGCGATATCCGGAACGCGTGAGTAAGGACGCAATCGCCCTCGACCAGCTCAATCTCGACCGGCCCGGCAACGACGCGATTCAACTCGCACTCTTCCGCGACTACGAGTCGAACGTCGCCCTGTATCCCACGTGGCAGGCGTATCTCCGAACGCATCGACCCCCGATGCTCGTCATCTTCGGCAAGAACGACCCGTTCTTCACACCTGCCGGCGCCGAAGCGATCGGTCGCGACAATCCCAACGCTACCATCGTACCGCTCGACGGCGGGCACTTCGCCCTCGAGGAGCACAGCACCCAAATCGCCGCGGAAATGCGATCGCTCGCCGATCGTGTCGTCGCCGGAGTTTATTTGAAATGATCGCCACCTCCACCATCGCGAAGCGATCTGCGCTTCGCGGCATTCTCACCGGCGCCGTCATCGCGGGCGTCCTCGACGCCACGTTCGCCGTCATCGTCGACGTCGTGATTCTGCGGGCATTCAGCTTGCTCGGCGTCCTACAGTGGATCGCGAGCGGCGCGATCGGCAGCATCGCTTTTCGCGGCGGATTGGCGACCGCCGCGCTCGGCGTCGCCATCCACTTCGCGCTCGCGGGATTCTTCGCGGCGCTTTACTGGATCGCATCGCTTCGAATCGACGCTCTGCGCACGCACGCCGTACCGCTCGGCATACTCTACGGGGCGGCGATCTGGGTCGTGATGGACCTCATCGTGTTGCCGAACAGCGGCGTGCCGAAAGCGACGTTCGATCCGATCGTATTCGTCGCTTTCTTGATCGACCACGCGTGCTTCGTCGGGCTGCCGATCGCACTTGCGATCAAGCGCTATACCGTATAGGCTAAGGCATTGGAACCGTTCGCTCGCATCGGCAACAATCTCAGTGCCGACTTCGTCAACACCGTCGTATCGTTCGATCACGACGGCGGGACGCTCCGCTCGGCAAACGATGTCGTCGATTTCTTGGCGACGACGGGGGCGATCGCGGCGGCGGAGGCCGAGCGCCTACGTATCCGAGTGACGGATGCCGTCGCAGCGGAGCGCTTCCTCGCGACGGCGCTCGAGTTGCGAACCGCCGTCCGAGCCGCCTTGACCGCGATCGAACGGCACGAGCCGCTCGGAAACGATCCGCTCGCGTCGATCAACGCGATCCTCGCGGCCGACGCCGGCTTCGAGCAACTCGCACCGCACGGCGGTGGCTACCACGTCGAACGGCGGCACATGCTCGACGATCCGGCAATCGCGCTCGTGCCGATCGCGCGAGATATCGCGCGGTTGATCGCGACGCCGAATGCTCCCGTGCGGCAATGCGCGGGTGAGGACTGCGTGCGCCACTTCTATGATGATTCGCGGACGGGACGCCGACGGTGGTGCGAGATGGCGATCTGTGGCAACCGTGCGAAAGTGTCGGCCTTCGTCAAACGTCAGCGCGCTGGCCGATAACGGACGTCGAGCGACCGGTAGCCGGTTGGGAAGTGCCGATCTTCGGGCATGAGAGGGTATAGACCTCAACACCCTCCCTCGGAGTACGTTCATGATCAAATCGATCGCACTTATCGGATTCGTCCTTTCACTCTGTAGCGTCGCGTCCGCGCAGATCGCGCCACCGCCCGGTGCCGCGACCCATCAGGGCACGAAAACGGTCCCGACGACACACGCAATGACGAGTAAGACGATGCACTCGGCGAAGAGCACGAAGCCGATGTCGAAGATGAAAGCCACGCCGAAGCCCAAGTCCTGACGGCGAAAACAAGCGGCTTACCTCACAAGCATGAGGCGAGCCGCTTGATGCGCTCTTGGTCACACTATCCCGGGCGGAGATGCGTATCGCCGGCATCGGGATGTAAGATGGAGAGCCCTAACTCAGAGCGTCTGTAGAGGTCCTCATTGCCTCGCTTTTCTCGAGCCTATCTTTCGGCGTTTGTTGCGGCTGCGGCACTTTGCGCGTGTAGCGGTCACGGCGGCACGCCTCCCGTGACGGCTTCGAGTTCGCCATCGACGTCGCCGACCGCGGCGGCCTCCGCATCGGCCACGCCCTCCGCACGCCCGACGTCCTCGGGCAGCGCGTCACCATCCGCGTCGGCTTCGGCTACGCCGTCGCCCGCTCCGAGCGCATCGGCGAAACCGAGTGCGTCTCCAACGCCTACCGTAACGCCGTCGCCGAGCCCGAGCCCGACGTCCTCAGCGCCGACGTCGTTCGATGATTGGCCGATCGCCGA
>Ga0116227_10017251_pt1 | contig 10124 bp, 4 predicted proteins | sample S1TSphgellanicum_FD_89693 | JGI IMG/M metagenome (GOLD analysis project Ga0116227, IMG submission 89693) | Host-associated microbial communities from peat moss isolated from Minnesota, USA - S1T2_Fb - Sphagnum magellanicum MG | ecosystem: Host-associated > Plants > Peat moss > Unclassified...
ACCTCAAACTGGGACCTGAACACAAAATGACTTACAACTCGCTCTCAAAAACTCCAAAATCCTTGAGATTTTGGGAGACACATAAAATATATGTCTTCTATATTTGTTCAAAATTTCAGCTCTATTGATGATGACCACAAAGAGATATCACTTTCAAAAGAAACTGACTTCAAAACTGAGACTGAAACTTCAGATGCTTAGATCTCTCACAATACAAGTCCAAATGACATGAAATTTTTCTCACACATATATTCCTATATAATCTATAAGATCACAAAGTTACAGACCCAAAAAAGCTTAAACAAAGGAGATATGACCAAAAAACCAAATCTGACACATAGTTTTCAAAAGCTCTTAACTCTCACAATACAAGTCCAAATGACATGAAATTTCTCTCACACATATATTCCTATATGATCTATAAGATCTCAAAGTTACAGACCCAAAAACAAAAGGAGATATGACCAAAAAATCAGATCTGACACAGAGTTTTCAAAAACTCTTAACTCTCACAAAACATATCCTTTTCTTTTGAAACTTTGAGAGTAGAAACGTCCTATAGTCTTCTATAACCTTTCCAAGTTTCACCCCAAGATACCTCTAGCTACTTACTGAAACAACAAAACAAACAAACAAGAAGAAGAAGCAGATTAAACTATTATGGACTGACTACAAACAAGTGGAGAATTTCAAGATAAGAGAAGCTTTATTGATCCATCAATTGGTGTTGATCTGCTGAAGGGTTGTTCCCCATACTATCTCCTTTTATAACCTTGAACCATACTAGTCCCAAAACATCCTAGGCCATGATATTGCCAAAAGTATCCAAAAATATCCTAGGACATGACATTGCCCAAAGTATCCCAAAATATCTTAGGCCATGACAGTTAGTAGTTTGAACAACTTGAACACAAAACAACACTAGCATTATTAAAGGGGATTACAATTTACAAAGCCCTAATATTTGCCGTAAATTTCCCCCATTAAAGTCATATTTACAAAAAAAGTTTTACAAATATTTTGTGCTATTAACAAGTGTGATAGTGATTTTGAAGAATGGTGATTTTAACTAAAATGGATGGCTACCAAAAAATGTGTGACACAAGCAAGAATGTGACTAAAATGGGGGGATGATTATAAAGGGGGTTTATTATATTTTTTATAATTAATAGCTAGTAGCCCATGTTAGTTATTAGTTAAGTTGAATTAAAATAGGTTCACTATTATTACTTATGTAAGTAATAGGTTACGTTATTTATTAGTTACATTAGGTACATTGGGCATATAATTAATGGCATCATACATACATATAAATTATATTTACATTTATTTAATATATATTAGATTTTTAATCATAATTTTAAATAAAAATAAAAATATCACATGTATAAAATTCCAAAAAATATTGATTATATAACATTATTGATATGTTTTATTTTAAATATAATATTAAAAAATAATATACATCATAAATAATAAAATTAGTTAATTTTTTTTATGTATGTTAAAATATAAAATATTTACAATCTATTGTTGACTATTATACCTGAATAAATATGTTATTACCTCTAAATGACATGGTGGTGGTCAACCGTGATTTGTTGACCAAATATTCCTTGGGCCACTATTTAAACTACCTAGTGAGTATTCAACATAGGTAGTTCATGTAAGTTATATTTCCAAAGTGCTTATTTAGTTATATAAACTAGGTTTTAGCTTAAGTAATGATGTATGGGTCAACAACTCATAGGATGAAAATAATGAGAATATATAATAATATAAATAAATTATATGATATATAATATCAATATTTTTATTTAAATAATCAAATTATATATATATAATCTATAATTTGATTTCTTTCATGACTATGTAGTCACAAATGTAGTTGTAACATTATGTGATTATTGATTCAACTACCATGGCACATGATGTCTTTTATAACTAATTGTCTTATGACACTTATCCAAGGTGACTATAGGCATTGGGTAAAAGTATGATAAAATAGACAAAAAAAAGTAAGTGTTTCTTCTAGCACAAAGTGAAGCTTTTTAATGATTACATTTCATCTTGAAAATATTTAATTTGAACACAAAAACCTTAAATTAGTCTTGGGACATGATATTTAACATGTTTAAAAACAACCCAAATATTTCTTGGGCTTTTACATGTGTTGGACCAAAATTTCATTTTGAAGTTGGTATTATAAGATGGACTAATGCTATGTGGGCACATCTTTTACCCCACTATACCCATCAGGTGCACATAAAATATATCATTTACATTTATAATTTTTTTTTTCCTAAATCAATATATTTGCATGCTAGCTATACATATCCAAGGGTATGTGAATTTGGGAAATTATATATTATTCATACCTTTGGATATATGTAAAACATATTTGTACTTGGGAGATGATATGTGCCAAAAATTTAGTCAATTAGGATTAGAGTAAGTAGGCCATCAAACCTATCTATATATGAAGCAAGGTAGTTTCGTTTTGTCACAGTGAAATCTCCCAAACCACGGTGTTTCATGCCACACTCTTGGTATCTTCAGGAAGCTCCCAATGAGTAGGGGTGCATCAACTTGCTTTGAGAATGTTTGGACCTACTGTGTGGAAGCTATTATTATTGAATCGTTTTTTCAATGAAAATTAAATAAAATTGAAACTGAAAACTGCATTGGAATTTGGCTGTGTCTTAGTGTTGTTGGAAAGCCCTCAATGACTCAGATTTAATGGAGTTTATTTCACAATTTTCAGAGCTGAGGGGTGGAAGATATCAATTTTTGAGTGAATTTTGTTGCTAGAAATTCAAACAAATTGCAAAAATTGGGTTTGGGAGGAAAAATCAGTTGAGCCCTCAATGTGTTCACACTTGGGCCAATGGCACATGCTACACTAGTATATATGAAATCAATTCATGGGTGTTTTCCAAATTCATCAATCTGTTGGTGTTTCCAATTTTGTCAATTTTTGGGGTCAACAAACCATTGAGCATGATTATCAATTTGAAACATAAAGTGGATATTTGATTCACAAAATTTCACAAAATTCTTTAGTTTCATAATTCTATATGTATGCATGTTTGACATTAAGCAATTCAAGAGCTTCATGTTTTGTTGGGCAAATCAAAGTCTTTTTACATGTGTTTGTGCATACTTGTATTCAAGGATAAATCAAAGTGTTTGATTTTCGCATTCTGACATGAGGTTTTTGCATGATCCTATTGAGTTTAGCCTTTCAAAATCATCTCAATAGTTCAAAAATGTGGACTAGTTTTTCATTTTTTATTAATTAAATAAAATCACATACCCAGTTTTTACACCAAATAGGGGTATATGATAAGGGGTACTGAAACCCTACCAGTGATCAAAAATCACAATTATCTTATACCTAGACGCTATCTTGAAAACAAAGAAAAATGTTATAAAATCCTCAGATCATGAAACACATAAACACAAGGTCATCATGTCCATCAAATAGATAACAAACAAATAAGTACAAGGTTTGCATTGACTCACAAAAAGAGGATCACCAAGCTGTGGATGGCCGGCATTGAAGGCATTTCTGGACTTGAAACTCTAGCATCAAAGTTAGACCCAATATTGAAAGAGTCGCAACTCTAGACCATATTGAGAGGTCATGCCGTGAGGATGGGGGCAATACTGGTCTCTACGAGCAAAAATTGAATTTCAAAATGCAACCAGGATGGTCTGGCAGAGGATTATATGTGAAGTTAGCACTAATAGTTGCCAACACGAACATGAAAAGCATCCTATCCATATCACATACCAGGAAGGCTGGGTCATTAATACCAGGGCAAATACGACACCTTTTGGACTATATGGGTCCAACAAAGGTTTTTGCCATAGTACAAGTGTAGGTGCTAGTTCACCCAAGGTGAAAGTAGCTGGGTCCATCTTCTGGAATCTGCACCGAGGAGATAGACATTGAAGAAGCCAGCTGGTCGTTCTGGACAAAAAACAGCAGATTCTTCAGCATTTAAACAGGAAATCCTCACTAGACCTGTACATCGTATAATTGGTACAAGATTCAGCTACAAGTATTCAAGGACCAACAGGTTACAGAACAAGTTCTCAACGAGGAGTATCAAGCCAAACTTCAGAGCATAATAGAAGTAGCTGAGACTCACGACCAAGGTTCAGCTATAATTAGTACAAGATTCAGCTACAAGTATTCAAGGACCAACATGTTACAGAACCAGTTGTCAACGAGGAACATCAAGCCAAACTCCAAAGCATAATAAAAGTAGCTGAGACTCGCCACCAAGGATCGAGTGCTTGCCCATTTTAGTGTAACCTCAAAGCCATGTTAGAATGTTACCTACAAGAGTTACTATAATCAACTTAACCATAGTACTTGGTTACCATGTCAACTCGCCACAGCAAAACATGTGGCTACCTGTAAGGGTCACACTTGGGGAAGGTTCAGGTTACTTGCCCCAGTGGCAACAGGTAGAAGGGGACCATCTCCAAAAAGGCGGCAGTGACCCTAATAGAGACGGTAAAGAGAATCATGTCTAAGTACCAAGTTGGCAAACTCCACACGCCCAGCTTGTACTTTCCACAATTAAGTATTTAAAAATTCTCAGATTTGCAATATCATGATCGTCTCTTGACCACTACTCGTAATTCGGTTTAAGGAGAAAACACTATGCGCAGGTGGTTTCCAATGTCTTCGTGTTGACTCTGGAGGCAGCCTCCCTGGGCCGGCAAGTTTGCTGCCTCCATAGGCCGACAGGGCTCCTGTTAAGCGAGGAGGTCTTTATTGAAATCGAGGCTGAGTTGCGTAATAGAGAGCGAGAGAGAGAGAGAGCGAGATAGAGATCATTATCCACGGGGACGGAGCTTGTTGTCTTGGCGGTCGTCGTTGCTGTTGGTTGTTCGCATTCTAGCACAAAAGGAAGGATCTCATGTGCAGAAGAAGCTGCGCCTGCACGCGCATCATCGCAGCCTAGGTCGAGATGGGTGCTGCGATCGGCCGAGCATGCAACCTGGATTCCGCTGAGGATGCTGATAAAGAGGCTCCCTTGAGAAACCTCTCACCTTGCCAAAAATTATCTCTCCAACTCTTCTTCCTTGAAGCCTTGTACAACAACCTGGAGAATAAATTATATTCCCTAAGTGAAGTCGATAGAAAGCAATGGGACGAGCTCTTTCAAGAGATTCAGCAGTTGGATTCAAGTTTGCCTGCAAACGACTTGGAGGATTCAAGTTTGCCTGCAAACGACTTGGAGGTTTCATGTTTGCCTGCAAACGACTTGGAGGATTCATGTTTGCCTGCAAACGACTTGGAGGATTCAAGTTTGCCTGCAAACGACTTGGAGGATTCAAGTCCTGCAAAGTACTTGGATGTGATTTCTACGGTGATTGATGATTTCTTCGTCACCCTCGTGCAGAACGATGATGTTCTAATGTCCGAATTGGGAGCTTACCTGCCAGATAATAATGTCTCCCCTGGCCAAAAATGGGAACATTTTCTTAAAATGAAGCTGGAAACTATGAATGCCTGTGAGAGGAGAAAATTTCGTCAAAAATATGTCGGGCCAAGAGAGGCACTCGGGAACGTTTTGAGGAGATGCCGGAGGGTGGTGAAAATGTTCATGTTCGCAATTGAAAGGTTGGATTCTAAGAGGGTCGAAGTTCCAGAGAGTGCGGGTCTCCATGCGGACGCGAATGAGGAGGACGGGGTAAACGTCTTTTATGCAACTGATAGGGATCAGAATGATGGGAACTACATTGGGCAGCCGGGTTATGCAACTGATAGGGATCAGAATGCAGGAAACTACACTGGGCAGCCGTGTAAGCGGGCTCACAGGTTGCACTACGGTCGCGTGATAGTGAGCATACCTAAGGGGCATAAGCCAGGTATTTCAGAGACTCCCTGCCCGGCCGAAGATGCAGCACCCCACAAGCATGTCATTTTCGGGGGAGAGAAGCAATTTTGGGGTGATGAGGAACGTTTTGTGAATGAAATCAATGCATCAATGCAGGTCATTACACCACCTCAAACAGTCATTCTGCAAACTAAGTTGCTGTTTAGAACGGTGGCCCTAAGAAACACTTGAGAATAGACAACCAATAAATTCTCAATACAAAGCAACAATGATCAAGTAGCTAGCTTTGTATATTATTTGTACAATCGTTATACATGCTCAAAGATCAAACTCGTTTGAGAATTTTCCTAAAATAAACAGGGTTCAGCTAGGCGAAGGGTGGGCAAACGGAGGGCAGCAGATCCATTTGAAACGGAAAATGTTTACACATTAATTATGATTAGCCTTTTCCCTGTAGGAGGACTCGCAAGATGTATTGTTGAACAGTCATGGGTCTAGCGGTGTGTGCTTGACAAATCTGACGTCAACATTTGAATACATCCTCTATAGTAACTCGGAGAAATCCACTATACAACTTTGGATTTTGCTATATATTTTGTTGAAGTTTCTTTTGGATAGGTTTTTTCATGATGAAAACAGGTTTTGTTTTTGAGAAAGAAGACTAGCCATCAACTTTGTTTTCTTTTTTATCAAGTGTACAAGTTTGACGTTTGAGTGCAGGAGAAATCTGGTGACTTTTGTGAACAAGCGCTTTTGTATATTCACGGCTTCAGCGTACCCCACAAAAAAGCCATCATGAATGCAGCGCAACTAGCCACAGATCTCAAGTTTGAGGGCGGCATTGTGATTGTGTATAGTTGGCCTTCGAAGGAGTCAATTTTGGACTACAGCAACAATGCTCCTGTGATTGAGGAGAGTGCTCACTGCCTTCATAGATTCATCACAACCATTTTAAGTGAGAGGGTATGAGCTTGGGCTTGGACTTGTTTAATTACTGTGGTTCAGGGTAACAATCCAATAGAGTTATCCGCAAAGTCAGCCAAACTGGGGACCAAAACGCCCAGTTTGGCTGAAATTGAGCACGAAATGCGAAAAAGGGCCGAAAAAAAAGTACACCGTGTTAGAGCCGGGAGGAGGGGGCGGGAAGGTTAAACTCCTTTTCCCACCTTTGTGATGGTAAAAACAGTTTCATCCTGCGTTCTCGATTTGCTCAGGGCGCCTTAACTGCAGCATTCGATGTTGCTGTAACTCTGATAAAATTTCTTCATATCATGTGTAATTGATACTGTTATTGCAGAACTTGATCCTCAATTTTAAAAAGTTTTTCACTTTATGAATACCCGACATTTGAACAAAAAAGAGGGTTTGGAGATGAATTTAAGATCCACACTGAGGATCATCTTAAGGATAACTCTAATATCGTATCGAGTTTTAGAGGTTCAAGATATTTACGGTCTAGCTTTTAACCTCTACGAACATAAGACTATTGACTGTCCATGTAAAGTAGCTCCAAGCCATGTACAATTTTTTAAACTCTTTTTCATATTGTTTATTTACTACAGGTTGATTTTTCAAAAGTCCACATCTTGGCACATAGCATGGGCAATCGGGCTCTCATTAAGGCATTGACAATGTACTACCGATCTCTGAACCCAACCTTAATAACAAGGCTTGCCATTGGAATAAGAGAGCTTGTCAGGTGGCTACTCAATGCTGAAGGACGTCCTCAACGTAGCAGTGGAGTTGAAGCTGGGGCAGGGGATGAAGGAGATCTCCCTGGATTCACATCCAGCACACTTGAAGTTGGAAGTAGCCGTGGAGTTCAAGCTGGGGAAGGGAATGTAGCAGATCTCCCTGGATCCACATCCAGCACATTTGAAGCTGGAAGTAGCAGTGGAGTTCAAGCTGGGGAAGGGAATGTAGCAGATCTCCCTGGATCCACATCCAGCACATTTGAAGCTGGAAGTAGCAGTGGAGTTCAAGCTAAGAGTAAATTGGTAAACATTATTTCGGCAGCAGCTGATGAAACACGCAACAAATTTGAGGATATGCTGAGGGCAGTGCCGTACAGCCCGGCAGGCTCAGGAGCAGGGAATTTCCCTCGATTCACAATTTATTCATCGGTTAGCGACGCAGCCCTCATGGCATCAACGGTTTGTAATCTCCAAATGCGATTGGGAGACACAAGAAGCCTTCTACAACACACACGATGCATTTTTAAACGTATTTTTAATATGCATGAAAGGGTGGATGTGGTCGATGCATCTGGACTTACCTGCAACATGGACACATTTTTACACTCATATTATGCGAGAGCTGATAACGTGCGATCCGACATTCGCACTTTGTTGACCAGTTTGCACAGAGCTGATAGCCGTTCTACAAAACGTGATCCAGATATTCATCTAGTTGGAGATAGGGAACGGCCTCCCTATTTTTTTGCATTTGATGGAGCGTGGTGGACAAATCATCAAATTCACTTACTCTCCTATAATAGGTTTCAATGTTTGGCGTGCATCCCTTGCGCTCCTTTTGAGGTCGTACTACAGAGGTTCTGCTTCGAATATGTATGGGTTAGGTTACGTGACTGCATGAAGTGTTGTGCCAGTCAAGATGCAGAATCTCACAGTCAAGATGCAGAATCTCACAGTCAAGATGCAGAATCTAACAATGAAGATGCAGAATCTTACAGTCAAGATGCAGAATCTCACAGTTAAGATGCAAAATCTGAGAATGCTGATCTCAAAGTCAAAAACTTGCACTAGGAAGCAGTGAGCACCTAATGCTACTCTGCAAAATGCGCTGCAAAGTAGCACTAACTCTGGAGTTTGAACTCTAGTACTAAGTTCTAAGGTTGCCAAGGCGAAATATCTTGTTTTAATGACGTTAATTTGGCTTCTTTATAATAAATATGCATGACGTTTTGAAAATTGATATCAATCAGGACGTAGTCTTTGAATAACTGCCGTAGCTGTAGCCGCCCGTTGAGGTGCACAGCCGCCTACACCCGGCCGCTGCTAAAAATCCTGGCCACAGCTGCAGCTGTGGCTGCGGGCGGCTGCAAGCGACTGCAACTATCGGCTAGCCGTTGGACTGCATTGGTTACCATAAGTGTTCTTTTTGTCCAGTTTTTCTATGTACCATCATTAGGTCATGACTTGGTGACTCGTTTGTAGAAAACTGTGCAAACTGTAGAAAGGTGGCCAAAAACTGTTGAAGGCTAATAGATTTTTTTTATGAAAAAATTCGAAAAATGGGTGAAAAAGCCTCAAATTTTCTTCACTATTTTGAAAAAATGTTCACTAGGGTGGGAAAATTCACCCAAAAAAATGCACTGGCTACCATCTGTATTCCCGCTTATATGTGACTAATGATATTTTTAAAAAGCCATGTTTTCACTTTGCACTTCTTGATGATTTATGGTCCTGACGCCCTTATTTCAATCCAAGATACCAAAGAAGAAGGCACTGATGTGGACAAAGCTTGGAAGCATTATTAATCAGAGGCAGAGCCCAATGTTGTATGATGCCTCATCTTACGGCATAGGAAATACAAATGTGGCACACAAATCACACAACTTGTGAAGAGAATTCCAATCCAATATTTAGAATGTATCTTTTCAAATGCTATACTTGGGTCCAGTAGAACATATGGGCTTAAGAACTTCTAAGAATTTGCACAAAATATTAGTTATTTTTATAAAGAAAGGCCTCTTCTCCAGGTTGTTCAGGGCTGGCTTACAGCTCAAGGAGTGTGCAGTAGGTCCACAAAATAACAAATGTCAAGAAGTTATGGTACTAAGGAATGGGCTGGTGAGAATGTAACGAGGGTGCTTCAGGTGAATGGCATCGCACAAGATTGATTGCAAGGCTTACAAGGGCATTCTCCTTTGTGTTGCAAACATCCTGTTACACAGGCACTCCATTTGATTCTCGTCTTCCCAGGTACCTAGGAGCCTTCAAATGTAGAAGTCACAAAGTCACCTATCCCACCTAGGAAAAAGCCTATGAAAGTACAGGAATAGGTGTAGAGGAAGGCCTCTTCCATTATCCTGACTGACTCATAGCCCTGCAATTACTCATAAGTACTACAAGGCTTGAGTCAATATAAAACAGAATATGATTCCTTCCAACCAGGTGGCAAATTTCAAGAGTTTAGATGTGTGATCAATTTTATTTTGTTCTTTTCTATCAGGTTGCCTCAATTCAAAATACAACAAGATTCATTAGGAGTTGAATGAATGGCAATTAGCACTACCTCAAA
>Ga0116227_10017252_pt1 | contig 10123 bp, 8 predicted proteins | sample S1TSphgellanicum_FD_89693 | JGI IMG/M metagenome (GOLD analysis project Ga0116227, IMG submission 89693) | Host-associated microbial communities from peat moss isolated from Minnesota, USA - S1T2_Fb - Sphagnum magellanicum MG | ecosystem: Host-associated > Plants > Peat moss > Unclassified...
CAACAATCTGACATTGTTTCTTATATCCAATGTGTGTTTCTCATGACAGTGAGTTTTCCTTTACTTGCTTTCATTTAGGTCATTCAAAACAAGCACCTGCAAAGAGTTATTCTGTTGAGGGCAGTTCTGTATCTAAAATGTTCACCATTTTCAACTCTTTTGCTATTATTATCACAACGTTTGGGAATGGAGTCATACCAGAGATTCAGGTATGGAATCATTCCAGAAATTCAAGTTAGGTCTCTGTGAGGTTCAGCAGATGTGAATCTGCACCTTCACTCCTTGTTGTAGGTTAGCTTTTTCTTGAGCTGGATTGTACACCCCCATGGTCATGTGATTGACAAGGGGACTTGACTTGGTTTTGATTTGGTTGGTTGTTTTGTTTCTTCTCAGGCAACTCTGGCTCCACCCGTATCAGGCAAGATGTTCAAGGGCTTGTTGATCTGCTATGCAGTAGTCATATCAACATTTTTTTCTGTAGCGGGTGCTGGATATTGGGCTTTTGGCAATGCATCAGCAGGCAATATCTTTACCAATTTTGCCCCAAGTGGTGGGGTTGCACTCATTCCAAACTGGCTGCTATTTCTGGCCAATATGTTTGTCATTGCTGAGCTCTTTGCTGTGGCTCTGGTGAGTATTCAACCCTCCCCATTATCAGTGGAACTCTTTAAGCCTTTCAACCCTAAAGTTGTTGCAGCTGATATTGCATGGTCTGTTGTATTGGGTATGCCTGTTTGAAAGGGTTCAACCCTGACATACAAATAACAATAAATTTTTGCAGCAGTTTTAAGCAGGACATATGGGTTTTGTACTCATTGGGATGCCTGGGAAATAAAATAAAATAAAATCTGAAGTAGTAATGGTCATCTGTAGGTGTACTCACAACCAACATTCGAGATCTTTGAAGGTCGTTCCTCAAGTGTCAAAAGTGGCAAGTTCTCTATGCGTAATGTGCTACCGCGGTTCGTAATTCGGTCACTTTATGTGTCCTTTACTACTCTTATTGCTGCTGCATTTCCCTTCTTTGGTGACATCAATGCTATTATCGGTGCCTTTACATGCACCCCTTTGGATTTTGTCTTACCGTTTCTCCTTTACAATGTCACCTTCAAACCCTCCATCTGGACAGTCAAATTCTGGCTGAATTATGTGATTATAGTTGTGTTCACTATTGTTGGCCTTATGGGATGCATTTCAGCTGTCCGTCAGATTGTGTTGGATGTGAGTTCATACAAACTATTTGCTAATGTATAGTAAATATAATTATCAAATTGGTCGTCACTGAACTATACATTTCTATTTGATACGCAAACAGATTCACATTGAAGGCATACATGCATCATGGGTAGATGCCCAGCACACCTCATGATCAATGGGTTCAGTCATGAATGATTGATTGTTTCTAAAACAATTGGGAAAGTGTTACTCTGACTGAGCTATCAGGGAAATAAAACTGCCACTTTGAAGCTCTGTGTACACACAACTTTGTAGCTTTGCAGCATGTTGCAATGATTCATAATTTGAATCCAATTCAGAATGCAGGAATAATACTAGTCATTTGTAGACATAGGAGAGTCCTATTGGGTTGTGATGATTAGGGTTGAGTGTAAATCAAGAACTTCTATCAATTAGAGAATGAACTCCTGCAAGCAATTATCAGAATGAAGAGCACTGTGTTTCATTTGGAACTGTATGTTTTTTTGTTTGTAACCAGACTTGTTATGAAAGCCTGTGTCAAATGTAAAATTTGTACATGGCAGTCAGAGGTCCTATTCAATACTTGAAAACTAATTTCTGTCTATTTTGGCAACATGAGGGGTGAGGATAGAAATCTGGAACATGATGTACAGTTCAGCACAAAAGCTGCTACTGAGATCTGAATTTTCCCAAACTTGTGCATCAGATTGTTGAATGGAAGATTTTGATTCATGGGTTCTAGACTGACAACTTTCTCCAGCAACTACAAACAGGTCTACCTGGAAATTTTAAGTTTTCTGTCATACCACTGGAAGTTTGAGCACTTCAAATGTCTGAATGTGTTCTTATGCAATGTGCACACCATAACTCTTCTTCTGAATTGAGTCTCTCTGTTTGCTCATGAAGCTTCTCCAGGCAGTTATCTGTTGGTAACACAACCCCAAAGAACCGAGTGCGGCATTTGTAAATATTGTGTTGCCATAGTAGTAGAAGTCCTGCATATCAACAAACTCCATTCAGTTGCCAATTCAAATCCAAGAGTTGAGATCAGTCTTGGTCTGGTTTATTGCCAGTTAATTATTGGTTCCAATTTGGGTTACTTGGAACCAGATCAAAATCATAGCCAAGGTTACAACACAAAACATTATGTGTTAGGTGCATTTCAATGATGACATTTTCGTAACCAAGGCTAGGTGCATTTAAAAAGTAATGTTTACCATAGCCAAGGTCATTGTGTTCCAATGGGAACATTATGGGCTAGGTGCATTTTGACAACAACATTTACCATAACCATGGCTAGGTGCATTCCAAAAGCAAGATCTACCATAACTAGGCCTAGGTCCATTCCAATAGGAATGTCTATTATAATTGAGGTTTTGATTAGATCATTATTGATAAGGTGCATTTCAATGGGGATGTTTGCCATAGTTAACATGACAACACATTGTGTCCTATTCAATTGAAGATAAAAACATCTCTAACTACTTAGTCACATAAATTATTAAATGATGGCAAAGGGCATCAACATGTCACGTGGCATCAACATTTTGCAATCGTAGTCAATATGACAACTTGTTAATTTTTGGGGTAAAATATTTCATTATTATTCATATGTATATATATATTTGTGATGCAAAAGTAGTTAGTTGAAAATACCATTAGCCTTTCCAAGTAACAACAATTCAATCTCCCATGATAATAATATGCCATATGTGGCAATAATGTGTTATAACTAAAATCAACGTCATGATTCATGGGTGTAACAAAACACAATATGTGTGCAACTATTAGATGAACATTACAACTCTAGGTCCCTAGTTATCAAATAATAGACTGACACATTACATCACAAGAAATTTTTTAAAACTCAAAGATGTGTTGTTGGGCTTAATATAATTAGGGCAATTGGCAACAAAAAAAATCCCCATTATGCAATTAACATTGATTCTTTGCATCTTCAAATGAAAAAATATTAAATAAAACCTTGACATGTGGGTGCAACAAAACACAATACATGTGATTATTAAATGAACATTACAATTGTAGGTCATTAGTTATTTAATGGTAGATTCACACATGGTATCATAGATATTGCAAATTGGAAACATATCCTAAGCAGTCTTTAGGTAGGCATTCAAGTAACTTAAACAATCCTTAAGTAGCTTAGCTTAAGCAACCTTTAGGTAAACCCATAAGTAGGCCTCTACATATCTTAAGTAGTTTGGTCAACCTTATAAATAAGCCCCTATTTAGTTTAAATAGCCTAGGTAACTTGTAAATAGGTGCTTAATAGCTTGGGTAGCCTAAAGTAATTTGAATAGGTCACTTAAGTAGGTTAAATTATTTTTATTAAAATGTGATTAAAATTTATGTTACATAATAAAAAGTTGGTGCAATGGTCAAGACTTTGCCTTTCAATGTGAAGGTGAGATGTTTTTAAATCTTTATTATTATAACTTATTTACCCTAATTTAGGTTAGGTAGTTTATAATTGATGCGCCCCTAAACATTTTAAGAAACCCAAATGTGAGTCCTAGAGTAAAACAACAAAAAAAGAAAAAAATCGAAGCACAATCCCTAGGTCGTAGCACTTTGTGCAATGACTTTTTGTGGGGGCTACATCCAAATGGCACTTTTTCCCAAAACTCCCAAGTGGGAGTCCTCAAATTGGGACTTTAGTTGTTGTAAAACTTTGGATGGTCATATCTTTCTCAATTTAACCCTTTTTGGAACATACAAAGGCAATATCTTATAGCCTTCAAAAAGATCTTTCCGATGGTGTATTGCACGCTCCAATTAGAAATCATTTGACCCCTGCTTTAAGGGGGTTTGTGTCCCAATTTGACCTTTGGCCTTTCTTTTGATCATAACTCATGCATATTTCGTCTAAATGAATAATGTGAAAACACTTTGGGCATCTACACTTTAATAACTTTCCAATGGTATCCTGGGGGCCCAATTTGGTTCTTGTTTTCCTTTTCAACCAAGGGTCTAAACATTTAGGATTCTTGCATGAGTGCAACTCCTAAAATGTGAGTGCACTTGAGAATCATTGGGCTCCATCTTTTGCACTTTCCCCCAGTTGTGGGAATGTGTTTCGCACATGAACAAACTTTCTTAACCTCATGGGCATTTGCATTCCACATTTAGTTGCGAATTCAATATTAAGGTTACGTTAACAGGGTTAATTTTGGTGAAAGTGTGTAAGTTATGCCACCTAGGTTCTTATTTAGCCCATGTATTAACTTATGTTATTTAATTTAGGTTGCCTAACCTACCTAGCCCATATATATGCCATGTTGTGGTATAATAAATTGACCTAAACATTTACATGTTTATTAACCTTTAACATCCAATAGAAAGTTGATAAATGGATTTCACATTCAATTCAATTTTGGTCATATGTGACTCATAGTCCCAAGGGGGACACTAGTTTAAAAAAAGTAAAAAATACATGAGTAAAAATATAGGGTGCAACATATTCGTTGTTGGGTAAAAATTATAAGTTATTTAGTTTTAAAATATGGTACATAATATTCAAATAATCAATTTAATTATAATATAAGGTATGTAATAATTTAAAATAATGGATAATAATAGGGTGATTAGAAATAGGTTGGACAATTATTTAATACCCCCCCTAAAAATGGTCATTTGACGCACTTAGATCCCAAACTTTACACTAAACGTTCCCCCCCTTGGGCTTGTAATTGAACAAATGTGAATATTTGTTTTTGACACACATCACTTTTATAGGAAGGCATTTTTTATAATGCAAAGTTGAATAAAATGATTAAGTTGACATGGCATCCATATGATCTTACACTTTACACATCACAACCATGAAATCTATGACATGAAATTTCGATATTATCACAAAATAAGAAAATTTTAATTGATAATATGACTAACCTTTGCAATTAGATGCCATGTCGTTGTTCCTTAAAATTAAGTGGGTGAAACAAATGTTTTTTGCAATTAATACTTAATTACAAATGAAAATCACAAAACCCAAGATGCGTTGTAGTGCAAGGTCAATTGAATTTTGAAAGGAACATTTACCTTAATTGAGGCCATGTGCATTCTAGTGGGAATGTGTACCGTAATTAGGGTTTTGATGGAACATTGTGGGCCAAATGTGTTTCGACAAAATCATGTACCATAACTAAGTTATGATGGGAACGTTATGGGCCAAGTGCATTTTCACATAGATGTCTACCATAACCAAAATTAAACATGTTTACCATAGCCAAGGTCTTGTGCATTGTGATGAAAATGTCTATGGTAAATAAGGTTTTAAGAGGAATAATTTGAACTAGGTGTGCTCCAAAAGGAATCTCACACCAATAGAGGTGGTTCATGTTATCCTATTTACACCTTTATAATTAGTTGAAAGCTTGGGGGTCAAATTGATAGTTCAACTTTCGACCATCAAAATGCGCAATGAAAGGGTCAAATCACTTCTAATTGAAACATATGATACACCATTGAAATTTTTCTTTAAGGACTACAATTTTGCCTATGACAAATTATGACTCAAAGCCCATATAAAGAAGTTATGAACCCACAAAGTTGTAGGACCCATAACTTGGCTATATGTCACTTTCATATAGTCTATGTCATCATTTATAGAATATAATATAAAGGCAGAAAGTTCCAACTTTTCTCAAATTTGAATTGTGATGAGTTATGTGAATGGCTGTCTCCTATGAGTTCATTGATGCACAATTTTAGTTTCAATTTGCACTAATCACCCTCTTGCTTGACAATTTGCATAGATTAACTTCACATTGATCTTATTTTAACAAACTTGTTTTAATTCCATTTTGAAGTTCTCATGCCTTTTTGTTTGTGGGAGTGAAAGAACTTGCCTTTGGCTTGCATTTTGTTGCAACAATAAAAATTGACAAGGTTCTTTACCCCCAATATCATTTGACAAATGTAAGGTATGTTAATATTGACAAGCATAAACGTTTTTTAATGCTTAATGGTTGTGTCACAAGTGTAACTTGATAGCTCACTTAACAAGGTATGGGATATCAACAATTTATCAAGTTTCTTTTAATATAGACATTTGTACTTCATGCACTTAACTTTTGGAATTATAAAATACTTTAATTAAAGTTAACTAAAGTTTGTAACAACTTGTGTGGTCCTAAGGTTGGGTAGAAAATTTGTTGTAAATTTATGGTTTTTTTTATCTTCGTTCTCATAGTTCTCATGTTACTTATTAGGAAGGTGAAGAAAGGTGATGAAAATGAAGAAATATATTTGGAATATGAGAAGATGATAAGTAAAATCAACCATCAAGGTGCAAGAGGAGTAGGAGAACTAAGTTTGACATATAGTTGTTCTCACTAATGTTGTTTTGCCTAGGCATAAACTTGTAAAACTTAGTTAAATATACTCCAACCAAGATCATACTCATCATTCATGTGAAGTTTTCATGTTTTACATGATTGTTGGAGAAAATCCAAACAAGTGAAACAAGTTCAACATAGCACCAACTCAATGCTACTAAAAGATAAGGTTCCCAATTTGGAAAAATAAATCTTCAAAATTTTCCAAAAAGATGTAATTTAGTAATAAACTCCTCTTATTGTGCTTGTAATTTGATGATTTTTACTGAAGAAACAATGTGATTACATTACTTAAGATTGAGCCTTTGAGTCAAAGTAGCTTGCACCATACATGTAAGGACCTTTCATATTCATTTGTCTCCACATACATGTGGGATGGTTAATACATAGCTAATCACCATGGTTAGGCTATGGGACAGAAATACAATGAAAAAGTGTTTCCTGTCAACATACCATCCATCCTTCATGGTGCGCCGGTAGGTGCTGGTTGACTCTAGCTCCTTGGTTCACTCTAGCTCCAATGACAGTTCCAACACTGTCTGGTGATAATAATGCAGTCAGGTTTTTAAGAGTTTGCAACTGAGGAATTGAAATGTGATCATGCCTCAATTTGTTGAGAAATAAAACACCAATACCTTCTGCAGGAAAAAATGCCACATGGGCACTCCATGAACTACATAAACTCATTTCAAATCCATTAGAATCTGAGTTCATTATAAAAAACCAGCATAAACCTTTGCACCCACACCAGAATCTTCACATCCAAACAGCTCATCAATAAGATTGGCAAGTTATGAACAAATATTGCACAATACTTACTGCAATCTTCCCTGAAGATCACAACAGCCAACAACAAGAGTCCATCATTGATCACAAAGAACCACATATGGGCATGTTCCAGAACAATCCCTACTACAGAGTTCACCAGAAGTGAGATCCCTGAACAATTCAGATCCAGAAAGAGAATCAGCAACCAGTTTTTTGTAGAACTCAATCACAGAGATTATTTTACTTGTGCAGTTTACACATGCATTTCAAACAGCTTAATCTTAGATTTGTGAACAAGCAAGAAGACTAGGCCAAAAACTCAGAACAAAACTATTAAGATATACATATGGCTTTGACAAATCCGAAGTTTGGGCTGTGCTCAAATCATGAACCCCAAAGGAAGGGTATGCACTCTACTACTCACATGGTAAAATGTACTCCCAAGCTTGAGCCCATCTCTCAGTTCACATGTTAAGAACATACGTGATACCTGCTCTGCCTCGAAAGGAGCCATGAAGATTTGGTGGTTTTCTATATAGTGATTCTCTTTCTCCAATAAAGCTGTATATAATGAGGTAAGAGGGTAATATCCCTAAGCTGAAGACGAAGAGCCCCTTTCTGTGTCACATGCAGAATATTGTGCTTGTGGTAACACTGAGGACAATTTTAATCAGCACCTCAGAAACTAGTACATCAGCCATGGGGGTCGTACATACTATACAAAAGAAAAAACCTCTACAGAGGAAGAGGTGGTGGGAGAATTCCTGGTATTGGAGGATCAACAACCCCAGGGTTGGTGTTGGACCCAGGATCTACATAGTCTGCAAAGGAGTTGTAGAGAATTCTTTCCATGAACTCTTCAGTTCCATGAATTCTTGGCATTGGACCATGAGGCAACAAGGCTGCATGCTGCTGCTGCTGCTGCTGCTGCTGTGGGTTGATCACAGTTGCAGGCAATCTCTTACTGTCATACATCTGCTTGCAAAATAAAAGTCCACACATGAAAAGTGTTAGTAAGGCAGACTATTGCACCTTGTGATTGCAACTTGGAATTGCAACTCTTCCTATGTCAATTGGCAAAACAAACCAGAGGTTATCTAATTCCTGGTGTTGAAAGAGTTCCACGTACCTGATCATTGTCTTTGATTGTGCTCTGAATGAGACGGTTCATGTTCAAAGTCAGAGGGCTTTCCCTCAACACATGTTCAGCCGGTTCTGCACATGAATTACACCCATGAGGGAGTTAGAAGTTGATCCCCAAGAAGATTGATATGCAATTTTTATTCAAAAAATTTGGGATTGTGTCTTGAAATTCATTAGACTTTGCTTTGCCATAGATCCAGGCAAAAATATTTGCTGCTTCTTTTCTCTTCAGGCTCTCCCGCGACAGACTAATGAACCCTAATCTGAGCAGCTAGCAAGTCTTGACGCAGACCCATCTTGTTTCCTTACAATTTTGCTGCTACTCTCAATGCACATTTTGCAGTGTACTGACCAAACAGATTTTGTCAGTCTAAGAAATATGTCTCGTACTGGACGTCTTCGGAAGATCTGTACACTGCAGAATCGTGACAGAGATTAACAAATGTGTCCAGTGCCGACGCGCTAAGAAAGAAAAATTATCACCAGTTTTCGTCCATAAGAAAACTGCGAGATGATGGAGAACTGCTGCGTGGGTACTCTCCTCCAGGGCGCGTCTATTTCTACTACGAAGGACATCACGACGTTCATAGTCATGTGAGGGTTCATGGATTTCACAGCACTCTGTGTAAAATACACATTCCATGTACACAGTTCGAGAGAATTGTCTTCTCCTCCATCATCGTCCTACCATTCAATGCCAGTGTCACTATGACCGGCCTTAACAAATCTACTTCCTAGAACACGGCATCTCTCTTCACCCTTCATGTAACGAGGTGCCCAAAAACCTGATACTCTCCACGACGCAGCCCATGTCTGTGACTCTAAAACTAGAGATGGAACAACCAGTGTGTGTTACTTGAACGACAAGACGAGAACACCCAGAGAGAGACACACACACAGACACAGAGAGAGAGCGAGAGAGTACCTTGAGCGAGAAGTCGACCCACGATGAGGACAGGAAATAGAGCTAACGTGGAAAGCAGTACCCAGCGTCCCATACACCACCGCATATTGATCTATCTCTTCGCGCGCGTGCTGATTGTCTGTGTATGTCTCTCTCTCTGCCTCTCTCTTTCCGGCTGTTCACAGTTAGTATCCAGACGCCTCGTCGTTGCTACAACCACCTTCCCGTACCTGGCTTCAACAATATCCAACCACGAAAACCAAAACCAAAAAAATCTCAACCCACAAAACACGGCACTCCTCTCCAAAACGCCACCCCGACAACAATCCTCTCGAACCCGCACTCTCCCAAAACTCCCACCCACTCTCACGACACAGTCTCTGAAACCCCGCGCGCTCTCTCTCTCTCTCTCCGTCTCTCTCTCGTTCTCCTACACCAGCCAGCATCCACAGTCGAGTTACGCAGCCGCAAGGACAACCCAGCGCGGGCTCTTTCTCCCTCCTCTTATTCTCGCACTCGCGCACAGCGCTTCTTGTGCACAGTGTTAGCGGCGCAGACAAAACTCTAAAGCAATTGGCCAGCAATCACCGAGTCCGCGTCGGTCACTAATCACGTCTCCTTAATTGAGATTAGCAGTGCACTAATCAACATTCCTTAATTGAGATTAATGGGCCATAAAAGCCACAACCCTGGCTTAAACTGGCCCTTAAACCCCCCCGGTCCCCCCCCCTCTCCTCAATACATGGAAAAA
>Ga0116227_10017253_pt1 | contig 10123 bp, 10 predicted proteins | sample S1TSphgellanicum_FD_89693 | JGI IMG/M metagenome (GOLD analysis project Ga0116227, IMG submission 89693) | Host-associated microbial communities from peat moss isolated from Minnesota, USA - S1T2_Fb - Sphagnum magellanicum MG | ecosystem: Host-associated > Plants > Peat moss > Unclassified...
CGAATCGCGCCGTGCTCGTCGAAGACGATCGCGCGCGAACTCGTGGTGCCTTGGTCGAGCGCCAGGACGTAGGGCATCCGGGGCTAGACCCCAGAGGGCGCTCGCTTTCTTCGTTTTGCCGATTTGAACTCGTGGTGTGCCGGATCGCCGAAATTATCGCGACGATGCGTGGCCGCGAGCGCGAGCGAGGCGCTCGTTCCGTGCTCGATCCACGCTGCGGCGCGGCCGCTGAGCGACTTGCGCACGCGAGCGGGGGAGCCGAGGGCCACGGACCGCGCGGGAATGCGGTCGTCGACGGTCACGACGGCGCCCGCGCCGATCACGACGCTCGTTTCGATCACCGCGCCGCTGAGAATGACCGCGTTGGAGCCGACGAGTACCCGATTTTCGATCGTGCAATCGTCGAGAACGGCGCCGTGCCCGATCGTCACGTCTTCCCCGACGATCGCGGCATTGCCGGGGCTCGCGTGGACGACCGCGTTGTCCTCGATGGAGCTGCGGGCGCCGATGCGGATTTCGCCGTCGTCGGCCCGAAGGACCACGCCGAACCAAATCGATGCGTTCTCGCCAACGAAGACGTCGCCGACGAGGACGGCGGTTGGCGCGACGAAGGCCGACGCCGCAACGCGCGGCGAGCGTCCACGATATTCGACAAACATGAAAACTCCGTTCCTTTATGTGTAAAAGGTCACTACGCGGGATTCTCTCGCGTCCGAGGGAATCGATGCTCTTCGTTCTTCATATGAGAAGGGTTTCATCGTGAAACACATGCGCGTATCGACGGCACTCGCCGTCGCCGTCTCGTTCATCGCTCCGCTCGCGGCACCGCTTCCCGGTGCGTCGGATAGCGGACCCATCAAGATCGCGGTCATCACCGACATGTCCGGCGTCTATTCGGCGATCGCCGGAAAGGGCGCCGTCGATGCGACGCAGATGGCCGTCGACGATTTCGGTGGGAGCGTTCTCGGCCGTAAGATCGAAGTCGACGCGATCGACCATCGCAACAATGGGCCCGAGGCCGCGGCGAAGGCGAGCGAAGCCTACGACGGTGGCGCGGAGCTCGCGCTCGACATGACCAATTCCGCGACGGCGCTCGCCGTCGGCGGCGTCGCACTGCAGAAGCATAAGCTCGCGATCGTTACGGGCGGTGGTTCGTCCGCCATCACGGGCGCTGCGTGCAATCGCTACATGTACCACTACGCGTACGACACGTACGCGCTCGCGCAGTCGACGGGGCGCAACATCGCGCGTCAAAAAGACGGCAAGACGTGGTACGGTATCGTTCCGGATTACGCGTTCGGTAAGGCGATGCTCGCGGACTTCACGAGCGCGATCAAGCCGCAGGGTGCCAGCTTCATTCATGCCGACACGATCCCGCTCGGGAACACCGACTTTTCGTCGTACCTCCTCGCGGCGAAAAACGCGAAGCCGCAAGTGCTCGGCGTTCTCAACGCCGGTGCGGATACGGTCAACACGATGAAGCAAGTCAAACAGTTCGGGCTCGATAAGGATATGAAGATCGCGGTCGGACTTTTGTTCCTCTCGGACGTCGATGCGCTACCGGACGTTTTCTCCGGCTCGCGAATCACGACGTCGTGGTACTGGAACCAGGATAAGGCGGCCCGTAGTTGGGCCGATCGCTGGACGAAGGTCGAAGGTAATGGACTGCGGCCGACCGACATACAGGCGGCGGACTACTCGGCGACCACGCAGTGGCTGAATGCCGTCAAGGCGGTCGGAACGGTCGATGCCGATAAGGTCCAGACCTACCTCGACGGTCGCAAGTTCCACGACTTCTACGCGCACGACGCCCTCTGGCGCGCGCGCGACCATCTCGTAACGCACGATATGTACGTGGTCGACGTGATTCCGAAGGAAGACATCAAGGAGCCCCACGCGTGGTTCAAGCTCGTCGAAACGCTGACCGGCGCGGAAGCGTTCCGCCCGGAGTCCGAATCGCTCTGCAACAAAACGTGGTGATCGCGAGAGGCTGAACGCGTGCCGTCGATCTCACCCGACTATCTGGTCACGCAGATCTTCAACGGTCTCGTGAACGGCGGGTTCTACGCGCTGCTCGCGCTCGGTCTCTCGATCATTTTCGGCATGCTTCGCATCGTGAATTTCGCGCACGGTGCGATGTATATGCTGGGCGCGTTCGTGGCCTACTACGGCGCCCAGACGCTCCATCTCCCATTCTTCGCGGCGCTCATCGTCGCGCCGATCGTCGTCGGAGCGTTCGGTCTCGTTCTCGAGACCGCGTTCCTTCGGCGGCTCTACGATCTCGATCCGCTGTACAACCTGCTCTTCACGTTTGCGGCGGTTCTCGTGATCGAAGACCTGATGAAAGTGCTCGCGGGCGCGCTCGGATCGCCGTACCCGACGCCCGACATTCTCGACGGCGCGACGAACCTCGGCTTCACGCTTTATCCCACGTACCGGCTCTTCGTGATCGCCGTGTGCATCGTCGTCTGTGCGATCGTCTACGTCGTGGTGGAGCGGACGCCGATCGGGGCCCGCATTCGCGCCGCGACGGAGAAGCCGGAGCTCACGCGCGCGTTCGGCATCGACACGCGGCGGCTCGTGAGCGGCACGTTCGCGTTCGGCGTCGCGCTCGCCGCGTTCGCCGGCGTCCTCGCGGCGCCGAATACGAACGTCACGCCGACGATGGGTGACTCGGTCATCATCAACACGTTTGCGATCGTCGTGATCGGCGGGCTCGGGTCGATCCGCGGCTCCGTGATCGCCGGGTTCGCGCTCGGCGTGATCGCGGCGGTCGGAGCCGTCCTCTATCCGCCGATTTCGAACACGTTGATCTTCATCGTGATGGTGCTCGTGATTACGTTCCGGCCGACGGGACTCTTCGGCGTCGCGGAACGTCGCGCGTGACGCTCGCACTGATCAAAGGCCGGCGCGGTGCGCTTGCGGGTGCCGTTCTCCTCGCGCTCGGCCTCGTGCTGCCGTTCGTACCGGGCGTCTACATCGTGTTCGCGATCGATCTCGTGTGCTTCGCGCTCGCGGCCGTCGCGCTCGACGTCCTCCTCGGGTTTACCGGACTGCTTTCGTTCGGCCACGCGCTCTTCTGGGGTGGCGCGGGTTACGTCGCGACCCTTTTGATCGCGCACGGCGTCACGTCGTTTCCGCTCGCGATTCTCGCCGGCGTCGTCTACGCGTGCCTGCTCTCCGTGGTGGTGGGCGCGCTCAGCGTGCGACGTAGCGGGATCTTCTTCGCGATGATCACGCTCGCGATCGCCGAGATTCAGTATTTCGTCGTCTTCCAGATGAGCGATCTCACGGGCGGCGAGAACGGCTTGCCCGTGCAGACGCGCGGCACGTTCTTCGGTCTTCCGCTCGAGAACGACGTGTTCTATTACTACGTGGCCCTTGCGGCGCTCGCGATCGGAGTCGCGTTCGCGGTTCGCGTCGTCACGTCGCCGTTCGGCGCCGTGCTCGCGGCGATGCGCGAGAACGAGGTTCGTGCGAAGAGCATCGGCTACGATACCGATCGTTTCAAGCTCGCGGCGTTCGTGATCTCGGGTACGCTCGCCGGCCTCGCCGGGGCATTGTATACGCTCGGCAATCGGTTCGCCGGGACCGACGGCGTGGATTGGCATACGTCGGGTGCGATCGTGATCATGACGATCCTCGGCGGCATCGGAACGATCTTCGGACCGATCGTGGGCGCCGCGCTCTATCAGTCGCTCGATTTCTTCGTATCGAAGACGGCGATCGGCGACAAGACGAATCTCGTGATGGGTCTGATCTTCGCGCTCGTCATCCTCGTCGCGCGGCGCGGCCTCGTGGGCGAGATCCTCCACGCGACCTTCGGCAAGCGCGCGCCGCTCGTCGAACGCGAGGAAATCTAGGGCCTCGACGGCGAGCGTCTAAACGCTCGGTGCATGCAGGCTGCATCGCGCATCACCCTTTCGCTCGCACTCGTCTTCGCGTTGTCACCGCACGGCGCGATAGCCGCCTCTGCGCCGTATTCGGTCGATGACGTACTCTCCGCGCCGTTCGTCGATGGGCTCGCGGCGTCGCCGCGTCGCGACGCGCTCGTGTGGACCGTGCACGAACGCGGGGCACGCAACGTCGCGGTGTGGGTCGGCGGCGAAGCGCGCGAGGTCACGCACGTTCCGGACGACGACGGTCAAGAGATCGCCGGCGCGCAACTGACGCCCGACGATACGGCCGTCGTGTACGCACGCGGCGGTGCGGGCCAAGACGGCGGTGGCGACAATCCGAATCCCACGGCACCGGCGAAGCGCGTCGACCGCCGCATTCTGTTGACGTCGCTCGCGACGGGCGCGACCACCGATGTGGGCACGGGGAGCGAGCCGACGGTTTCGCCACGTGGGGATCGCGTCGCGTGGATCGACGCGCAGTCGCAAGTTTCCGTTGCGTCGCTCGCGAGCGCGGACGGCGGAAAAACGTGGACGGTCGGAAAGGCCGAGACGCCGTTTCACGTGCGCGGAACCGTCGATGGCCCCCTTTGGTCGCCCGACGGCACGCGCATTGCGTTTACGAATACGCGTTCCGATCACGCATTCGTCGGCATCTACACGCTCGGCTCCGCAAACGTCGTTTTCGCGGCGCCCGGTTTCTCTAGCGACGGAAGCCCGGCGTGGTCGAAGGACGGGTCGCGCATCGCGTTCGTGCGCCAGCCGGGTTCGCCGCCGAATATCTCGCCGTACGACGATCCGGCGCTGTTGCCGCCGTGGTCGATCGTCGTTGCCGACGGACGAACGGGCGTCGGCGGCGTCGTGTGGACCGCGAGTCGCGGGCGCGGTAGCGAGTTTTCCATCGCCGATGGCGTGCAGCCGATCTGGTGGTCCGACGCGGGCGACCTCGCGTTCGTATGGGAACGCGATGGGTGGCGGCATTTGTACGCGCTCCACGGCGCGAGCGGCACGGCGCAGCTCTTAACGCCGGGCTCGTTCGATATCGAACAGATTTCTGCGAGTACGAACGGCACCGATCTCTTGTACACGTCGAACGAAGGCGATCTCGATAGCCGTCACGTGTGGCGCGTTGCGTTTCGCGGGGGCCATCAGCGCAGGGTTTCGTCGGGCCCCAGCAACCAATGGAGTCCCGTCGATCTCGCGAGCAACGCGAGCGCCTATGTCGATGCGTCGTTTGCGACGCCGGGGACGGTGACGGTTGCGACGCCGGACGGCGTGAAGACCCCGCTCCCCGTGGCGCCGTTACCCGCGACGTTCCCGAAGACGTTCGTCAAACCGCGCGTCGTGGTATTCCACGCGCCCGATGGGCTGCCGATCCACGGGCAACTCTTCGTTCCGAGCGGTGGCGGGCGCCATCCCGCGCTCATCTTCGTGCACGGCGGACCCGAACGGCAGATGCTGACGACGTTTCACTATTTCGAAACGTATACGAACTTCTTCGAAATCAATCAGTTGCTCGTGAGCCGCGGCTTCGAAGTACTTTCCGTCAACTATCGGAGCGGCATCATGTACGGCCACGATTTCTACGAAGCGCCGAAGCGCGGGTATCTCGGTGCGAGCGAATACCAAGACGTGCTCGCCGGAGCGCGCGTCCTCCGCTCGCGGCCGGAGGTCGACCCGCATCGCGTCGGCATCTACGGGCTCTCGTACGGCGGCTACCTCACCGCGCTCGCGCTCGCGCGCAATTCCGACATCTTCAAAGCGGGCGCCGATCAGGCCGGCGTGCACGATTGGCGCGCGATCATCGATTCGTGGAACGGGAGCGCGGTCGGCACGCCGAAGCAGCGTGCGATCGCGTATGCTTCGTCACCGATCGCGTCGCTGCGGACGTGGCGTTCGCCCGTCTATCTCTCGCAGGGTGACGACGATCGCAACGTGCCGTTCTCGCAAGGCGTGGAACTCGCGAACGAACTCGAGGCACGCGGCATCGAGGTGCGAACGTCGGTCGTGCCGGACGAACTCCACGAGTTCACGGTCTACGCGCACAACCTCGCGCGCTTCACGGAGACGGTCGATTTTCTCACGGCGCACCTCGCCGGGCGCTAACGCACGGCGCTAAACGCCGAGGTGCGCGAGTAAGTCGCCTTCACGAGCGATCGCATCGGCGTTGCTCATCGAGTCGACGACCTTCCCGTGCACCATCAGATAGTGCCGGTCGGCGACGCGCGTCGCGAAGCGGACGTTTTGCTCGACGAGGAGGATCGTGACGCCGGACTTCTTGATTTCGAGAAGCAGATCTCCGATCGCGTCCACGATCACGGGGGCGAGCCCCTCCGTCGGCTCGTCGAGGAGAATCAGTTTCGCGCCGCTGCGTAAGACGCGCGCGATCGCGAGCATCTGCTGCTCGCCCCCGGAGAGGGTCGTCCCCATCGCGCGTCCGCGTTCGCGCAGGATCGGAAAGAGTTCGTAGATGCGATCGAGCGGCCACGCCGCATCGCTCACCGGCGGCGGCAACGTCAGGTTTTCGGTGACGGTGAGCGTCGCATAGATGCCGCGCTCTTCCGGAACGAACCCGATGCCGCGGCGCGCGATGCGATCCGAGGAGAGCGCGAGGATCGGCTCGCCTTCGAAGGTGACGGCGCCCGTGCGTTTGCGCACGATGCCCATGATCGATTTGAGCGTCGTGGTTTTCCCCGCGCCGTTGCGTCCCACGAGCGTGACGATCTCGCCCCGTTCGACCTTCAGGTCCACGCCGCGGAGCACGTGGCTCTCGTCGTAGTACGCGTTGAGGTCGTGCGTCTCAAGCATGCACGCCACCCCCACCGAGGTACGCATCGACCACACGCGCGTCGTCGCGTACCTGCGCGTACGTGCCTTCGACGAGCACGCGACCGCGCTGGAGGACCGTAATGCGCTCGGAGAGATCGGCGACGACGCTGAGGTTGTGTTCCACGAGCAGGATCGTTCGGCCGGCGCGCACGCGACCGATCGTCGCGACGATGCGTGCGATGTCGTCGGTCGTCATGCCGGCGGTCGGCTCGTCGAGCAGAAGCACGCGCGGATCTTGTGCGAGCGAGATCGCGAGCTCGAGCGCGCGCTTGCGACCGTACGGCAGTTGCGCGGCGATCGCATCGGCGTCGCGGTCGAGTCCGACGTCGGCAAGAATTTCCTTCGCTCGTGCGTCGAGGCGATTCGTCGCTTTGCCCGACACCCAGAAGCGAGACGGAAGCTCGGTCTTCGCTTCGATCGAGACCTTGACGTTCTCGAGCACCGTGAGATGCGTGAAGATGCTATTGATCTGAAAGCTCCGCACCACGCCGAGCCGCGCGATGCGATGCGGGGCCAAGCCCGTAACGTCGTTGCCGTCGAGGGCGATCGTCCCCGACGTCGGCTTCTCGAAGCCCGAGAGCAGGTTGAAGAACGTCGTCTTCCCCGCACCGTTCGGCCCGATGATCGCGTGGATCGCACCCTCTTCGATCGTAAGCGACACGCCGTCGATCGCACGGTAGCCACCGAAGGATTTACAGAGGTCGCGCGTCTCGAGGATCGTCGCCATCAACTCGCTGTTCGCGTGCGATACGGGTGTGCCTTGTTTAGAGAAGTCTCTCGTTTGATCGGACGATGTCGACGACTTCCACATAAGACGGCGCCGAGCCGCCGATCACCAGGCTCGTCACGCGCGCGTATGCTTCGGACACGGCGGGATGCTCGAAAAACGATGGGTCGAATGCGGGGCTGGCCGCATAACCCGCCGCGGGCCTTGCTGTCCACGGCCATCCGTTTTCGATGCTTCTCTGTTCGATGTCCGCTAGCAACGCGGGCAAGTCCAGTTGCTTCAGCGCGCTAACTGTCGTCTCACTCTGGAGGAGCATCGCGATATCGTAGACGTGTCGGAGCTTCGTCCGAAGGTGCGCGAAAGCTGCCGGGTCGGCCATCGCTTCTGACGCAATGTTGTGGATGGCTGCGAGTTTTTCCAGCAGCGTTCGTTCCGGTGAGAGTGTTCGAACCTCGAATGTCGCAAATTCTTCGAATTCATCATTGGAAATGGCGAACTCGCTTACGGCCGTTTCCGCGACGAGCGAGCGTACGGTCAACAAACGGTGTGGTTCCGACCCACCTCTCGTCCCAAGCTCGAGTAATACACGTTGACCCGTCAATGCATCGTGCGTGAACAGTGGGATGTACTTAAACTCCCGCGCTCGATGAACGCCCCTCTCGCCGGTCGTCCCCGTGGCTATAATTCCAATGTCGTGTTCGACGCGCTCGACGATTGCCTTCAACGTACGGTCTATTGCAGATCGACCGATCGGAGGATCGAACGCAACGATTACGTCCACGTCTTCTGACATGCGTTGAAGAAGTTTCCAGCCTTTGGAGAGGCTCGTTCCCCCCTTAAAAATTATGGCTGCTCCGCAAGCATCGATCGGTCTTGAGATCGATCGCAGGATTTCGGTGATCCAGTAGTCTCGCTCGACGAATGCCGGCGGATAACCGAGCTGCGATGCAACGCGATCTACGAGGACGACGAAGTCACCTGAATTTCGAAGGAGAGTCACGAGGTCGGGAGCAGCGTCGCAAGCTTCTCGCGGACGCGTCTCGGCTCGTGTTTCGCAGCGCGCAGCAGTCGACGTGCGTCGAGCGTGCCCGCATCAATGAGGTCCCTGATGCGCTTGCGCATCTCGGCATCAGAGAGCTCGACCCACTTGAGATCGTCGCGCAAGACTTCGAGTAAAGCGATCTCTGACGCGCGAAGGCGAGCGGTGACGCGCTCCATATTTGAACGTTCGATAAATCTTACGTTGGGGATCGAGGTTGGCCGACGACCGACGATTGCTAGCGTCGCGTTTGGTGGGATCTGGGTACTGAGGCCCAAGGCTGCAGCCGCGCTTGCTCCGGCGTAGCCGGGCGCCCTCCCCTTTGATGCAGCAAATGCGAGGTCGTCGGCGCGCGCGGAACCGCGGCCGAATCTGGATATCCGCGGCTTGTAATAGATGCCCCGGCGGACGCGGTCGAGGACGCCCCGCTTTGCGAGCCGCGCGAACGCTGTTCCGGTCGCGGCAGGTGATGCGAACTGACCGAACTCTTCTATGGTGAGGACCGCCCCCGCAGGAGCAGCCTCTATCCGCCTCTGAATCCTCTTCGAAATGACCATTATTTTCCACGAAATAATAGCATTTTAAGATCAAAAAGGCAAGTTTTCGGACGTGCTCGGCTTCTTGCCTTCGTACGCTGCGATCCACTCGGCGCGCGTCAGCAGTTGCCCGTCGCGGCGTACCGTGGGGAGGCGGCCGCGTTGTGCGGCCTTGTAGAGTGCCGCCTTACGGGGTCCGTCGGCGAACGTCGATACGGGCCGAAGGCCGTCGTCGCGTTCGCTCTCCGCGAGCAATTTTGCCGCCCCTTCGAGCGTACTTCGAGCGATGAGGTGCGCGAGCGGCCAGATGTTGCGTGAGTCGGCGGCGCGGAGCGCGCGCTCGTAGCGTAGCGCATCGGCGCGACGCACGACGAGCGGTGGAAGGCCCGTGCGTCTGAGCAGCAGATTCGTGACGAGACGCGCGGCTCGACCGTTCGCGGTTTCGAACGGGTGGATGCGCGTGAAGCGGGCGTGGGCGTCGGCTGCCCACGCGATGCGATGCGTCGCCGGCGGTGGGCCGCTCGCGAAGCGGTCCACGAACGCCGCGATCTCGCGCGGCACCGACCACGCCGGCGGGGGGACCATCCCGCTCGGGAATGGCGTGGCGGTCGTCTCACGCCAGCGGCCCGGGCGCGAGCCGAGCGTGCGGCGGACGGCGAGCGCGTGCAGCGCCGCGATCTCATCGACGGCGAGCACCGAGCGCCGCCGCGGCAACGGCGCGCTGCGGACCAGGCGAGCCGCATCGCCGTAATCGGCGACGAGCACGTTCTCCGCGAGCGTGCGTCCCGGCGCCACGGAGTCGCGCTCGAGAAGAGCTTCGACCTCCGAGCGGTCGAGCGACGCGCCCGCGAGTGCGGTCGAGCGAAAGACTTCATCGAGAAACAAGCCGCGGGCTGCTCGAAGCGGCGGCGGCACGAGCGCGAGCCGCCCGATCGCAGCGTCCGCACTCGCCGCGAGCGTCTCGAAGCGGCGCCGGTCGTCCATAATGTCCACTATAGCGTATTTCATCAGAAGTGGACACGACTTGGCGGGTCACGGTATGCGGTGGGTGGTACATACCTCCCATGGAGCATCCGTATCTCTCTGCCCTCGCCGA
>Ga0116227_10017255_pt1 | contig 10123 bp, 5 predicted proteins | sample S1TSphgellanicum_FD_89693 | JGI IMG/M metagenome (GOLD analysis project Ga0116227, IMG submission 89693) | Host-associated microbial communities from peat moss isolated from Minnesota, USA - S1T2_Fb - Sphagnum magellanicum MG | ecosystem: Host-associated > Plants > Peat moss > Unclassified...
AAGTATTGTCTTTGATGTAAGAGTAAGATTTTTAGACCAACCTAGTAAAGATATGATTATTTTTCAATTGATTCTCTGTAGTTGTGTGTAGGTAATTAGCAGTGGAAAACTTCTAGGGGACTAAGAAAATTGAGATTATATGTGAAGCACTGTTGGAGTATTATGAACTGGTGTCCTTTTGGGGGAACGACTCCAGGTTCAAATACTCAGGAATTTTCAAATTCTGATTGAGGCAACTATGGAGTGTAATTTTAGGCTTCAATATACTACGATCTTTGATGGATTTTATCAGATGGAGTTCTGGTTGAAAGTGAGGTTAGTATCTCAACTTCCAGTGTGCATTCCGTATGTGACTGCCCAGCCATTTTGATTTCCTTTTAGATTTTTTGGTCGCAAGATTGTTATACTATTCAATTTACTTCTTTGTTACCCATGTTTGATCTCCATAATGAGACTCTTGATGTTTTGCCTTGTTTCATGGAAGAAAGCTACACAACCTTTGGTTAATAAAAGATGTCCTACTTTTTCTTGTGTTCTTAACTATGAAACCATTAGGAAATCTCAAAATTGACACACCTTTTTGAATTTCAAATCTTATTCAAATGAAGCAAATAAAAGTATAATGTTAAAATTCATTCAAAGATCTCTTCAATAAAATTGATATAATTTATAAAAGTTCCAAAAACAGAAAAATATAAATCAATGAAAAATTCAAACATGTTGAATTATGATTTTTCTTATTCAAACTTCATTCATTGTGTGATTGAACAAAAGAAGGTAGATAGGTAGGGTAGGTAGGTCATGGGTAGTAGGTAGGTTGTTAGGGTAGGTATTTAAGTAGTGTAAGGAAGGTTTAGGTAGGTAGATAGGTTGTTAGGTTAGGTATTTAAGTATGGTAGGTAGGGTAAGTAAATAGATTAGGTAGGTATGTCTTAGCTAAAGTACATAGTGTAAAGTAGGTAAGTAGCATATCATTTGACAACATGTATTCTAGCAAAAACCAAATGCTTTCATTATAAACACATGTGACTAAGTAATCACCATGTGACCACACATGAATTAATAACAAACCATGATGATAATCCAACAAGGCGAATTTGATTTGGTCCTCGCCTTTTTGATTGTCTTTGGGGGGGTGGGGGGGCGGGTCCCATTTGATTAGATGCTCAAATTGGCACTTGGTCCAAAAGTTCACCTTAATCAAAATTACTAATAAAAAAGCCATGTGTCTTTCATGCCTTAGGTTTCTAGTCAAGGTAGACATCCCCTTTAATTGATGTGAACATTTTAGTCAAGTTAAACTTTCTAAAAAATTGTGATTTTCTATAGTGATTATTTTTGTACAATTACTTTAACTTATATAATCCAACATAAGACTTGTTGAACCTTGGTCATGTGCATATGAAATCTACAAGTGACTTGGAGTCTTTTTCATTTGATGATGACGCAAAAATTGATCAACTTGTGTTTGAGAAGATGAATTCATTGGTTCTTCACAATTATAAAATTTGTAGTGTCATATTTTCTTATGAATCAAGATCTAGGTGATTTAATGAAGGCCAAGTTGGTGACTTAGTTTTCTTAGTTTCTTATGATGCAATACAATGATAACTTATGGATTGAACATTTCTCAATTGGAAAGATTTTAGTGAGGCAATTAACACATAAATTGAAACACAAAATGAAGAAGGATATAAGATATATGTGTGTTGTTCTAATGAACATGAAGGTGGTATGTTCATTATACAAGCTTGCACATGCATTTAAATACTTACAATGTAATAAGTTTTTTGTAATTGAAAAGTCCATATTCACTTGGTGTTGTGCAAATTTTTATATGTCATGAATGATTTTTTCAAAAATTAAGTTATATGGGGTGAAAGACATAGTTTGTTGTCGGTGATGGAGGGGTTCAACAAGCTATCAAGCTTGCCAAGTATCCAAGGGCAATTAACATTGTACGGATTCATATTTATGTCCCTTTTGAAGGTGATTATTATTTCTTCAAATCCAAGGCATATTGTGTGTAGTTGCAAGCAATTATTGATCATATGAAAAAAAAAATCGTATTTCAATGCATCAGGGTCTACAACTAATGCAAAAGTGTTGTGATTATCTTTAATTTATTAAAAGGCTACATTGGGATATTTGTTCTACAAACGAAATTTGCTCAAGGGCATCAAGCTTTATGTAATTGAGGACAAAAGATACTCGTTACTACCATGGTTGATAATACCATACAAACAAATTGGAATGTGACATTTTATGCTAAAGGCATTTACAATAGGCTTGTTACATGCAAGAATTACAATAAAAAATAATTTTGGTATACTCAAAAAGATGTTTACGAAATTTTTTATCAAGTCAAACCTAAATGTCTTATTCCTTTTGGATGTGGTCATTTGTTGCCACACACTACACGACATGATTTTGAATGGCAAAGATGAAGATGTTCATGAATTGATGCTCCAATTAAAAGTAAAAAATGTGCCAAAAAACAAAAAAGGTGTGGAGAGGAAAAACTTTGATCAAGGGGTATGAGGTGATGAGGTGAATGAACCTAATGTTGAATTTGCATTGTAATGCGATGAAATTTCTAAGGTCAACCAATGCATTGCAATGGAACAATATTAGAGAAATCATAGATAAATGCAAAATCATAAATGCATTTTGTTTTGAATTCTTGCAACTTTGTGACATTGTTTCCAAAATTGAATGCATGTTATGTTTATAATGCATGTCAACTGGAAATCAAGTGGAAATCAAATCAAATGTCAAAGTAATTCAAATCAAATCAAGAAAAACTGAATTTGATTTTATCAAATGTTTTGAACCTTCATGAGTTCTTGTCAACTACTTCTTATAAAATGGTATCACTTCATGCATTTGTGTAATCATTATGGAACATTCTTTTGATTTAGGAAATCATCCCCTAAATATGTTGAAAAATAAAGTGAATTATCAAGTGGCAACCTATAGTTTTTACATTGTGAATGTTTATAATTAGATCTTGAGATTTTAGGACATTATCTTATGATTGCAAATCATCTTCACCTTTTATCTCTTTTGCAAGTGGTATTCTTTAAAAAATTTGGTTCCTTCAACATTCACATCCCTTGTGTGTAAAGGAATATCCAAACAACCTTCACCTTGAAATGATTCAATGAATTATAACTTTCAATTAAATTGAAGAGGTAAATAAAAAGGAATTCTCGTAACAAAAATTTCCCATCATTAAGTATGGTTCCCAACACCTTTGTATAATTAGCAAACTTTTTATAGTTTTACTACATTGAGTGCATTCCACTTGTCTTTACACATTGTTTCCCTTCTTGCAATTTTGATTTTAATTTTTTTGGGGTAGTTCTGTGGTAGTTTGTCCCAACATTGCATAACAACCTATAGGTATCATTTATGATCTTGGATTGATGAGTTCCTTCCATGCTATGTGTTTTACATGTTTGCAAGTAATGAGTGTCAAAATTTCATTGTGTTCTCAATTATTGTGGTGTTGTCGAGGAATCAAAGCTTCTCCATTATACACCTTGCACTTTTGCCACCTCAACCATTTCTTTGAACAACAACTTGTTTGCTTGAATGCAAGCTTGCATTTGCTTGTGTTTATGAACCTACTTGTGATTCTACCAAATTGCCTACATTCAAAGTTGCATTAGAGTGTGAAATTATTTGTGTGTTTGCATAAGAATTTACAACTCTTACCTACCAACTTGCATTAGAGTTGGAAGCCATATTGTCATTGTGAAGTTTCTTGGTATTGAAGGTTGTGGAGTTTCTTGGTGATGGAGGATAAAGCTTCATAATAATGCAACAAGTTTCACAATGGAAGGTTAAGTTGTTATATGTTATCACATTAGTTTATAAAATTTTAATTTAGCACCATTAATAAAGGTCCCAATCTACAAATTTAATAAGATTTTCTCACTTTTCCTTGCTTTTAACATTTTCTATCACTTATTGTTAAACATTATGTTAACATGCCACATAGGCAAAATATGTCACCTATTTACTCATCAACAACACCATATGTGAACAATATTATCATAATTCCAATTTAACCATGTTATTACACTTAAGTGTGAATGGACCTTTACTAGGGTGAAAGCTATCATTGTTTTGATTATGTCCCACAATTTGTGGCCTTGCCATTAGCCTATGCCAAAAATGGTAAGGAAAAAAAATAGGCATAGAAATTATTTGCAACCAATGAAATGGGCCAACATGCACCCAAGGGGCCTAGTTCTTTTACTTTTGGGGAGGGTGGGGGTTGTTGGATTTTCATTAGTCCCATCCCACTAATTTTGAAACATTTTCCCCAAATTCCCAATTTGTTCCCCAACATGCCTTGAGAGCACTTCAATGTATCCCATATTCTTTGTCCAAAGTTCGGATTTTATAACATATATAAACAACCCAAAACAAGGAGATTACCATATATTTATTTTAGTGTTATCCCAAGCTCAATCAATTTTTTTTGTGATGCCCATCATAATAGGAAACGAATTAAACTTTGGGGGTCTTCACAACTAATGAATACAAAGTATGCTTGTGGTATCTTGGCTTGCATGACATGAAAGATAATTGATTATAATGTTATTTGAATTATTATATTTACTTTAAAAATCATGTTCAATCCAACACCCTTTCCATTCCTTGCTGATTTTCTATCTATCTTCTCATGCTCACTTTGATGTTATCTACAAAGTACCAAAAAATCATGACCAAAACATAAAACCTCAATATTGGATTCCCAAAAGGGGATGAATAACGTAAGAAATTAAATTACAAGATGAACCCAACTTAAGTCTATGTTATATTGAATTTTAAAAATGCAGTGTGTTAGGATTGTAACCTTGAGGTTTTAGGGTTTGAATTTTAGGGTTTTAGGATGAAATTTAAGGTTTAGGTTTAATTGTAATTTTTTTAGGTTTTGGGGTTTATGTTTATGATTTAGGTCAATGTTGGGTGTTTCTCTTTTGTTTTTGCAAACTACCAATTTTAGTTATAAAAAAAGTTTTAAAGAATCACCCCAATTCTATTTTTTAAAATTTCAAGTTTAGAAGAATTTTGGGTTTTGGGGTTTATGTTTATGGTTTAGGTTGATAATGGGTGTTTCCCATTTTTCTTTTGAAAACTATCAATTTAAAATTTTCAAAAAAACTTTTAAAAATCAGCCCAATTTTATTTTTTAAAAATTTCAACTTTAAAAGAATCAATGAGGGTTTCAAAAATTGAAGAAAAAAAAGTTCTAGCTAGTTTTCAAAGTGTTGGTTTTCACAAATTTAATAAAAATTGATTTTCAAAGGTGGTTTTCACAAACTAGTTATTGAAGTTAAATTTTTTTACTAGGCAAATTTGAATTTTTTTATAATGTCATTTGCCAAGTCACCTAATTAGCATAAAATTTTACTTAGCTTATGAAATAGGTACTTGAAAAAATTATTTACTATTTTGCTTGTTGGGAATGGATGAAGTAAAAATTTCCCTTTTTATAAATACAAACTCATTGTTGAAAAAATCAATGACTCGGTCAACAATAGACTAATATATGAGGAATTTGACCAAGTCATTAAAACTTTAAAACCTGATTAAACCAGATTTAGTACTTGTTCAAATGATAAATAATAGACCATCAAGGGCAAAAACACAAACCTTACTACCTCTTGATAACCTCTCAAGTACCAAAATTTTGAATATTTTTTACAAGGGTAAATTATCAAGGCGCAAATTCTCACTCCAATGAGAATTGGTTGTTATACTTACAAAAGGGGTTTTTTGATGTGGTCACCTAAGTTATCTTATTTATTAAAATTGTGGGAACTATGATCGTCAAGTAGGGAATGAGAGAAATCAAGCAAGGAGTAAAAGAACATTGAATAACATAAGAGAATACACCAAACAAAGAGCAAGAAAACACCAAGCAATGTGAGAAGACATTGACCAACAAGTGAGAAAGCAAAACAAACAAAAACATTCAGCTTTAACAAAGTGATTTTTTAAAAGAAAAACGATGTGAGTTTTTGGCCTTTTATTCAAGCTAGGCATTAGTGCTCTCCACAAGACACATTTGATGTTGATTAGCAATTGCAAGAAACCTTAATCTTAATTTGGAACCTTAACCTTAATTAGCCTAGACCTATGGTCTACCTAACTTAGACCCGAGCCCTAACTATGTTAAACCCTCACACCCTACCTATCTTAGACCTTTAGATATGAGAATTGAACCTAGGAGTTAACATTTTAACATACCCAAAGTTTAAGGTTAGAGCGGGCATTTGCTGAGGCAATTTTCAATTCATCAATTCTCTCTTGCCACTAAAGAACTACAAGTTGTTTCAGCTCAATGGTTTTGATAGGAAGTGATAATTGTTAGCTCTTTGGTTAAGAAGTAGCTTTAAAACTTGAAAGGTTCTCAAAGATGGTTTTTAGTACTATTGTTTTGTTCTAGGTTGGTTACTAGTTACTTAGACCATGAGATTTAAATTTTATTTTAAAAATTCAAAATTGAAATCAAAATTGAAATTGGCCTCAAAGTTGGAATTGGAAGTGGGAATTGGCCTTTGGCTAGAACCAGACCCAAAACTAGAATTGGTCCTAAAACTCAATTTTTTACAAGTTTCAATTTTTCATCTTCTCAAAATTTCAATTTTAATTTAATTTATTTATTACTTTTTCAGACTAGGGCTAGACATCTTGTTAGTTTGAAAGACAAAACTTAGGTATAAATTTTTTTGAATAACACATTTGAGGGTTGGGTGGGGGTTGCGGGTGGCATTAGGCATGTATGTAGTTGATATAGGAGGTCATTCAGTTTTGGCTGTGGATATTGGTAGGACCGAATTTGGTTTGGAATTGGACTTGGCAAGGATAATTTTTTCTTTTAAGAATTGAGACTCATGAGTCTTGAAATGTGAAGAATTGGGGGTTGGAAACTGGACTGGAGATTCTATCAAATTCTTTTTAAATCCTTGAACATTGGAAGTTCATAGTCAGTTGTCTCTACCTTACCCTGGTAATGCCCTCATCCTAGGGAGACTCTAAAGTACTCTAATTGACACAAGTGAGGGTAGGATCATGAGTGCCACTTTGAACTTCTTTTCACAATGAAATCAAAACCTCTTGACTGAGATAAGTGGCTGAAATCACATCATTGTGGCCCAAATAAATGATAATGTAAGTGGACAAAGTGTGAATTGTAAAAAAATTGGCAAGTCACCAACCAAATCTTGAAGTTTAAATCGTTACAAGAAAAGGTGTCTTTGTACGTCAAGTGATTTCACTAGATTTTGAGTGAATTCATTAGTTGTATAATAAACTGAAACTAGTGAAGAAGTAGGGAATTCACTGATTTAGTGAGTAGGGATCCATGTCATGCACTCACATTTTGTAGAAGAACGATAAATAAATAAAAATTGACCCAAATGATCAAAATGAGGCAGCAAATATTTTTTAAAAAATTTGTTGGGATTTGGTACTAATCTGTGTAAATTAGTGTAATATGATAGCTCAGAGTGTGGACACCTATTTCTGGAGAGGTTGAATGCTGAGAACTGCCATGATGTTATACAAACCTTTTGGCCACCATTGTTTTCAACCATTATGACCTGTATGATCAATATACCAGATAAGTATCAACTTACCTTCTGGACATGCCTTGTGAATGTGGGAGGCATAGAGGATAATTGCAGGGTCTTCAACAGGACATGAACAATTTATGTGACTGTTGAGAATGTAACCTTTTTGGGACTTTTGAAATGTCAGGTGCAGGGGCAGAAGGTGGTAGCATTCCCTCCTCAAACCATCCATAGAGATGGGATGGAGGTAAGCCTCATCACTTTTCGAGGGAATTTGGACTGTGTACCGATATAACAGCACTCATAGGGGCAGGTGTGTTGTGTGTTCATACACAGGTCATGATTTGCAAATGTGATTGAAATTCTAGGTGTGTATCAATACCTATTTCTGATGTGACATCATATAAGAGGCTGCTTCGATTGAGATAGGATGGTCATTGAAGTGGTTGCTTGGAGTGTCTTGACTTCCATACATGTTTCCAAAGCCCTATGTGTTGTTACAGCTTAGGGGTAGAAATTCTGTCAGTCTGGAATGCTACCTAACCAATCTATAAAGGGTTCTGCACTGGAAGATTGCATGCTAAAGTGACATGAAGTTTACACTCACAAACTTGTTGCAACATGACCGAGAATACTAGGGATATTTTTGTTTATGTATGTCTCTTGAATGCTAGCTGACATCATGACTGGTTTCTCCTGTTGATTCCAGAAATACAACAGAAACTCAGGACAAAGATTTTGAGTTCGTTTTTCGAAATTTGGAACAGATTATAATGTACGTACCTACACCCACCCTAGGGAGCTGATGAAGTCAGTGGGAGAAGAATGGCAGGTAGTCACTGCCATTCATGATGACGTGATGGTCTGCTACTTTTTGAGGACACTCATAAGGTCATGGCTACACTCACTCTTATCATGTTCATTTTGGGTTTGCTGGAGGTGACACAGTGGTTGCCTCAAAATGCTTTTGTCAAGTTCCATATGCAATCTCATTGATATATGCTAGTTACACCAAAAGTTCAATCTATTCTACTGGTGCCACAAGTAATGGGCGCATGCCTAAGATGTATCCTACACAAACTCCAAAATCTGTTTTGCTCACAAAATTTTCCTAGACTTGTATGAGTTCTCAGACACACAAAGTAATGAACAACTTAAGATGATGTTCAATTTTAATACCAATATTGTGGCAGTTGCAATGTCATTGCTGTTCAGTTGCCATCATGAAGGAGAGCACCATGAAGTATGCCAGGAGGGCATGAACCATGTCATGTGAAGATTTTGAATATGACAGGTATTTGTTGGAGTGCTATGAGGAATGCCAACTACCCAAGAAAGAGGGCCAAAAGTGGCATGAATGGCAACGCCAATTTTGCTGCAAGGTCGTCAAATGCATACTTAGGCTTAACTTGCACTGCGTCACAGGGTGCCCTGTGGTTGGCATTTTGAAGATGTATCCAGTGGTGCACAAGACCAATGAGATGCAGTGGAATATGCTCTCCATCAGAAGGGTTTCATGAACTCTAAACAGGAACCTAAATTTGAAATTTCAAAGCATAAAAAATGACACCGACTAAGGTTTGAGAAGACCTCCAAAACAAACGTTCTATTCCACAATTTCCATCAAAACACGATCATGCAGGAATCAATTGCATGCAGTCCAAGACCCTCAAAGGGTGGGATGCAGCAAATAGGGTGTGTGTCTGACAGGAATCCATGTACACCTGAATGGCAGAATGTTGTTGACCATATGCAAATGGGGGTGGAGAAGACACCCATACCCCAAAAATATGCCGAACATGAAGGGTACTGCTTGACCTACCAATATGGATTGTTTTCAACTCCTTCAGTTGCAGGCTTGAATCCTAAGGAATAAATGCTGAGCATGAGCTATATGTATGATTGGCAGGTTGGAGATGAAGATGTGGGAATTATTATGAGTACCTACCTAATCACCAATGCTAGTTTGATTGTGATCTGCAGCTCTTTGCTAATAGTTGCAAGTTTATGCTCAATCTTTCATTTGGCATTGATTTGTGTGGTGATGGGCATGTCAAGGAATGATCAGCATAGCAGTCTCAACACGGAAGTCGTCTTCTTCCAGGGTACTCCTCTTGAGAATGCTTTGGGGATGCTTTGACACCTTTGACAATTGAGCATGGCATGGTCAATGATGAATTGATGCATCAGTTTTTTGCTTACTACCAAACACATGGCCCTCAAATTGCTTTTGAAGAGTGTGTCGTTGCCAATTTCATTCATGTGGCAACACCTCAATATACATGTCTTGGAACATGGACCTACTAAGGCCTCCTCAAAGGCCTTTGTGGAAAGAAGGTTGGTAAAGAGACATACCCGATGTAACACGCTCATTGTTCCTATCAATGACTCCCAGCATTGGAGTCTCATGATACTAAAGAGAGGGACGTACTACCACATGAACCCCAAGCCAGATTATGACCCTCACAATAATATTTCTGCAAATGAGGATTTTGTTTGCAAAATGTTGGGAAATTATGCATGGCAAGTAT
>Ga0116227_10017256_pt1 | contig 10122 bp, 8 predicted proteins | sample S1TSphgellanicum_FD_89693 | JGI IMG/M metagenome (GOLD analysis project Ga0116227, IMG submission 89693) | Host-associated microbial communities from peat moss isolated from Minnesota, USA - S1T2_Fb - Sphagnum magellanicum MG | ecosystem: Host-associated > Plants > Peat moss > Unclassified...
TATAATAATCTTCCCAAAAACTTGGGCAAACCATTATACACAATCTGCGTCCTGAGTTTCTGTTGCCTTTCCGGAAGCAATGGGAAGACTCAGACATGATGTTGGCTAGCACTCAAGAGACATTGCTAAATACATCATAAAATACAGAAATATGAAGGTAGTTTATCCTGCTTATGCATACAATTAGATTTCTCAGGCAGCAACGAACCTTCTTTCTGCCGCCTTTCCAAGTCCTCACGGTCTTTCCTCACTTTCTCTGGATCTGCTTTCTCATTCTGATCCACAATAAAAAGCCACAACCATTACAACAAGGTCAATAACTTAATCACATCACAGCAAGGTTACAAAACAGTTAACACATCATACACCTTGGGACAATAAAAACTCTTGGACCACCTACAGATTGTTCTACTTCAATGGTCCTACCTTGTCCACTGGTAATGTCTTTTCCTGTGCTTTCAAAATTGTATCGGCAAATCTTCCCCTTAGCAGTGCAGCCCGCAAAAGCTTATTGGGAGACACTTGCCTCTCAGGAGGAGTCTCTTCAACCGTCACTTCATCCCCTGCAGAAACAAATCACCTGTCAGGAACAAATAAATACAAATGGTTGTTGACGAGAGCCTTAGTATTCTTCCCTATCTAGTTCAGCATGATCACTCCTGAAAACATATAAAACTTAATATTCAAGTATCAAGTTAATCTGAAAAACTTCAGGACCTCAATGAACTAAATCTAAACCTCATGCACAAACAGGGATACTGTCATAAAACATAAGACAAAAGTGAAAAATTGCAAACACAAAGGTCTTGGGACAGCATAAGACTAACTGCAAATCCATGGGTTACGCACTTTTGGTGTTGTCCAGCTGAAGGGCGAGGTTGCCCTTTGAATCGCCAACAGCAGCTGAACCCACGGGTTCCTGCAGCGGTGGTGGCGAACATACCCGTAATTTCAGGCATTTTCAGCCTCCTCTCGACAGAAAGGTTCACTAAGTACACACTGGCATGCTCTCCTGACTTGAACTACAGCCAAAGCTAGAGTAACCAATATCTTCAGACCAGTTTGGCTGCTGTAAGTTAAAAAACAGAAAGCTGCCTGCAATGCAAGAAACCACAACTATAGGAGGGAAAGGTCATGAGCTGGCCCCACCAACATGCTGCCAGAGCTCATCACCTTTCCTTGCCTCACATAGTTGTTTGCTCCTTTCACACTCTCTTCACACCTTTTCATGTGCTGCCTTGGATCCAGCACGAGCTGACTGTGCATCTTCTGCCTCCGACTCACTCCCTGATGAGCTGCCCGAATCAGAGTCTGCAGTTCAGCCACATACACAAACTGGCTTCTTGAAAATCCTATGCATTGCCACTGCATCTGAGCATGTTTTGCATCTCAGATTGAACTCTATTACTCAGTGAAAGAAATGCTGATATTCACTATTGATGCAATATTCACACAAGACAAAAATTCGCCCGAGCTCCATCCCCAACAAATTCCCAGAGAACCCTCTATCTATGGTCACGCTAAAGTTTCAACATCCATCTCTGAAAAATTTGCATCCTACTAACAAGGCCTTACTCAATATCCAATTAGAATGAAAGACATCTTTCCACTTTAAATACTTTTCATGATGCATCTAGGAAAAGTTCTATTTATGTCTGAAACTCATTAGACTGATACTTTGCCTTCAGATCTTTGAGACTGGCAATCTTTGCTCTTAAGCTCCTTTGCTTGCTCATTCCATTCCAAGATTCACAATCTTAATGTTTCAAAACCTGTTTAGAAGGACCTAGCCTAGAGTTGTGGCTCCTGCCACAAAGTTGAGCATCTACTTACCACTTGATGACGATCCTGAATCACTACTATCACTGTCAGAGCTGCTTGACTTGCTTCCACCGGCTTCACCACCTCCATCCTTGTCAATCACCACAGGGGCAAACTGGGCAGGGGCTAAATCATCATCAATATCTACATCCTCCTCTCCACCTTCCACTCCTGCAAAGCACATATATCAATATGAGCACTCAGTTCACTGTGAGACTCTTGGATTATATGAACATCACAGACAAAGAAAAGGACTTCCATATCCACAAACAATAGAGTAGATAGAAAAAATCATAAATAAATTACAGGAAAAAAACAAAGAATCAGCAAAGGCTCAGAAACAGATGACCAATGACAAGAATGGTAAGGGAGACATGCATCCACTTGAAAAGGTGGCAATAGCTAAAGGTATTTCATAATGATGGGGAATAGATAAGAAGAGATTTTCCTTAGACCATGGTCAGTACCTGCTCGTGTCTTCCTAGTCTCCCCAGTTGCAACACGTGTCTGCAGTGAACAGCAGAAAATTAGGTGAGGCCAGACAAACAGAAGTGAAGTGCCTGTGCTAACAGAATTAAATAGGTCTTTGTTTTCCTGCCATAATCTCTGTTGAGAAGCAAACTTCCTTTCTCTCCTAACCTCTAAAGTTTCTTCCTAAGTTCTCTTCCACAAGTGTTTACTTCCTTCTCTGTCTGTCCCCACAGTTTCAGCTGCATTGTATGCAGAACAAAAAGGCTGTACTTCAAGCAAGGGCCAATATCACCCTACAATTACTCAAAAACATGCCCCAGTGGACCAGACACTCCAGATTGGGGAGTTTTAGCAGGATGTCTGAGCCCCAACAAATGGTTTGTTGAGGTGAGAAACTGCAGTCTAAAACTCAAAATGCTCTGCACAACTCCAATTGCCATGCTCTTACTCAGGTCCTTCAAAACTGTAGGTCAAACTCATCAACCTCCACATGAAGCAGACCCAAAACTGTGGTGCTGTGCCTTCAAACCAAAACAGACAAGGCAGTTGGGTTGGTTGCCCACAATCATCAATTCTCTTCCCCACGAAATTTCATCTCCATTTGCTTTCCTTTCCTTTGGCACACATGATTAGTACACACCGCACAACAACAGCCGGGAACTCAATTGCCTGGAGTGTTTATTACTCTCACTCTAAAGCAAACCACAACAACAACAGTGTAGACACAATAATGCTCAAAACCTTCCTTCAGTCAATGTGAGCCACTAACTTGTATGCCAGTGTGAGAGAGAGATCCCAGGTAAAGAGAGAAATGTCAATGCAACAGAATGAGGAGCTTCAAAGGAATCTGACAGCCAAGAAAAGGAGGTGGGAGAGAGTCACAAAATCCACCTGAGGAGCTTCAGAGAATCCATGTTGAGCTTTTTGATTTGCCTTCTTGGCCTTCTTTCCCCTGCTCTTCATGCAGTTGGTAATGAATCGATCCAACTCCCACAGAGTATCATTATCAAAGGAATCTATGTCTACTTCAATTTCATCCTCATTTTGCCCGACTTCCGGATTGCGTTTCTTGATAATCTGAACAATCCGTTCAAGCTTGTCACCAGGAAGGCTTTCAAGATTAACACTAAGTTTACGTTTCTCCTCAAATGTCATAGGCCGCTTCTCAACATCATCTGGCCTCGGCTTTGCCTGGGCAGAAGACCTAACTGCTGGAGTAGGTCTACTCTTTGCCAGGGATTGGATCTGTGTCTCCACTCTCTTCAGATGCTCATGAAGATCGTGCAAGGAATTATTAGTCTGCCCCATGGTGGTGCTATCATCAAAAGCCAAAGTCTCCTCTTCCACTTTGATCTTCAGATTCTCTTCCTCAAGCTTCCTGGCAATATCCTTCCAGCGGTCATTGAACAAGCCAAGAAGAACCTGAGCCATAACATACACATCATGCCCTTGAGGGTTGTAGGTCATGGCGTTGGCGAAAGTGAGGCGCACATCATCTGCGAAGCTGATGGGAGAGGAGTAAAACCCATTAGCTATTCTTTCCTTCACAGTGCCAAGATCCATGGGTTTATTGATCACTTTGTGATAGTCATGAAGGCCGAGCTTCTCTGCATCTACAGGCTCATTGAAAACCCATGCATGCTTGTGGCTCATGATCCTCTTGAGCAGCGTGCTGCACTGTCTGAGTATGTCTGCCATGCGCTTAGCTCTTGCTGCCTCCACTTTCTGTCTCTTTCCTTCTCTTACATCAAACTTACCTTGAGCTCCTCCTCCTCTTTTGACACCAGGAGTACTACCCTTGGGCTTGAGCTTCTCTGGAGGAGGCATTTTGTCCTTTCCAGAAACGAACTCTGAGTTGAGGTAGAGCTGATTTGCTTTAGGAGTTCTCTTTTCCTTTCCTTGTGTTCCTCCTGGAGTTCCTACGTCTCCCTCCGTGGTGACGATTATACTAGGTTGCCGTGCAAGACGAGCCTCTCGTTCGGTCATATCTGCTGGAGGAGGAGGCGGAGGAGTGGTGTCTCCTCTAGTAGTAGTAGTAAAATCTTCTGCAGAAGTGGAAGGAAGCTCAGATGCCACTGAGGTTACTTCCTTCCCTGCAGCAGTACTTCCATTGTTATCCGTTCTTGAAAGATGGGCATCACTGTTACAAGCGTTGACACGCGCATCTGGAACGCACACTTGTGACTTGGTTGAAAGAAGATATTCCTCTCGTACATCGATCTTGGCTGCGATGCTTTTTACTTGATCAAGGTTCAGCTTCAGCCTCTTGCGTAGCTCTCTTTTCTGCTCTCTGGAAAGAGAGCCAAGGTCCACGGTGACAATGGGGACTGTAGTTGTTCCTCCCCCTGCTCCTTCCTCGTTCAGGCTCATAGACTTCCTCTTCAAACTCCGGGAGTCATCTGAAGTTTCCAAGTCAGAACACTTGGGAAAACTACTAGCAAGGCTAGGAATCTTCTTCATCGCGTCCTCGTTGCCGCTCACAACAATATGCTGCTGGTTGCGGTGGCGATCAAAAGTGGTGTAGACGAGAGCAGACCCCATGCATGCCACTCACCAACACAACAACCACCACGACATTCCCCCCACCAAACCCTCACATACATCACACATGCAAGGAACCATGCAAGTACGGTTGTTGTAGCAGCAGCAACACCACTAGCTACGGCTACATAGAGAAAGCCCCTTCCGCAGATGCAAACACTTTCAGGAAAACAACTCCCCCTCCCACAAACAAAACACAAAAACAAAAAACCAAGCCCGGCTACTCAAAGTCTGCAAGAAGCCGCCACAGAAAGTTCAAAATCCGCGAACCCGATGAAACGGGATTGAGAAAGGGATGGAAAGAGAGAGAGAGAGGGAACGAGCTTCACAGCTATGACGATCGATAGCTGTGGCTCGTACTGCAAATCAAGAGAGAGCGCACGAACCCCCCCGCATGCATGCCAGAAGAAGCACTGAGATTCAGGCTGGTAGCAAACTAGGGTTTGCAAGTTGAAACCCTAACGGGGCGAAAGTCATCGAATTCTTGAGCAAAACAAGTTTGGAAAAACATGGGTACGAAGCTCCGACGATCCCCGAGCGACAGGAAAGCAGAATCAAGTCCGCCGTGGAGAGACGAGGCGCGAAAGAGAGGATTTGAAGAAGCTCATCGTCTGCCGAAGCCTTCTCGTCGTTTTTAAAGGCCGCCGTCTGCCGTCCACAGCACGCATCCCGCCGCCCGCCCCCTCCCCCACAACCCCGCCCGCGCTCTCCTCCGTGCCACATCGTAGCCGTCCATCTGCAATCGGGAATTCACTGCCCAGTTTCATACCGTCGATTCACCGACAACATCATCCGACGGCTCTCCGTGCTTCTCAACGTCTTAATTGCTGGCAACTCTCCACGAATTTTCTTTTCTTTTTCTATGGTATTTCAATAATAGTATACAGCCCGTGGGCCCCACCACCCCCCCCCCCTCAAACCCCGAAAAGACTTCCCCAAAATAGAACTAAGTAAATTTTAATTTAATTAAAAATAGTAAAAATCCGAAAAGAGATAAAGAAATGAGCTTTATAATTTGGGGTTGCAAATATAAGCTTATTGTTGGTTACACATGCTACCTCCTCTTTACTTTTTCTTTCATCTTTTGAAATGCTTTAATTATCCTAAAATCTATACAATTTGGGATTGTGTAACTCACTAACAATATTTGATAAATATTTATTTATATTTATATATTATTTATCATATTTTCAGATTTTATTTTATTTACATTGGATTATCATGATATTAAAAACTACAACACCCATCATTCAAACCCACCCCCAAAAAGAAAAGTTGCAATTTAAACTCGTAAGGTAGCAAAATGGGATTTCTTTGCTACCACCTAAGGTGATGATAGCCCTAGTAAGTCACTCAAATGGGGATTTTTTTACATTTAAAAAATAAAATAAAATATTATTTTTTTCTTGCATGCCATGTGGAAGGTTTTCCACCAAGACAACCCAACCCCCACCTTTCCTTTATTAGAGAAACATTTCCAATTGCTTGAAACTACATTCTATCATGCTTTAAATTGGGTTTAGGGGTTTAATAACCAAGTTGATTGAAAAGTTAGAACCTAGGTTAATTGGATTGAGTTGAGAAACCACCGAGGTTTGGTTTATTCACAACTTTTGGTGCTACCCTAATTGAGGATGGACTTAAGGTTGCAAATAATCGCGAACTTGAACCCAGTGGTTTAGGGTTTTTTTAGGGTTTAGGGTTTTTGTGGTTTGTTTGTGATATCTATTCAGATGAGAAACAAAACAAGAATGACATAGCCAAAATAGTTTAGGGGAGGGAGTTTTCAAACCTAAGAGTAACAACACATGTGAAGAATCATGATGTAATGCATTTTGTTAATTAGGTTTGTTGTTAATTGAATTTATGTTAGTTAAATGGGTAGCCCAAGCTTTGTTTCTTTTACTCACAAATTTTCGTCAAATTTTGAACCAAAAAAATATTATTTCAACCTATGCAAAAGATTTTTCATGGGAAAAATGGCTCAAATTAACCAGATTTCCAAAAAACAAACCAAATCAACAATTTTTAATGATAAGTTCTATAGATTTAGCCAAGAATATAGAAGGATTTTTTTTTTAAAAATTTACTTTCATTTGTAAAATGTTGCCAAATTTGGCTGAGTTATTTTCTGGATGATCGCCACTTTGATGACGTCCAAAATCCTTAAAAGAAACCCTGTAGCCTGCCCAGGTGAGTGATGTGTAGGTACTTTCAATGGTGACACATTAAATTCAAAAATCAATGCCCATTTTTCAACCAAACTATCCTACTACAATGTCTAGCGATTAAATAATTAATTAATTAATTATGGTCGAAAATAAAATATTTTCAGAATTTTTTTTTAAAAAACCGTTAATTTCCTTCACAAAGTTTTTGGTTTTTGAACAACTTGAAATTCTCAACATTTATGAAAATAATATAATTAATGTCAAAGTTGCCAAGGTACTATGGTAAACCCTCATGAATATACTATGGATATAATGATATATAGTACTATGGTTTATGATAGAGTACTCTCATTTATGAATATATTTAACCTCTATTTTAAAGGCTAATTTTGCAAGATATGTATGTGCATTAATAGTGGCCTCATCATGGCCCATGAGTCCCAATGGTCAAACTATTAATGGTCCACTTTTGATATTTTATAAAATTTTACAATTAAGTTTTCATCTCATGGTTTGCAAGAATGATCCACAATTGTGGAAGGAAACCAAATCAAAAAATAATTTTGAATTTAATCTTCGTAAAATGAGCTTGTTTGAGAGATTGTTTATTATGTTGAACAATTTGTTTCATGTGTTTAAAACATTGTTATTTTGGGCAAACACCCATCTCCCAAGAGTATTTCAGTATAAGATGTTTAATGTTAATGTTTGATACTATTTGTTGCATCCACCTTAATTATGTTGCATTTGGAGGCTCATGAAAATATATTTTTAAACTAGGCTAACCTTGCAAAATACCTCGAGAAGGTTAGTTTCAAAGTATGGGCCTTTGGAATCAATTGTTTTGGAATTGAAGGTCGTAATTTGTTACTACAATTTGTAGTGATAATGATATTGTGTTTTATTGACTCAAAAATCAAAAAAAATTGATTCAATTGCTTTTAAAATTTAAGTTCATTTTGTGATTTGACAATCTTAACTTCAAAAAATTTGGTCATTCAATCCTTGAAATTTGGTCATTTCAATAGTTTCATAATTTCATTCTTTTTAGTTTTCATCATTTCTAGTTTTGATCGCTTGAGTTTTCGATATTTTTGCATTTTACTCACTAGTGTTTGTTAGGTGTACATGTTGTCAATGTTTTTGTGTGTAAATGAAATTATGTTTCAAGCACCTTTTTTTGTAGTTTATTCTAGCCATTAGGCCCATTCACAATTTCTTAGTTGTGATAATGTATAGTGTTGGGTGGGCACCTAGTAGGGAGCATTGGAACCATCCATTTCAATATTGATTAATAAAAATTGAAATGGAATCAGGCATGATTTTTGGAATCGGTTCTAGAAACTAAATCAAATTTTAATTTTTTGGACCCAAAACCAAATTCCTAGTTCCATTTTTTTTGTGGAACCAAACCAAGCTTTGTGAAAAAAAATTAAACTCGAGCACTAATCAAAGGTTAATTGACAATTAACCATTGATTCTAGTCCAATTTATGTGAAACTGGATATTATCTCATTTTCAAAACTGGAACCAAAATTTATTATGAATAATTAAAACTGAAATCATTCTAATTTAATTTTTAGAATTGTAACCAAAATTTCTTTGTAAAAGTCAAGAATTACCTGATACTAGTAACTTCATACCCATTTAAAATGAAACTAAATTGATATAAATTTTCTGTTATTATTCCTTAAATCTTTTTAAATTACAATTATCTATTCTAGTTTAAGGCTGATGTATGGGCAAAAATGTGCACAATTAATCTTTATTACATCTTTAAAACATATTTATCTAATTTTATTCACAATGTCATCTTCAAGCCTAAGAAATATATTGTTTAAGCTCGACAAATGTAAAAAATTGTGTAATGATGCAAAGCAACATTCCAATTCAAAGACTATTATGATGCAATTTCACAAGAAATCCAAATCCAATAATATACACCCAAATACCAAAACATCACTAAAAGCTACAAAATGTTTATGTCTATTTGAACACAACTACAAAATAATGAGTATGTTTCAATTAAAGTTGTTGGGGGCATTGTCATTAAATTAGTGCTACTTTTGACATTACATCAATCATTCTTGTGAATTGTCAAAGAGAACACCACTTTAGCCCATTTATAAAATGGTGTGAAAGACTACCAAAGGTGTTTTATCCACAAGATTGACAAGCTTGAACATCACCTCCATTAGTTTAGTTGTACTTGGAAATTGGGGGTTGAAATACAAGAAATGAATGAGTTGGTGAAACCAAATGGCAATTCCTAGATGTAAAAAGTACATTGAACACACAAAATGTAAGGTAAGCATTGAAAAATGGACAAACAAAAGTTGCAAGTCTTGACCATGAATATATTAGTTTGTTTAGAAGTGGGATTGACAATCCAACAAGCAACCCACACCAATTTTATGTCAAATTTGGGTTGGAGTGAACCCAGCTTTATTTATGTGCATTCAAAATTCAAAGACTTAAAATATTTGGGATTTGGTGGTACTAACTTTCAAACCATGTGAACTTTTAGTTGTAATGGTGAAATGAGTTTTAAACTCTCACATGAACAAGTTGAGGGCAAAGAAGTCTAGGTCTCTCAATTGGTGCAAATTGGATGTCACTCTAGTTATCATATTACTAAATTGTCATTTATTCACCATGACAAACTAGAATAACTAGTACAACAAAAAAACCCATTTCTAAATTATGTGATGAAGAATTGTAAAAATCTTGAGCTTGAAAGTTGATCTTCAAAAGCGGGTCAGGTCAAAACATCACACCATGAACACACCAAATCTACAAATTGAAATGTTTTTATGTCAATTCTTTAAAATATAGTGTGGGTTAACCATTTTTTAATTGGCAAAATTGTACCAAAAAGAGAAAGAAAAAGATCAAGTATGGACTTATTTTGGAGGGTTTTAATTGTCACAAGTGAAAAAAGAATAGTTTCCCAGATTTTTATATTTATTATACAATGTGACAAAAATATATAAGGAGGATTAAAGTTTTGTATTTCATGTATGGTTTGTAGCCATATTTGGCTAGATTGGCTGACTTTTCCTAGGGATGACTGCCATTTTTTCTACATCTTCCTATCATTTTTAAAAATTTTATGGCA
>Ga0116227_10017257_pt1 | contig 10122 bp, 7 predicted proteins | sample S1TSphgellanicum_FD_89693 | JGI IMG/M metagenome (GOLD analysis project Ga0116227, IMG submission 89693) | Host-associated microbial communities from peat moss isolated from Minnesota, USA - S1T2_Fb - Sphagnum magellanicum MG | ecosystem: Host-associated > Plants > Peat moss > Unclassified...
CCGCGGTTTGCGCGCGCGGCAGATTGGATGGAAGAAGAAATCATGAACGCCTCGGCATCGTCAGAAGGGATGGTGCCGATTTTGACGATCAGACGGCCGCGCTTGAGGGCCGATGCGACCAACGGTCAGCAAGCGGGGCGGATCGACAGCCTCCGCGACGAATCCCCGGCTCCGCTTCCGTGGATCGCCGCCAGGAGTTCTCGATCCGGACAGCCGGAGTCGGCCACGGGAGCGGGCGTTGGTGAACGGCGGGTTTCGGATGGCTTGAGCAAGACAGAATGTTGCTATGAACAGCTGTCTCTAATTCACGATCCCAGGGTGTCGTCCGTCCAGTCGACGAACGACCTCGTGACGGTCAACCGATCACCCCGTTCGATGCTCGTGACCACCAAGTTCAATAGCCGGCATGCCGAACTGTCTGACCGAGTCCGCTGAAATCAATATTCGGGCTGGTGCCGCGTCACGATCTCGGCTGCGACGCGTAGCGTGTTGGCTATGGTGCATGCGGCCTCGGCCCTGTGGATGATGCCGTCGACCTGGTCGGCCGGCACCGTGTGCGGCAGCTCGATAGTGATGTCCAGCGTCCCCAGGCGCGAAGGCGCGTCCGCGGCCTTGATTCCTTCGACGGACAGCGAAGCCTGCAACTGTTCGGGCGGCAGGACGTTGCGTAGTTCGTTGCGCAGGGTCATCGCGGTACAAATCGCGAGCGCCGCCGATTGCAACTCCAACGGATTGAATCCGTCGCCCGGTTGCGCGGCCGGCAGTCTCAATTCGTGGCCGCGGCCATTCGTGGCGACGATGCCTTCGGGGGTCACACGCACGGTCACGCGCGAGGGAGATTTCACGGAACGGGGGGCGGTCATGGGGCAAGGGTCTCCGGTAGGGGCTGCTCGAGGTCGGCGCGTTGCAGCAGTCGATGGATCCGGCCGCCCGCCATCAGGGCGGCGCGGTCGCACAGGTGGGCGATGGCGTCCCAGTCGTGACTCACGAAGAGCAGGGCCGGGGCGTACGTCTCTCGGACGGACAGGATGAGGTTGAGGATCTCGGCCTGGACGGAGACATCGAGTGCCGAAGTCGGCTCGTCCAGCAGCAGCAGGCGAGGCCGCATCGACAACGCCCGTGCGATCGCGACGCGTTGGCGCTGACCGCCGGACAACTGGTGCGGATAGCGCTCGAGCACCGCGCGCGGCAGGCCAACCTCCTCGAGCGCCCGGTGGATGCGGCCATCCGTATCCTCGATCCCGTTGATCTGCAGAGGCTCCTGCAGGCTGCGCCGGATGCGGTGCAGGGGGTGGAGCGAGCCGTACGGGTCCTGGAACACCATTTGCACGTCGCGGCGTACGCCTGCGTGCAGTGGTGTCCGCGGCGTTACCGCCTCGCCCAGGATGGAGATGCCGCCTCGCCAATACGGGTGCAGTCCGACCAGCACGCGCAACAGGGTCGACTTCCCGCAACCCGAAGGGCCGAACAGCCCGAAGGCCTCGCCAGCGCCGACCGTCAGGTCAAGTCTGTCGATCACGGGATGCGGGGCTCCGGGTTGCTCGACACGCAGCCCCGTGATGGCCACGGCGCTTGCAGGCGGTCCTGCGGGCGTTCCGGTGATCATCAGGCGATCTCCGACCACGTGTCTGACGACCGGTCCAGGACCGGGAGCCGCGTGCGATAGGTTTGGGCGGAAGGGCGGCAAGACCACAGGGTCCGGGTGTAGGGGTGCGTCGCGTTTGCGAGGTCCCGGGCCGCCAGCGATTCGACCAACTGGCCGCTGCGCATCACGAGCACGCGGTCGCCGAAGCGCTGCACCTGCTGCAGGTCGTGGCTGATCAACAGCAGGCCCATTCGGCGCCGCTCGACCTGGGTCGAGATCAGCTCCAGGACCTGGTCGCGCAGGGCATGGTCGAGGGCCGAGGTCGGCTCGTCGGCGATCAGCAGGCGTGGGCCATTGACCAGCATGACCGCCAGCATGACGCGCTGGGCCATGCCCCCCGACAGCTGGTGCGCGAGCGCGCGCAGGACGCGCGCGGACGGCTCCAACCCGACGTCGCGGAGGATCGCGGCGGTGCGCTCGGAGCGCTCCGTGCGGGGCAGTCCCCGGTGATGGATGTCGATCGCCTCGCCGATCTGCGCCTCGACCGTCATCACGGGGTTCAGGGCTTGCCGGGGGTCCTGCATGACCAGGGCGATCTGACGTCCCCGCAGCGATCTCCAGCCTTCCGGCGCCAGCGCGCGCAGGTCCCGTCCGTCGAAGGCAAAGCGCTCGGCCTGCATCGACAAGGTGCGGGGCAACAGGCCCATCACGGCACGTGCGGTGAGTGACTTGCCGGAGCCCGATTCGCCGACAAGCGCGACGCGTTCTGCGCCCACGTCGAAGGACACGCCGCGCACGATCGCTTCGTCGCCGCGCATGGTGCGCGCAGCGATCGTCAGGTCCCGGACCGACAGCAGCGGCGTCTCATGCATGGAAAGGATCCTCGACGTCGCGCAGGCCTTCCGCCAGCAGGTTGAAGGCGAGGCTGAGCAGCAGAATTGCCGCGCCCGGGCTGGCGGCGACCCACCATTGGTCGAATATGACCTTGCTGCCGTCGGCGACCATCGCGCCCCACTCGGGCATCGGCGGGCGCACGCCCAAGCCGAGAAAACCCAGGCCCGCCGCGGCCAGGATGACCCCCGCCAGATCCAGCGCCAGCCGAACCTGTACGCTCGGCAGGCAACAGGGGAGCACATGGCCCCACAGCAGGCGCAGGCCGTGGATGCCCTGTAGGCGGGCTGCGGCGATGTAGTCGCTGCGCGCCACCAGCCGGGCCTGAGCCCGCATCAGGCGTGCGTAGGCGGGCCAGCCGGTCAGCGCCAGCGACAAGGCGCCGTTGATCAGCCCGGGGCCCAGCAGGCCCGTGAAGGCCATGGCCAGCACGAGTTGGGGAAAGGCCATCACGATGTCGGTCAGTCCGTTCAGGCATCGTTCGACGCGGCCGCCGACGTAACCCGCGATCATGCCCACGGCGACTCCGAACGGCACGGCGAGTACCACGACCAGGGCCACGAACTCCAGCGTGGGACGAGTCCCCTGGATCAGGCGCGACAGGATGTCGCGCCCCAGGCCGTCGGTGCCAAGCCAGTGCTGCGCCGACGGGGGCAGCAGGCGTTGACCCAGGTCCTGGGCCAGCGGGTCGAAAGGCACGATCCAGGGCGCCAGGACCGCGATCGCCACGATGGCCGCGATTAGGACTGCTCCGCCGGCAGCCTGCGGGAAGCCCGGGCGTCGGAAGCGGCGTGCCGAGAGCGTCGCGGCGATCATGCCAGTCGCGCGTCCGTCGCGCTGATCAGGCGGTCGGTCAGCTCGTTCAGGATCACGAAGCAGATGCCGATGACCAGCGTGGCGCCGAGGATGGCTGGCGTGTCCGCCGCGAACAGCGCGGTCGTCAGGTAACGCCCGAGGCCAGGCCAGGCGAAGACTGTTTCGGTCAGCACCGCCCCTTCGAGCAGGCTGGCGTAGGCCAGGGCCAGTACGGTCAGGACCACGCCCGAGATATTCGGCAGCACGTGCCGGAGCAGGATGCGAGCGGTCCCGGCCCCCTTCGCCCGCGCGAGGGTCACGTAGTCCCGTCCCATCTCCCCGAGAAGCGCAGCGCGAACCATGCGAGCGACCTTGCCTGTCACGCCGATGGCGAGCACGATCACCGGCAGGACGAGATGCTGCACGGCGCTGGAGACCGCGCCGGGAATCCCGCTGAGCCAGGCGTCGACCAGCACTAGGCCGCTGTGGTGGTCGACGGTGTACTCGAAGGCGTCGTCCAGCCGTCCCGGGCTGCCGGCCCAGTGCAGCCGGGCATAGAACACGTACAACAGGACCAGGCCCAGCCAGAAGGCCGGCATCGAGTTCCCGATCATTGAGAAGACGCGCGTCGCGGCATCGAGGAGGCCGCCTGGCCGGGCGGCCGTCAGGAACGCCAGGGACAGGCCGAGGACTGCGCTCGCCAGCATGGCCAGCGTCGCCAGTTCCAGCGTTGCGGGCAGTGCCGTGGCCAGGTCGCTGCGCACCGGCTGCCCGGTCGTCTGCGACACGCCCAGGTCCGCTCGCACGATGCGCGCGCCGAAATGCATCAATTGCAGGGGCCAGGATTCGTCCAGGCCGAGCCGATGGCGGGCCTCCTCGTAGGTCTGTCGGCTGGCGTGGTCGCCCACCACCCGCAGCACAGGGTCGATGGGCGAGAGGCTGGACAGGGAGAAGGTCAGCGTCAGCAGGCCGCAGACGGTGACCACCAGCCTCAGCGCGCCCCGCGCGAGCAGCACCCCGCTGCGCCGCATGCGGATCCCGAACCCGTCGCCGACCGGCAGGGCATCGTCCTGCGAGGCCACTACTTGCTCACCCGGTCGTAATAGACCATGTCGGCGTTCAGGCCCTGGCGGTAGCCCTGGACATTGCGGCGCATGACGACGCGCGCGCGCTCCTGCAGGGCGAACACATAGGGCGAGGCCTGCTGCACCTCGGCTTGAAGGGATCGGTAGAGCTCTTGCCGCCTGGCCGGATCGCCCTGCGCCACCGCCTGCTGCGTGAGCACCGTGAGGCCTGGGATCTGCCACCCTGCGCGCCAGGCGACGGTCTTGCTGCCGTCGTCACGGTTGGATGCGAATGCGCTCGCCGTCGAGTGAGCGTCGAAGTAGTCCTGGATCCAGTACAGCCAGACGGCCTCCATCGAACGCGTGCGTGTCCTGGCGTAGACCTCGCTGGCCACCAAGGGCTGGATCTGGAGGTGGATGCCGGCCTGCGCGAAGCTAGCTTGCAGCGCCTGCGCGATTTCCGGAAAGGGAGGTTGGTTGAAGACATCCAGGCGGATCGTCACCCCTGGCGGCACGCCCCCCTTGGCGAGGATGGCCTTGGCGCGCGCGACGTCCAAGTAATAGGGCTTCGTCTCCAGCGCTCCCGGAAAGCCGTCGGCCAGGAAGGCCTGGTGCACCTGGTACTGCCCCTTGAGGAGCTTTCCGGCGAGCGCGTCGTAGTCGACCAGCCAGCGGGCCGCCTCCCATAGAGCGGGATTCCTCAAGACCGGATTGGCCGGGTTCGCGGCGTTGAACATCAGGTAATGGAGGACGGCGGACGGAAACTCCACCGTCTTGACCGTCTCGGACGTCTGCAGCGCCGCAATCTGGTCCGGCCCCAGGTCCCGGGCGATGTCCGCGTCGCCAACCTCGACCAGGAGTCGACGGCTGGCGGCGTCGGCGACATTGCGGATGATCAGGTGCGCCAGGTGCGGCGCGCCGGTCGGACAGTCCGCATTGGCGTCCAGGACGAGCGCTTCGTGAGGGAGGTAGCGCCGGATGCGAAACGGACCGCTGCCGGCCGAGTGCGTGTGCAGCCAGTCATTGCCACTGTCCCCGCCCGCTTGGCGCGGCGAAACTTCGGTCTGGTCGACGATGGAGGCGACCGGTGCCGTCAGGACATTGAGCGCAAATCCCGGGCCCACGCCCGCGGTCCAGGCGACGCGGACATGCCGGTCGTCGACCCTGCGCAAGAGGCCCTCGACGTTGGCCGGCGTCCACCCGAGTTCACCGAGGATGAAGGCCGGCGAGCGATTCAGCTTGACCGCGCGGGACAGCGAGAAGATGACATCCTCCGGACGCACCGGATGCCCCCCCGCGAAGCGTGCACCGGCTTTCAGCTCGAACACGATGGAGCGTCCGTTCGGCGCGGCCTGCCAGCTCGAGGCGAGCGTCGGCGCCAGGTGTTCGGGATGTTCCGGGTCGGCCTGGACCAGGCGCTGGTACAGGCTGTTGAACACCTGCACGCTGGAGAGCTCGAAGCCTTCGGCCGGATCAAGGCTGACGATGTCGTCCAGGGCCTGGGCGACCACCAGCGTGTCGGCCGGGCTTGCCGCCTGGGCGGGCGCCATGACCGACAAGACCACCGCCGCGCAGGCAGCGCGCAAGCACATCCACGCCATGCGAACAGGCTTCTTGTCCTCAGAACTTGTAGCGCAGGCTGAATTCGAGGAAGCGCCCTTCGTCGTTGTAGAGAGATTGATCAAACGCGACATGGGTCGGGAACTGGAGCCACAACGGGTAGTACGGCGGTGCACGGTTGAAAAGGTTCTTGACGGTGGCTGAGATGGTCCAGTTCTTGAATCCGGTATAGCTCTCGTTCAGGTTGAACTGGCTATAAGCGGAGGTCGTCGTTGGTGTGGACTCTTGTTCCTGCTTGTACTTGCCGGTGTACTGCCAGGTCAGCGTCGTGTCGAAGGATTGGTAGAGCCAGTTGACTCCGGCGTTGCCCTTCCACTGAGGGAAACTGGCGCCGAAGGGAGTGTTGATCGCACCGTCGTTGCCGGCGAATTCCTGCGTCACGCCGCCGCTGGTCTGCTTGAAGTGCGCGACCCAGGTCGCATCGCCAAAGGTCGTGACCGTGCCGTAGGGCGTAGAGATGCCCCTCCGCGCGGTCAATTCCAGCCCGTTCGTCTCCAGGCTGTTGAGGTTCTCATAGTCGAAATTGACGTATGCGATCGTGCCGTTCGGATTGCGGATCACGACGCTCGGGTCGTTGGCGTCGATGATGGATTGGATGTTGCCGGTCCCAATCACGTTGTCGATGCGCACGCGGTAAGCGTCCAACCCGATCTCGGTCTCGCGGTTGGGCGAGTAGACGAAGCCCAGGTTGAAGTTGTCCGTCCGCTCGGGTCGCAGCTCGGGGTTTCCCCGGACCAGGACAGGATACGCGAAGGGTGTCGTGCGGTCCTCCGCGATCGGCGAGTTCGGATCCGTCGCCTGCTGGATGCCCGAGGAATTCGATTGCGAGTTCTCGGCCAACGTGGGTGCCCGGAAGCCACGGCTGAACGAGGCGTAGGTCGCGAGGTCTTCGATGGGCTTGAAGCGCAACGCGAAGCGCGGCGAGTAGGCGTTGCCGAAGTCACTGTAATGGTCGTAGCGGGTTGACTGGCTGAAGGTCAGCGTCGACACCACGGGAATGTTGACCTGGTAATAGGCCGCCTCGACATTGCGGGCGCCGTCGATCGCCTGCAAGAAGAACGGAATTGCGGCGCCGGCGGCCTGGGACGGGTAGTCGGACTCGACTTGGCTCTCGCGCCGGAACTGCAGACCGAGGCCGAGGGCGACGTCGCCGGCCGGCAGCCGGGCCAGTCGGGGGGTCGACGCGGAGGCGTCCACGGTGGTCAGCTTGTACGTGGCGCTGTTGTGATCGCTGGTGTACAGCCCCGCCAGACCGTTCGGCGTGGCGGACGGATCGGCGAAGTCGAACACCCCGTTCTGCAGGATATTTGCCAGCCCCGATGTACTGAGCAATCCGGTCTCGGTATTGTGGACCGCGCTCTCGGAGTGTCCGAGGGCGACTGTCCAGTCCCAGGCCCCCAGCGAGGCTGTCCGAAGGGACCCCTCGGCCCCGGCCGACACGCGATAGAAATTGCCCGTCGTGGTCAGGACCTGAGGATGCCCGAGAAAGGTGTAGGTGATCGGCGTGGCGACGCCGTAGGGGTTGTAGGGGTTGCTCGCCGAGACGACGTTCGAGACCTGCGAGATCGTGACGTTCTGCAGATCGTAGGATTCGGTGCTGTCCCCAATGCCGTCATAGCCCTGCTTGGTCACCGTGGTGTTGTGGCTGCCCCAGAAGTCGGCATAGGCCTCGGTATCGTCGGCCAGCAAGAAGGCCGCATGGATCTTTGCGTTGAGTCGCTCCTCGTGCGGATGCAGCGAGGTGCCGTTGGCGGTGTCGACAGCGCAGGCGGTGCCGGCACTGGTGCCATTGAGCAGGCTCCCGGCCGAGGTCGTCGTCCCGCCCGAGGGGCAGGGACTCAGTGCGACAGCATTGCCAGACGTGGGCTCCCAGTAGTCCGCCCCCTGCGTGTTGACCCCGTCCACCAGGTTCGACTTGTCCTGGTTGCGCGTATTGGCCCGGTCGGCGATCGTGTAGCCGTCCTGCACGAAATAGCTGGCCGTGCCGGTCACGTTCCAACGGTCCTTGCTGAAGTCCCCCAAGCCGCCGACCACATCGAACTTACGGGTCTTTTCTGTGCCGGCAATCGCCGAGCCGGCGCTCCCACCGATCTCCAGCCCCTTGACGTATTTCTTCGTGATGATGTTGACGACGCCGGCGACCGCATCCGAGCCGTATTGGGACACGGCCCCCGTCTTGACGATCTCGACGCGCTCGATCGCGTTCAGGGGCAGGGAGTTCAGGTCGACGAAACTGTCGGTGCCGTTCGAGGGCTCGGCATAGGGCGCAGCACGTTGGCCGTCCACCAGTACCAGGGTGTACTTCTCGCTCAGGCCCCGCAACGCAATACCTGATCCGCCCGTGGCGCCATAGGCGAAGTCATCGCCCCAACTGCTGGCGGAATTGACGGGGAGGTCGCGAAGGAACTCCGAGATGGTGGTGGCACCGCTGGCGAGAATTTCCTTCTGGCTGATCTGCTGAACCTGATTGAACCCAACCCGATCGGCGCTTTTGATGACCGAGCCGGTCACGACCACGGTACTCGTGGCGCTGTCGGCTGCGCCGTCACCAGGCGAGGCCGCGGACTGGGCCTGTGCAACTGGCAGCAACAACATAGACAGCGACAGCAGTGATGCCGCGCGATGCTCATGGTTCGGGCGACGTTCGTCGTGTCGAAGGGGGGAAAGACGGTTCTTCTTTGCTGCGAGGCGATGCATCTTGTAGGAGGTCCAACGTATCGGTCTAGTTGGGCTTAACGTAAAAGGATGACTCCGAATGTATTGCCCGCACGTCGATCTTCACCAATGCCGCGTGACTCTATGCTTATTCGTATACATGCATTGCGTCAACAGAGGCCATCGCGTTGGCGCCTAGAGCTTGTTGCCCATTGGTCGGTCGACGTTGATGCGGGATACAAGTACCTCATGCCTGCGGTGCAGATCGCGCAGGAAGAGGGACTTGGCAAGGTTGGCTTCATCACCGGCCCGCACACTGCGCCAGATGCGTCAGCCTCGCCTACAGCCAAGTAGGGACGACCCCGAGACACAGCGACTGACTGCTTTCTGGCGTCCAGATCGGCTGCTCTGAGGACAGCTCTGGGTCGGGTGCTGCCGGTGGCGGCCGCAGGCGCCGCTTCAGCAATGGGTCGGACAGCGGTCGTTGGCGGGGCGACCTTCAATCAAGATGCCGTGGCTGGCTTGCGATTACCCACAAGTTTGCCCACCCGGAGGTCCACCGATTGACCTGACGGTCCGTTACCCCCTGCGTGACAGTGCAGCGGCAAGGATCGATGAAGGGGCAGGCCGAGGACAATGCGAAGTGGGTAGCCGGCGAGGTCGCCGGCTCTGAAGAAGCCAGGGCGCTGAACTTTGAAGTCTGGGCCACTTAACGGCTCGCGCCGCAGTCTGGCCCAGCTCGGTGCGACGTAGCGATGCCGTCGCTGCAGCCCGAGTGCGGCCGAAGCGAGCGCGCTTGCGCTCAAACTTTTAGAGTCGAAAAGTTTTTTCCAATCAATGAGTTAACTCATTTTTTGGAGATTTTTTCCTGAATCTCGGCCAACCCTCAAGAACACCTACGGTACCGGCTGCTTCATGCTGATGAACACCGGCACCACCTTCCAGACCTCGACCAACGGCCTCATCACCACCAGCGCCGCCCAGCCCACCGCGCGGCCCGAGTTCGCGCTGGAAGGCAGCGTGTTCATCGGCGGCGCGGTCGTGCAGTGGCTGCGCGACGGGCTGCGCGCCATCGCGGGCAGCGGCGAGGTCCAGCGCCTGGCCGAGAGCGTGCCCAGCAGCGGGGGCGTGATGTTCGTGCCCGCGTTCACGGGCCTGGGTGCGCCCTACTGGGACGCCGACGCGCGCGGCGCGATCGTCGGCTTGACGCGCGGCAGCACGGTGGCTCACATCGCGCGCGCCGCGCTCGAGAGCATCGCCTTCCAGAGCGCGGCCCTGCTGGCCGCGATGAGCCGCGACGCGGTGGCGGCCGGCGGCTCGCCGGTGGCCGAGCTGCGCGTGGATGGCGGCGCCTGCGTCAACGACCTGCTGATGCAGTTCCAGGCCGACCTGCTGGGCATCCCGGTGGTGCGGCCCAAGGTCATCGAGACCACGCCGCTCGGCGCGGCCTTTCTGGCCGGCCTGTCGTGCGGCCTCTACCACGACCTGGACGAACTCGCCGCTCAGTGGCAG
>Ga0116227_10017260_pt1 | contig 10118 bp, 2 predicted proteins | sample S1TSphgellanicum_FD_89693 | JGI IMG/M metagenome (GOLD analysis project Ga0116227, IMG submission 89693) | Host-associated microbial communities from peat moss isolated from Minnesota, USA - S1T2_Fb - Sphagnum magellanicum MG | ecosystem: Host-associated > Plants > Peat moss > Unclassified...
TTTAATAAAATAAAATAATATAAAAAAAAAGAAAAAAAAATTAAATAATTTTTTTAAGTAAATTTTGATTTTTAAATTTTTTTTTTTTTTATTTTTTTTTATTTTTGATTTAGGGTTTTTTTTTTTTTTTTCCATCATTCTTCTTCCATTTATTCTTTCTTAACTTTCTTCATTTCAATAACTAGGACTACCACAGATTATTATTATTATTATTATTATTAAATCTAATTAAACACAACTTTTTGGCCTTTGAGCTAACAAACTTCACGCCTATCCTTTATTTTTAGATTATTTTATGAAAATGAAAAAAATGTAAATCTACCACAGGTGTCAATTGTTTGTATCTTTGCTGGAAGAATGGGAAAAAAGAAAAAGTCCTCTGTTTAAGTCATCCAATGAACATAAGCAAGTTGCAACATGGTGTTTTTAATTTGGCAAATTTTCACCAAATGGTGATTTTTTTCAAAATGACAAATTTTTTTTTGGTGATTTATGTTTTTTAAATTGCCAAATTTTGAAAAGAAAGGAAATTGTTCAAAATCATCAGATTCTATACTAAGTTCCAGTGGTTAGTCAAATATATAGAAGGATGCTGATTTTATTTTATTTTAAATTTCGCCAAATCTGGCTAAATCGCTGAAAATAATTTACAAATCTTTAAAAAATTATTAGGCACCTTCCTACTGAACCAGCCTAAGTACTAAGGTAATACTATAGCCGGTGTCTTATGCAGATAGTTAAAAAGCACCAGCATAGCCCAAACAATCAATCACACCCACTTATTTGTGACAAAAGGCTGATCTGCGACAATGTCAAGATACCTTAAACGATTTTACATTTTTTCAAGTGTCTTATTTACAATAGTCAGTTTTCTAGTAAAGCCAAGTGAATATTTTTGCTTCTTTATGGCATTTGAAGGGCACCTTATACAAGACAATAAAACACAGATTTACAATGAGCTTTCCATAGTCCACAATGATCACACAAGTTGCTACAAATTTTATGATTCATCACCAAACTTTAGTCTATTTTGAATAGGAAGTGAACATTCCATACATGGATGTTCCTTTTTCTAATATTGCATGCATAATTATCTGATCTTAATTCAAGTATTTCATAGTTACAAAAAGTTAAGTGTATGTAGTGCAAATATCTATTAAAAAAAAAAACTTGATAAAAGTAATTTGATAAGATGTTGACATCCAACACGAAATAGGTTTCAATGGTTTTTTGTAGAGATTTTTGTTTATAGCCAAAGTGGCTATCGTTCGTAAGAAGATGTAGAAAAATTGACAATCATCCCTAGGATAGGAAAAACTAAGTATAAAAATTTGATGATTTTTTATTTTATTCTCGCTCATACTAATGATTGAAAACCTCCAAATCATTTAATTCTTTAATTAGATCTTTTTATTTTTAATTCCAAAAAAATTCATTGAATTTGTGACAATTTTTTCCAAAACTTTGTGGCAATGCAAAATCTTGCACCCCAAAAATAATAACTACTACTTTGAAAAGATCTTTAAAAATATGTCCTCAAAATAGTCTAAAATTGTGTAAGGATTCTCTCCACCTTATATCAAGAAAATAAAAAAAAAATTAAAAAAATAGCTAAGTGTGAGCCTACAACCTAACTTAATTAATAACCTAAAAAATTATTTATTTATTAAGTACTAACCCTATATTCAATTTTAGATTTGATATTTAAGTTGAATATTATTAGCATCTTTGATACTCAACATAATTTTCAGATATCAAGGTGTCGGATATCATGATGAGTGATACACGACATCTCAAATATGACTTTGAATAATATCCATCAAATGTCAGTTTTGATATCCAGGTTAATACCCAAGATAGATATCCTGAAAATCCAGATATTTGCCCAAGGCTTGACCCCTATGGATAAGATTTAGGTATTGAGTTTTGGAATTTTAATAACATGCCTAGATGATTTTTATTTTATCCTAGTATGTTACCAATTCTAAAACCCTATATATATAATTTAAAAAAAACATAGAATAGAATAAAAATAAAATAAAAACTTTTTAACCTATCCTACCTAGGTAATATAATCAGCATTTTCCAAGGCATGTATTTAAGAATTGACCCTTATGCATAACCAACAATTATTACCAAAAACTAACAAACCAAATTGATAATCAGGGTATTACTTTGATAGTGAAATTTTAAAATTTCAAAAACTTTTTTGATATTGATACCCTATGTGATTCAAAAATAAATTAAAAAAAAAAAAACCTACCCAACTAGTTATGAAAAAAAAAACGATGACTATCCAACACTAGTTGAAACTTTCAACAATTTTTTGTTTTGTTGTTTATCCCATGATTATTTTGCTAATTATTGTAGCTCAACTCCTTTTGTAATGAGAAGTTACAATTTTGGACATCTAGGGCGACCAAGGGCAAAAGTCCATTGTCATATATCAAACCCTACTCACAATTCTTCAATTTTAAAGTATTTTTTAAAAACCAAAATTGATGATTATTATCGAAATCGAATATTCACCTAACATTTAAACATACTTGTAGTGCACAACAACAAAAGCAGTTTTAATGCAATCCTTAAATATTCTTTGGTCAATAACAAAAAGAGTGATTAAAAGATTATGTTTGGTGATAACAACAAAAGGTTATGTATTGCAATGATGGGGTGAGGGCCACGGTGCGTGTGTATTATAAAAATACAAAGCCCCAAAGCTCTTGGTGAAAAATGAGCAAAAACAAAAAAAAAACAACATGTGAGAAGTGGGTGTCTATAATTGGTCCTTGGATCTAAAGATAATATGCACCCCATTGTGGTCCAACAATGATGGTTTGGTTCAGTTAGACCCTTTCTTTTTTGTACTCTCATAGGCACTGAAAATGGCCAAAAAAAAAAAATTTAATTGTGAGGGGTTGACATTTTTAAAAAATCTAGATTAAATGTCAAAGTTGCTTGGCTACACCCTTATTATACTATTAGGAAATGGTATGTTGAACTTGCACTTAAAGTATGAATTTGGTATTCTACTTATAAAGGTTCTTGAAGACATGAGCAATGGCGGGTTGTAATGCATTTACAAAGAGCAAATATATTTTCTAATGCTAATTTATTATATCATTTGATTTACCAAGGGTCATAGAAAGTTAAATCGTATTTGCAAGATTAATCAATTGTTCATTGTGCAATGATTCTACCCTGTGTAGGAGGTTCAAACCAATGTTGGGTGGTTTTCAAATGCTCACTTGGTTCTCAACCTGGTTCTAAATTTGATTCTTGCAATGATAACCGATTGGCACCTTTACATGTGAGAATTGGAGTGAGAATTGATTTTCAATTCTCACATGAATGAAAACTGGTCATGAGAATTAATTTCATTTTTTAAAAAATATATATTTTGGAGAATTGGACAAGTTCAAGTTCTCTCATAAAATTTACATCCAATTTTTAGTGCTATTACTTGGTGCTATTGTAGCCCAGGAAGGGGTCCAAAACTATGAGGATTAATTTTTTATTAATCCTTTCTAACACATAGATAAAATATCAAAACAACACTTACAATATTTATTATTCACACGATTTTTAACATGAGATTTTACATTCTTTTGAGATAGGATCACCCATGCATTTAAAGTTGAATCTTTATGTGAGAACTACATTGCAAGAGAATTCATCATAAACGCTTAAAGATTATTTTTTATGAAGATCACACATCAAAAGACTATAAAGTTTCCACAATGATATTCATAATAATCCTCACATTTTATTTCTATAAGTCTTGATCAAACTAACAACATGAAATTATTGAATATAAATTATGAACCAAAAGTTTCAATATCTACCCCTTATATATTTAAAGGAAAGAAGTGAATGAATAGTCAACCACATTCATCTACATCTATTCCCCATGTATTAAGCCAATCATCAAGTGCCACTTAAAACTTTTTATCTTTGTATGGATAGGTTTTACAATATTTGGAATCTAGGATTTGATCAAGTCCACATTTTTGACCTTCCATTATTACAAACTTGAAATAGTTATTTAAATTATTCATAATCAACCCTTATGCCCCTAGTCAAAAGATTTTCCTTGTAAGGCCCATGAGACTCATTATTTTGTTCCCCATTTTTATCCATACTATTACCTTCAAACAATAATATAATTCTTTGTAATTACTAGTAATTATTTTATTGTTACACTATTGCTTTCCATGAGCATTGATGTTGTTTTTTTGGGTGGTGTTGTTATTCTTCTCATGTTTGTGCTTTGTCCAAGTAATTTATGACTTTTTATTGTTGTTTTTTAGTTTAGTGTTGTTGTTTTTCTTGCGATGAAGGTAGTATTTCTTTCCCTGTTGTTAGTTTAATATTTTCTCCTTCTTGCCTTGTGCAAGTCAAAACTTGAAACACTAGACTAGTCTATTTTTCTTTTTTCTTTTTTACAAGATTTTCATATATTTTCATTTTGCAATTTTCACACAATCATATTTCATTATAAATTATATTTTAAAAAAAATGTTTAAGAAATACATCTCATCTTGTAAATGCTTATAAGATTTGATAAATCATAAAATTGTTTACTTTTTTCTTTACTCATTCGGGCAATAATTTTTAATTTCAAACTAAACATGAAATAATCCTTTGAAAATGAAAATACATATAATATTCTCATGAATGAAATAAATACAATAATTTAATAATTGGGTTGTGAAAACTGTGTGAGTTTGAAAATTATAAGAATCTTATACTCTGATCGGTTCTCACCAAGCCAACATATATATAAATATATATATAGTCCATTAGGTTCAAAAAAATTAGCTGAAGATGCACATGACATGTGCAGGAAATAATAATGTGAATATATATATACCTAAACCAATTAGGTTTTCATAACATGATGTAAGAACTGAAATTGACTAATTCTCACAACAAAGTGAGAACCACCCAACACTTCGTTCAAACTAGTGTTGGCCAATTTCAGTTCTCAATTCGATCATTGTGTAACCAGACAATGTTCTAGAATTTGGAAAAACAAAATTCAAAAATGGAACTGGAATCGTGAACTGGCCAAAAACTAGAATCACAACCAAGATTAGCATTGAGAACCAGCCTCTAGCTAGAATTAAAACCAGCCTGAAAACCCATTTTATACCAATCTCAGTTCTTCATTGAAAAAACATTTAAAGGTTTTTTTCTTAATTGGTTGCTAGATATGTTGTTGTTATATCCTGGCTTGCTAAAAAGGATCAACATGTAAGAGCATCTCGACCCCCCAATACTAAAATGCTTCATGTTAAATTTTGGAGGAAATGTACCCAAAAAGAAGGGGCATAACTATTCCTCTTATTACAAAGTCTGAAGCAAATGCAAATATTTGTCACAAGAAGAGACTCAATATTGGACAGTCTTACTGTGCATCCATAACTTGATTAAGAAAATAAAGACTCAAACATAAGAGCATCGAATAGATCAAATCACTCCAAATCTTCTTTCAATTCGACTATCACAGTCTTCTACTGTGACAATCTTTTGGACACCAAATGCCCATTAATTTGCACCGTCAATGATTCCCCAAATAAACTGCTTGCTAATCATATTGAGCGAGGCATAATGAAGATGCAGACATACATAGAAATTGAGCTACAGAATGTCCCAAGAAGAAGAAGTCCAGCCATAATGCCCTGGAATTTCCAACAGCCCAAACCATGCCCGGAGTTCCTAGAAAACGAAGTACTCAATCCCCAACTCCCTTCAAAATAGCAATGTCGATAAAATGAAGTGTACATGACCCTAGACCCTGATTGCCACACACAGACCAGCCGTTTCATGATCCCCTAGAGCCTGTTATCAGCTCTATTGATGCTCTTAATCAGAGGTAGACCTATTTGCTTTGTAACTTTTTTACGCAATGGAAAAACTAGAAGGTTATTTTCCAAAGCAGCAAGATCCAACCTCCAAGCATTCATCCCAGAGATCTCATAACAAGAAAATCTACAGCAAAACACAAACACAACAACACACTGATTTCTTACAGAAACAACCACACCATCTAAGTAGAAAAATTGGCGCTTATCTTCTCCACCCCTGTGTCTCTTATACTTTTCCCTCCATCAATCTCTAGCTCCAAGAAATTCCTACAACTACACAAACATCAAACAGAACAACAACTAAGCTCTATCCCAAAACTTTTGTTCTTCTTAATTTGCTAACATTGTGCTCCTTAGCTCCACGAATTGACTCCTCTCCAAACTGAAGTGCAAAAGATAAAATACAGATATGTTTTCTAGAGTGCGGACATGGACAACAACACCCTTTCACAAAGCAAACCCGAATGAACTGGCCAGAATCCATTCAGTGTTACAGAAGTATGCAACATGATGGAATAAAATCCCCTAATGTGAATTAAATTATGGTTAGGATATCATGACTCTGATGAAAACCCTTCAAATGAAAAATCACTTGCTACAAAATAGTCAGTAATAATGATTGATCCAAGTGTGAAAGTTTTAATGAACTTTTTCATATGTATCGATGGGGCAGGTGAAAATTAAACACAAACTGAATTTAGTGTAGAGGTGCAGTTTTAATGTTGTGCGTTGAAATGGCTCTAATGCATAACTGGGACCCAAACTAGTTTTTCCACCAATTTTGATGGTAAACTAAGTTTCATCCCGTCTTTTCTTTTTCCTGAGCGCCTCCATGCTGCTACATATTTTTCACTGCGCCTACCTGTACAACTGCTATAATTACTCTCGAACCTTGTGCATTAAATGCTAAGTTTCGGCATTTCATACTGATATTTAATAAAATTTCCTTACTTTGGAGATACCACTGAAAGAGGGGATAAGGGGTGAAAGCAGAGGGGTTAGTGGGTGAAAGAGAGGGTGACTTTTACAGATAACTTTAATACCCCTTGTACAAAGCACTCCATACCTGTTTTTTCTTCCACGCCCATGTTATGTGGACACACATGTTTATAACCTGAGTATTAAGAATCCCTACTCAAACAGTTTACTGCAAATGTTACTTGGACTTAGGTTCCCCTTTTCTTTTGTTCATGTAGTTCCTACCACTTGCTTGCAAGCTGGTCTCCCCTGAACTAAATTCAGCTTTGTTACAACATCATCTCTTGCACAATTTGGGTCGATCATATTTGCTGAAGAATTCTGTAAACTTTGATTCAACAAATAGTTTTGGAATCCATTCATGGATACCAATAGAATGGAGCACATTTGGAACGAATGCTTCAGACACGTACAAATTGGGTGTAGAAAGGGCTTTGGGTTTTACAGGTTGAATTGAAACTAGGTATTAAAGAATTTCATTCTCACAAGACTTGATTTTTATGAAACATAGAAGCAAACTTAGGGCATGCAGATAGGGCAAGGCAAAACTAAAACTCCTTTGAAGACTAGTTTTGATTGCAAAAAAAAAGTATAGTCCTATATTTTTTCTAATGTATATTTTCATGCTCACTTTGGATCTGGTCCCCAATTTCCAGGAAACTTGGGCCATTCAGCCCTAGTTTTAGGGACTTTACGGATAACTTTATTGTTTAGAAATAGATCATTGAAGAATCCTCCAGATGAAAGGAAAATTTTAATTTCCCAATGAGCCAAAAGCCTATGGAATCAACAAAGGAAACCAAACCAATGAGAGGCCATAGACGTATTCCACTTAATGTCTTCCTTGTTCAATGTATTACCTCTTTCAATCTAGGCTGGAAGAGTTGTACAGTCAGTGATTATTTTGTGGGTAATTTTCGCCATTTCCTGAAAAATATTTGAAAAAGAATATTTTATCAAAATTTCCTGTGTTTTGTTTTTGAAAAAAATTCAGGCTTTTTTTTAGTTGCCGAAAATCGATAGAATTACCTACAATATGAAAGGGTGCTTAAATATCTCTGTTTTCATATTTTGAATATTGCTATATTTGGCTAAATATACTTATGGATGATTGCCACTTTAATTAAAATGATAGTTAAATTTATTGGCCTTGCCTACGAAGGCAAGGATATTGTGTTTAGATTAGTTATAGAGTATAGTAGCTTAATGGATTTTGGCCCCTAGGTAACAATAATAGGTCTATTTATTTTTATATGAGGATTTTTGAAAAATGATATTTTGGCTTGTGTTAAAACTTGAGATTAATTATAGAGTTATGATATCTTGAAGGATTTTGGTTTCTTTCAGAGGATTTTTTTTTGAAGATTATTTTTTTGAATGGTGAAATATTTGAAATTTCATATAATTCTTCTTTTTGCCTTAAGATACTATTTAATAATGTAAATGGCAAGGCCACAGCATGACACACCCCTTGTTACATTCCTTTGCAGGTAGCCTTGTTACATTTGTGCACAAACTATAGACCGAATTTCTTCAGTGATAGACCAACCAATACCATATTTCCTTTAGCAGCCAATGAGAATGCATTTCATTTCATGAACCACCCCCAGATGTTGAGTTCCCACAACTTGCATTTTTATCAGCAAGTTCTAAGTTCTAGTTATCTCTTGCATTTCATCTCCGCAAGTTCTAAGTTCTAGTTATCTCTTGCTCATCTCAGCAAGTTCTAAGTTCTAGTTATCTCTTGCATTTCATCTCCGCAAGTTCTAAGTTCTAGTTATCTCTTGCATTTCATCTCAGCAAGTTCTAAGTTCTAGTTATATCTTGCATTTCATCTCAGCAAAGTTCTAAGTATAAGTTTATCTCTCAATGGCTAGACAAAAGCTAGAAAATTGCAGGAACTTTTACTTGATTTGTTTGTGATCATTTGGTTGCACAGTGTGCATAGAATCATGATCCAAATCTTGCCAACTCCAGCCAAGAAATATATTGTGAGTGGTGGTTCACCAACGGTTTGGCAAGTCTTGCCATCGAAACACAAGTCATTGAGGTTTTTCTTGAATTGCAAGAATAATTTCTTGAGGAATTTAGGAGCATATGTTGTGCAATATGTTAAAAAAGTTACAAGAAACTAAAGAGCAGAGATACTAGAAAGAGTTATATTTTCCAAGTCAAGGTTTTAGTGTAAGTTCATTACTTTTTTTAACCATGACTATGATTTTATTTTATTTAAAAAAAAAATTAAACACAAGCAATCAGCAAACTTGATTCGCAAGTTTTTGTCAATACCCAAGTCATCAGCTAGTGGCAAAGGATATGGCAAGGTTTTCACCTGGTCGCCAACAAGATTGAACCCAGTACCAATCAAAGGCCATACCATTGAACCATCACCTTGGGGGGTTTTTTGACCATGAGTTTCCATCTCTCAATAGCACTCTCCCTTGGGTAGGACATGATGGTTTTTGATAAGTTCACCCCCAAAACCCTAAATAGTTTTATAGTATGACTTCTGCTTTTCAATAGGCAAAGCCCATGAGTGAGGGTCATTCCCAAAGAACTATGTATGGGACCAGACTTGGCTACCACCTTATCTTAGGCCCCTTGTTTTGTGAATGCCTCCCACCTTGGAGGCATCGGGCTTTAGCCTACCTTCCATGTAAAGATTTTTTGCCCTTTGTTATTTGCTGTTTATTGTCAGAAAGGAAGATTTTCAAGAAATCTTCCCACACATAAGAAAATCTGACATTTCAAAATCCGTCATCCTTCCTTCATATACCTACTTATCATGGGTTTTTTTATCATCTGATTTTTTCTTTCTCACTTGTCATTTTGTTTGCCAGGCAAGGATATTGTGTTTAGATTTGTTATAGAGTATAGTAGCTTAATGGATTTTGGCCCCTAGATAGTAGGTCTATTTTTATACAAGGATTTTTTAAAGATGTTATTTTGGCTTGTGTTGAAACTTGAGATTAGTTATAGAGTTATGATATCCGGAAGGATTTTGGTTTTTTTTGGAGGTTTTTTTTGAAGATTATATTTTTGCATGGGGAAATATTTGAATTTTCATAATTCTTCTTTTGCCTTAAGATATACCTTTTAATGTAAATGTCAAGGCCACAGTGTGACACACCCCTTGTTTTACATCTGATTAAGAGTGAGATCCAACGACATGAAATGTGGTCTAAACATCTATCTATACACGAAGAACAAATTTGAAACCTGGAAAGGAAAATAGAAAAGAAATCATAGATTGGAAAAAAAAAAAAAAAA
>Ga0116227_10017261_pt1 | contig 10118 bp, 4 predicted proteins | sample S1TSphgellanicum_FD_89693 | JGI IMG/M metagenome (GOLD analysis project Ga0116227, IMG submission 89693) | Host-associated microbial communities from peat moss isolated from Minnesota, USA - S1T2_Fb - Sphagnum magellanicum MG | ecosystem: Host-associated > Plants > Peat moss > Unclassified...
ACGGGAAGGGTGACCGGCATCGCCGCCGATCCCTCAGATCCCACCGGAAACACCGTCTATCTCAACGACAAATACGAGCTCGACGGCCGCGATCCCAACGGCTACTCGGGCATCGCCTGGGCCATCGCCGGAGTGCATGACCGCCCGTGGTTCGACCGCCCGATCTTCGGCTCGATCCGCTACATGTCGGGAGGCTCGACGGGCAAGAAGTTCGATTCGAAGGGTTACATTCGCAACGTGACCGAGGAGCGGCTGCCTCTGCTCACGGCGAATCAGCCGGGGTAATCTACAACCCGTTTTCCCAAAATGGAACCGATCCTCGGGCCCGCGACAGAGTCGCCAGCCGAATCCTCTGGCGCTCCAAGAAAACCCGCCGCATAATCACACCAACTCTCCGAATCCCGGAATTTGGTTTGTAGCTTCCTGCTCGTTTCGCTGTCGTCTCCCGGCGATCGCGTCAAGAGCATCGAGGCTGCTGGAAGCATAGGCGTATGGTGACCTGCCGACGGCTCCGCGCGGTGTTCTGTCGGCTTGGCTGCCTGCTCTGCCTTGTGCTCGCGACGCTGCCCTTGGCGGCCCAGCCCACCATTGCTCGCCAGAATCCCGCAAAGCTTTCGCCCGCCGCCAAATCCGCCTACGCCCCCGCCCTGCTGAGCCAGCCCTGGCAGCCGCTCGGTCCGGCGCAGGTCTCGACCACCGCCTACGGCCTGGTGACGGGAAGGGTGACCGGCATCGCCGCCGATCCCTCAGATCCCACCGGAAACACCGTCTATCTCGGCGCCACCGGCGGAGGCGTCTGGAAGTCGACCAATGCCGCCGGCCCGCCGGCCCTGACCAGCTTTACTCCGCTCACCGACGATCTTCCCGTCTTCAGCGGCGATACCATCCCCTCGCTCAGCATCGGGGCCATTTCCGTCCAGCCCGGCGGCACGGGGGTCGTCCTCGCCGGCACCGGAGACCCCAACGACGCGCTCGACTCTTACTATGGCGCCGGCCTGCTGCGCTCTGCCGATGGCGGCCTCACCTGGAGCCTCATCCCCGAATCCAACGACCTCTCCGTAAACTCCCTGGCCAATTTTCACTTCTTCGGCCTGGCCTTTGCCGGCTTCGCCTGGAGCACCCAGACCCCCAACCTCGTCGTCGCCGCCGTCTCGTCTTCCGCCGAGGGCAACATCGTCGGCGCCAACCTGACGACAACCGAGTATGGAAAGCAACTCAGCGTCATGGGGCTCTACTACTCCACGGACGCCGGCCAGACCTGGCTTCTGGCCACGATTACCGATGGCCCCGGCCAGATCGTCCAGACCTCGAACGTAGCCATTTCGGATGGCGGCAATGCGGCGACCGCTGTTGTCTGGAACCCCATCCGCAAACGCTTCTACGCCGCCGTGCGCTTTCACGGCTATTACGAATCGCTCGACGGCATCACCTTTACTCGTCTCGCCAACCAGCCCGGCGCCGGCCTCACCAACACCGAATGCCCGACTCATCCCTCCTCCGTCGGCTCGGTCGCCTGCCCGATCTTCCGCGGGGCGCTCGCCGCCCAACCCGCCACCGGCGACCTTTTCGCGCTGACCGTAGACATCAACCAGCTCGACCAGGGGCTCTGGCAGGATACGTGCGCTGCGACCGCAGGAGCCTGCGCCTCGAGCACGGTGACCTTCGCCCGGCAGATCTCGACCGCCGCTCTCGACGACGGCTCCGGCGCGATTTCCGCCGGCGACTACAACCTCACGCTCGCCGCCGTGCCGGTCCCAGGAGACACGCTTCTCTTTGCCGGCGCCACCGACATTTTTCGCTGCAGCCTCGCCGCCGGTTGCAATTTTCGCAACACCACGAATACAGCGACCTGCGCGGCCGCCATGGTCGCGCCCTTCCAACACGCATTCGATACTACCTTTGCGAGCGGCCTCTCCTTGATGTACTTCGGCAACGACAGCGGCCTGTGGCGCTCGACAGATAACGTCGCCCAGACCCAGGCCCCTTGCAGCGCTGACGACGCCAACCACTTCCAGAACCTCAACGCCGGGCTCGGCTCTCTCGCCGAGGTCCAGGGCCTCGCCGAAGATCCCACCAACAGCGCCATTCTGCTTGCAGGCCTCGGAGCCAGTGGAGACGCCGCCTCGACAACCGCGACCGAGACCGTCTGGCCGCAAGTCCTCGACGGCTACGGAAGCTATGTCGCCATCGATCCGGCGAACCCGCAGAACTGGTACGCGCAAAGCTCCTCAGGAGTCGCCATCGATCTCTGCCCCAATGGATCGAGCTGCACTCCGGCCGGCTTTGGCGTGCCGGTCATCGGCTATGCCCAGGTCGGTTCCGACGCATACGCCTTTCCCGAGCCGGCGCCATTCCTGCTTGACCCGCAAAACAGCGCCAACCTGGTTCTCGGCACCTGCCACCTCTGGCGCGGGCCGGCCGACGGCGATTCCTGGTCTGTGGCGAATCTGTTGGGCGACCTCTACCCCGGCGAAGGCCCCGAATGCGACGGCAACGCCCTGGTCCAGTCGATCGCCGCCTCCGGGACCGTCTCGACTCCGCCCGGCAACACCGAATATCTCTACGCCGGTTTGGCGGGGATCGGCATCCAGGGGCCTCAGTCTTATGCCGGGCATCTATTCTCCGCTGCCGTAAGCGATTCCGCCCCTGTACCGTCGAGCTGGACCGATCTCTGGCTCTCCCCGGTCACCAACGAAGCAAACGGCTTCAACCCGCAGGATTTCTCCATCTCCAGCGTCACCGTCGATTCTCACGACGCGACTGGACAAACCGTCTATGCCACTATCCAAGGCTTCAGTTCCTTCGAGACCCCCACCGGCGCTGTCTACGCCTCCACCAACGGCGGCGCGGCATGGACCAATATCACCGCCAACCTTCCCACGGCGCCGGCCAACAGCCTCGTCATCGACCCCAATGACGCCAACACCGTTTACGTCGCCCTCGACTCCGGCGTCTACATCACGACTGCGGTCGCCACTTGTGCGACCGAGAATTGTTGGAGCATCTACGGCACCGGACTGCCCAACGCCCCCGTTACTCAGCTGGCGGCCTTCAACAGCGGTGGCCAGTCGCTCCTTCGCGCAGCGACCTATGGCCGCGGCATCTGGCAGGTTCCGCTGATCACCGCGGCGGCGACCGTCACCACTGCTACCGTCGCCCCCGCCTCGCTGGCCTTTGCGCCCCAGCAGGTGCAAACGCAGAGTTCCGCACAAACCGTCACCGTCACCAACACGGGCACGATCGCCATGATCGTCCGGCAAGTCTCCGCCGGCGGCGACTTCGCCGCCGTCAACAATTGCGGCGCTTCCGTTCCCGTCGGAGGTAACTGCAGTGTCGACGTTACCTTCACTCCCACCGCAACAGGAACTCGCTCGGCAACCTTGACCATCTACGTCAACATCGCTGGTGGACAGCTCACCGTTCCGCTCACCGGAGCCGGCATACCCGGCGGGGCGATCGTGCTCTTGCCGACCTCCATCAACTTCGGATCGAGCCTCATCGGCGTCGCCACCACGCCGCCCCAGAACATCACCATCTCCAACACCGGCGGAGTCGCCGTAAACCTCCAGGTGCCGACCGCGAGCGGCGATTTTGCGATCGTGGCGAATACCTGCGCAGCCAGCCTCGCGCCAAACTTCGGCTGCACCGTGGCGCTGGCCTTTACTCCTACGGCCTCCGGGCAACGTTCAGGCATCTTCTCCATCACCGACGATGTCGGCACGCAGACGGCGACGCTGGCGGGAGTCGGCCTCGCTCCCGCGACCGACACGGTTAGCCCTGCTTCGCTGTCGTTTCCGGCCCAGATCGTTGGCACTTCGAGCGTGGGCCAGCCCGTCACCCTCACCAACTCCGGAGACGCGCCGCTCACCTCGATCTCCGTCTCGGTCCAGGGCGACTTTCAAGCGGTGAACTCGTGCGGCAACTCCCTCGTCGGCCACGCTGCTTGCTCGATCGTCGTCACCTTCGTGCCAACCAAAGTTGGCCCCGAGATCGGCGCCCTGACCATCGACGATATGTACGGGCGCCCCCAGACGGTCGCCCTGGCTGGATCGGGATTGGCACCGGCGGGCATCTCCGCCCTGCCCACCATGCTGAACTTCGGTCCGTGGGGACTTTCCGGCCCCAGCCCCGCACAGGCAGTGACGGTCACCAACAGCGGAGGCGTCCCGCTCGGCGCATTGACCCTCGCCACCACCGGCGACTTTGCCACCACTGCCTCCGGGACCACATGCCCGCTCGGCACATCCGCCAATACGCTCGCGCCCGGCGCCAGTTGCAACATCGAGATTACTTTCTCCCCAACCCAGACCGGTCCCCGCACCGGTACGTTGACCATCGCCAGCTCCTCTCCGACGCCGGTTTTCGACATCGCCCTCAGCGGCAACGGCTTCTCCTACACCTTTGCCGCCCAGGGGGCATCCAGCGCCACCATCGCCGGCGGACAAACCGCGACCTACATGCTGCAGCTCACCCCTGCCGCTGGCTCGGCCGGACCCGTGGCCCTTAGCTGCGGCGCCGCGCCGAAGGATTCGACCTGTACCGTGAACCCCGCCTCGGTTCAGCTCACCAGCGGACTCACCACCTCGGTCACGGTAACGATCGCAACCATCGCTGCAACCAGACTTGACGGCGAACCCCGGCCGGGTGGCCCGATGCTCTTCCTCGCGGGATGCCTGCCTATCGGGTTGCTGCTACTCCCTCGACGAATCCGCCGCAGCGGAGTGCCGGTCGCGCTGTTCTTCCTTCTCCTTGTCTTTCTCGGGTGTGGAGTCACCGCCACCGGCGGTTCCTCGAGCTCCTCCACCGGGACGAGCACCACGGGTACGGTCTCCGCGACGTACAACCCGGTAATCACCGCGACTGGCCCCGGAGTTACCGAGAGCGTCACGCTGACGCTGATCGTCGACTAAAGAATTTCGCCACTTGCCGAGCATGCGTCGCACGAATCCTATTCGCCAGGCCAACCTTTACATCCCGGTATATCAATGCAACTCTAAGAAGAGTGCCACTGTCCGCTTCAAGATCACCGGTCCAGGCCCGCTTGAGGACAGTAGTCGTTCTGGCGATGGCCATACTTCTGGGTGAGATCGCACCGCGCGCTCAAGCCCCGCAACCGGTTAAGACCATCGTGATCCACGCACGAAAATACGCGTTTCTACCCAACACGATCTCTCTGAAAAAAGAGGAAACGGTCAAGCTCATCCTGATCTCCGACGATGTCCGCCATGGCCTGGCTGTGCGCGGTCTTGGCATTCGGGCCGAGATTACCCCGGGTCATCCGGCAACTGTGGTCGTGACTCCAACAGAGGTCGGAGATTTTCCTGGATCATGCTCGTTCTTCTGCGGCAGCGGCCATCGCGACATGGAATTTATGGTTCACGTGGGGGAATGACCTCCTCAAGTCGCCCGTCTAGTTTTGATTCGTCCCGCGAAAGCTCTACACTCTAGGTGCAGCATTGCAGCGAGAGTTGCGGAGATCTTCCTCACGGCGTATGGAGTAAGGAGAGGTTTGCCCGGGACGGTTTTGCGCGCGATTTCGCGTGCAGGTTCGCCCATTGACGACGGTATGCCAAATCGATTCAGGTTTCTGACAATTTCTGCCCTTTTCGGCCTTTCTCTTCTGTGTTCTGCACAAGCCTATGCGGGGGGTCAGGGCTTCGACCCTCAGCAAGGCATCGACTGCAACGATCCTGCGAACGCAGCCAGTACGGCCTGTCAGTCCGGAAACGGCCAAGCCGGGCCGCAAAACGCATATCCCAGCGGTCAAACGGGAACGAGCGCCGGCAGACCTTCCGTCAATAACGGGCCCCAGAATGGGCCGACCTATGTCGACAACGGAGGAAATTCCCGCAACCAGTCGACTTCAGCGATGATGCCGATCCCCCCGGAACCCTTGACCGACTTCCAGAGAATGCTGGCGTCAACCTCCGGTCAGGTCCTTCCCATTTTCGGCCAGGATCTGTTTCGCGGCGTGCCGTCCACCTTCGCTCCCGTCGACCAGATACCGGTGACCCCCGACTACGTCATCGGACCCGGCGACGAAGTCCGCATTCGCGTCTGGGGCCAGGTGAACTTCAACGCCGACGTGAAAGTCGACCGCTCGGGCGACATTTACCTTCCGCAGGTCGGCCGTATCCATGTGACGGGCACCGCATTTTCCGACCTCAGTCAGCAGGTTCGATCGCAAATCGCCCGCGTCTACCGGAACTTCGACCTCACCGTCGACCTTGGCCAGTTGCGATCGATTCAGATCTTTGTCGTCGGCCAGGCGCGCCGTCCGGGCGCCTACACGGTCAGCTCGCTCAGCACCCTGGTCAACGCCATCTTTGCTTCAGGAGGGCCTTCGGTCCAGGGAAGCATGCGTCAGATCCAGCTCAAACGCGACGGCAAGGTCGTGACCACCTTTGACTTTTACGACCTGCTTCTTCGCGGAGACAAATCCAAAGACGCGCGTCTGCTTCCCGGAGACGTGATCTTTATCCCGGTCGTCGGTCCGCAGGTCGCGCTCACCGGCAGCGTGCGCAAGCCCGCGATCTACGAGTTGAATCCCGCAAACGCCGCGAACTCCGCCGCTCCGCCCGTCAATACCGTTCAGCAATTGATCGACGATGCCGGCGGTCTCTCCACGATCGCCGCCGGTTCGAGAATGTCGATTGAGCGAATCGACGAACATCATGACCGCGAGGCCCTCGAAGTAAGGCTCGACGCCACGGGACTCGCCACAGTGCTTCGTGACGGCGATCTCGTCCGTATCCTTTCCATTGTTCCCGCATTCGAAAAGACCGTCACCCTGCGCGGCAATCTCGCCAACCCGGGCCGCTTCACCTGGCATGAGGGCATGAAGCTCAGCGATTTGATTCCCGACCGCCCTTCGCTGATCACCCGCAACTATTGGTGGAGGCGCGCCCAGCTCGGGCTGCCCGGCCCCGAATTCCAGCCTCTCAGTGGACGCGGAACGCTCTATCAGCCGAGCGCTCCAGGATATCTTCTGCCGCCGTCGCTTGCTGCCAGTCCATCGGCTTCCACGATGTACGGCGCCCCCCTCCCGGGCCTATCTCCCGCGGCCGGAAACCAGCGGGTCCCGCTCTACTCGCCGGATATCATTCCAGGTTGGCAGAATATTCCTCTCGACAACGGACAATCCGCCGGCGTCAATCCGGACGGTTCGATTTCGGCCAACAACCAACCCCAGAACGCGCAATCCGAGTCCGGCAGCGGCACGCTGGCAGGACAACAGAGCGAGATCGTCACCCAAAACATCGCGGCCGCTGGTCCGAAGATCGGCGTGACCCTCTCCGCTCCGGAGATCGACTGGGATTATGCGGTGATCGAGCGTCTTGATCCCAACACCCTGAAGACCTCGCTCTTGTCATTCAATCTCGGCAAACTGGTCATCGATCACGATCCCAGTCAGGACCTGGTTCTTCAACCGGGCGATGTCGTCTCGATCTTTTCGCAGGCCGACATTCGCGTTCCGCTGAACGACCAGACCAAGTTTGTCCGCCTCGATGGGGAGATCGTGAGCGCCGGAGTCTACAGCGTCGCCCCTGGCGAAACGCTTCGCGACGTCGTGCAGCGCGCCGGCGGATTGACGCCGAACGCCTACCTCTTCGGCTCCGAATTCACGCGCGAGTCGACGCGCGTCTTCCAACAGCAACGGCTGGACGAGTACGTGCAATCGCTGGAGTTGCAAATCCAGCGCGGGACGCTCAATCAGGCGGCCTCCGCTGTCTCGGCCCAGGACACTGCGGCCGTCAACGCCGCCAGCATTAACGAGCAGGGACTGCTTGCCAGGCTCCATCAACTCAAGGCCACTGGCAGGATCGTTCTCGAGGTGCAACCCGACAGCACCGGACTGGCCAGTATTCCCGGTCTGCAGCTCCAGGATGACGACCATTTCACCGTCCCCTCGGTGCCTGCCACTGTAAATGTCGTGGGTGCGGTATACGACCAGAATTCCTTCCTCTACAAGGGGCCGCGACGGTTGGGCGATTATTTGCAGCTTGCTGGTGGTCCCAATCGGAATGCCGATAAAAGCCATATCTTCATCATTCGGGCCGACGGATCGGTCTACAGCCGCGAGCGCGCCAATGGGCTTTGGGGAAATAATTTTGCGGCTACGCGCATGTACCCCGGCGACACCATCGTTGTGCCCGAGAAGGTCCTGGGTACTTCCGTTCTTCGCGAATTCATTAACTGGTCGCAAGTTTTCTCGCAGCTTGCCCTCGGAGCGGCGGCCATCAGCGTGCTACATAACTAGGGCGGATTCCTTACCGCCTTGCTTACGACGAAGGCTTGCGGATGTCTAAGCAGCCAAGCTTGCCCCTCCGAGTTTCCGGACCGGCGAGGCGAGGAACGGTCTAGGATTGGGCATCCTGATCCGTTGAAATGGAATCCGTATACGAGGTAGAAGCGCCGGTGAGCAATCGCTCAGATGTTTTCGAAGGTGAGCGGGAATGACGCAACTTCTAGCAAACAATCGGGTCTCTGAATCCAACGAGCGTGCCGGATCGATCGTCAATATGTGACAAATTATCTACGAATTAGGTTGATTTGGTCGATACCCGGATGATACTTCTGGGTATAGCTTTGAAAAGCACAATGAACCTCCGGGAGCGTTTACCTATTGGAACCGTGGGTTTTCTCGATGGGAAACCTAAGAGCGGTCCCAGCTAGAGCGATAGCAATCGTCGATTGTTTTATGGGTAAATGTCGTCGATATTACTAATCAATCATTGATCGGAGCGGCGCGCGGCACCAGAACCGTAGCTGCTTCCCGACAACCTTTTTTGGGGGAACAATTGGCTTCGTCGATCCTATTTTCCAATACCGGCGGACGTGTCGTTACGATTCCTGTCGAGCCGGGCATCGGTAACGATTCCCTGAAATCCCAGGCCATCGAACCCGAGTCGCTGGATTTTGAGGAAGGTTACTCCGATGGCGCTGCGACAAGCCGGTTGCAATTCTCTGCCGCTTCGTTCGCCGCATTCAACACCAGCTCCGAAGCCCTCGATCTTTCCCACCGTTGGCCCGATCTGAATCTGCTCCCGACGCACAGCCGGAAGTATGAGCTCGGCAAGCGGATTTTCGATATCGCGCTGGCGATCGTCATCCTCCCTCCCGTCGCGCTGATGATCGCGGTCATCGGCGCTTTGATCGCCCTTAGCTCGAGGGGGTCGATTTTCTTTCGTCAAAGGCGGATTGGTCAGCACGGACGCGATTTCTGGATCTGGAAATTTCGTACCATGCATCCTCGCGCCGACTGGATCCTGGCCGAGCACCTCAAGCGGAATCCGGGCGCTCGCGAGGAGTGGAATGAAACCCACAAATTGCGGATGGATCCCCGCATCACCCGCCTGGGTCGAATGTTGCGTAAGACCAGTCTGGATGAGCTGCCTCAGATCCTGAATGTCCTCTGCGGCGATATGAGTTTCGTTGGACCGCGCCCGATCGTCCGCGCCGAGGCGGCCAAGTATGCCGACCGCTTTCCCTACTACCTAGCCGCCGTCCCTGGCATTACCGGGCTCTGGCAAGTTTCCGGACGCAACGATCTTTCCTATGAGGCGCGCACCGTTCTCGATGAGACGTATGTCTGCAAATGGAGCATGGCCCGGGACATCTGGATCCTGCTGAAGACGCCGCGAGAAGTCTTCAGCCGCAACGGCGCGTACTGATTCCAGCCGCTATACTGGAAGCAGGTTTCCACAGCCGCAAACCTCAGGCAATGACCCAATCTCACACAGTAACGGTAGACGATCTTCGCCGTGTGGCCGAGCTAGCCAATCTTGAGCTGACCCTGGCCGAAGAAGTGTCCATGCTGCGCGATCTGAACTCGATCCTCGATCACGTCGCGGAGTTGAATCAGCTCGACACGTCGTCCCTGCCGGCCATGTCTCAAGTCAGCGAGATCCTGGCGGGCGATTCATCCCTGTCGACGCTCTACCGCGAAGACGAGGAGAGGCCATGCCTAGACCGCGCCCTGGTGATGGCCGGCTCTCCGGACTCCGACGGCGTCTTCTTCCGCGTGCCCAAAGTCATTGAGCGCTGACGATACATTGATCGATAACCGCATGCTTTCAGAATTCAAACCAGAGACCGCCGCCGCCGGGCCTGACACC
>Ga0116227_10017262_pt1 | contig 10118 bp, 5 predicted proteins | sample S1TSphgellanicum_FD_89693 | JGI IMG/M metagenome (GOLD analysis project Ga0116227, IMG submission 89693) | Host-associated microbial communities from peat moss isolated from Minnesota, USA - S1T2_Fb - Sphagnum magellanicum MG | ecosystem: Host-associated > Plants > Peat moss > Unclassified...
ATGTCATTGTAGAATACCTTTAGGATGCAACTAATTTGGTGACTATTGTGACTAATGGGACATATCAACCTATTAATGGATGAAAATAAATGTAAAATTGATGTAACCAATAGGATGAAATTTATAATAGTTGCATCATAGTTGTGAAAATTACCAAAATAGTTGAAAGTTGGTCTTGTAGTTGCAAATATTCTCAAATTTAGTCGCAAACGACTATAAGTCGCATGTAGTCGTAAATTGATTGGCTACATTTTGGCTGATTTCTACTAGTGTAAGCTTTCTTATAATTGTCCTTCCCTATTTACTATGTTTTGTTTCCCCATAAATATTTCCTTAATGATTCTTCTTATGTCTTCTAAAGCAAATGAAAAAACACAATCTATGCAATACCTCATCATGGCTTGTTTATGATCAAAGTACATCATTTGATAGGATTTTTTTCTATAGTTTATGCATGTTAGGAAACTTGAGAAATTGTGTCAAACATCTATGAGAAATCATATCCATGACAACTAGAGCTTCAAAACAATTAATATATAACTACATTACAATTGTTTCATGGAAATATAAGAAATTAATTTTTAAAATGCCACATCAAAAATAAATAAATTAGGGAATCATATTGTAATTGCAAATTAATTGCAAAATAAACATCTTTATAGTACAATGTACACACCCTAAATATGGTTGTAGTCAACCATGTTTGATTTTGTTGGCAAGTTGCAATTTAGTAACATGTGACAATTACATTACAACTAAAGTAAATGTAGCATTTAATCAACCACTATTTTGTAACTAATGTATGACCTTGACAAATATGATCATGCCACGTGTATGCCATGCCCATTACATATGACACTTTCAACTTGTATGATTTTCATTGATACAACTAATTATGTCATTAAGTTCCCATTACATAACTATTAAGTTTTTAGCATTTTGGAATTATTCTTCAATTGTTTTATTACTAATTTCATAATACATTATAACTCACAACATCATGTTGCCTTATAGACCTATTAGACCATAGAATTAATTAAAGGTGAAAACCTATGTACTTTTGAAGTGAATTAATAACAATGTGTATATGTGAATTTGTTTTTATATACCTTGATGTTTTATACCCTAAGCTTTTTATTGCTTCATTACACTACAAGGAATCTTATCCATTCCAACTCATGCATTTGTAACTTTTGTCCAAATCAACCATTTTTGCAACTTTAAATATAACAATCCTTTGTGGCATTTGATAAAAATGACTACAAAATGGTTTGTAGTTGCTTATGCAACTTATATTTGCAACTAATGTTGATTTGGATGAAAATGAAAATGAAAAATACATTTATATCATCCATTTTTAGTGGCATTTCAAAATAGATGAAAATTTAGTTGTTTCTATGACTTGGAAAATGCTTCATAGGCCATTAGACACCACATGGCATCTTTTCAATTTAATTTGTGATTATAAATCCTAGTCACAAATGCACATGTAATTAAATGTAAAAAAAATGAATTGACCAATAAAATTGTTGGATTTAGTGGTCTAATTAGTTGTCTCTTTATTAAATGTGTAGTAAGGTTTGGTGGGTTTGTGAAGATTTCAAAAAAACCATGACAATTATTGGTAAAAATAAAGCTACAAAATAGGTAATATGTACGTGGTTAAATAGTAAGTACTTTATCATGTTGATATGTCATAGTGTTTTTTAATAGGTAGGTTAGGTAATAAATAGTAAGTACTTCATTGTGTTGAATGAAATAATGTTATGTTTAATCAATTAATTAGGTTAGGTAAATAATCTATTACTAAGTTTTAAATTATAAAGTAGTAAGTAGTAAGCAATATGTATGTGGGCTAAATAGGAGGTATTTTATAATGGTCATATGTGATTATGTTTTTGTATTAATTATTCAAATAATTGGGTAGGTAATGTAATTTGTTTATTGAATAGGGTAGGTAGTAGTAGTAATTTATGACCCATTTATAAACATTATATAGTGAATAAATCATATATCATACATCTAAACTACATTTTTTTATACAATTATGATTTATTATAAGAAAAATTTTATAATTTAATTTCATAAATCAAATAGAGGTTTGAAATGTGAAAAAACATAATTTACCATAATTTTAAGTAAAGCTTAAAATTTTATACATTGTGTAGATGTAATAAAATTTATAGTTCCATAAAATCAATTAATTCCTTGGCATTAATTAATATTTTCAAATTAAAATTAATTTTTAATTAATTTTTTATATCAGAAATAATATAGTTAATAAAAAAAACTTTTATTATATTTATATTATAATCTATTTATGGTCCATTTATATAAATTATATGTGAATAAATTATATATCACACATTTAAATTTAAATTTATTAGTAAAATTATGATATATCAAATGAAGGTTTAAGATATATATATATGAAATATATTCATTTAGTATTATTATATTATCCATTTATAAATCATGTGATTGAATTTATGTTTTCCATGAAATGATCATTGAAATTGTATTGAATAATGAAACTTTTATTTTTCAAATATTAACAATTTATATTTTTAAAAGGAAAAGAATATATTTGTGTACATTATTGGGGAAAAAAAAGGTTTAAACTTTAATATTCTCATTTGGACAAAATTAAAAATAATAAGATATTTATAAAAAAAATGATGTTTTATGTAATTTTAAAATGAAGTAGGTTGAATAGAATGCACAATACTTATTTGCCACAACAAGCGAGGTGGTTTAATGGTAAAGGAGTTGATCTCCATTCTTGATATTCAAATATCAATCCTCACAAACGGCATGGGTTGTGTTCAACATTGGAATGTTGACCAAATATTCCTTACCTATGTAGCCAACTTAATCTAGGTGCATAGTAAGTAAATTTAAATAGGCACAATAGGTGGTCTACCTAGCAACCTAAATTAATTTTTTAAGCCTACCTTATGTAATGACACATGTCAACATGATATAGGTTGAATATAATGAAAATAACAATAACATAATTATATCTAAATATAAATAATGCTACTACATTGTTAAGTCATAAAATTAGTTGCAAAATGATGATGTCATGTAAGTTGGTTTGGATGGATGAAAAGTTCGTGTAAGTTACATCTTCATGCGATTACCATTGCAACTTGGTGCCACATATTGTCTTTTGTGATTAAAATTTTATGTAACTTGTCTAAGGCGACTAGGCCATGTAACAAATTGCATGTGGTAATTACGATTAAATTTGAGTTGTTAATTCAATCGTTTATTTGTAAATTCCTTGTAGTGATTAACAAGAGTTAATTCCTTCAAGTTGATCATGGGCCTATGTTTAGTAAAAAGAAATTCAAAATGAACTACAAAATGAAAAAAACAGTCTTTATAATAAATAATATTTAGTAAACATGTAAGTCAAAAACACATATTTAACTAATTTAAGACTAAAATTTTAATTTAAAACTATATACAACTTGGTCAATGGAATGAATTCCACTTGGTGGTCACAAGACTTAACAAATTAATGATTGTTAGTGATATGTTTTTGCACCGCTTTGGATTCTTGTCTTACTCCATTAATATAAATACCAAATAAAAATATTAACTAGGACAACTAAATTGCTAGAAAATTTCCTTACATTATTCCAAAACTACAATTTGCTACATTATGTAATTGATAAGAATTCAAAAGCAATACACCAAAATTAAAATAAATGTTCAAGCTTCATTAGAAAAATATCCCCACATTCCATTCATTAAGTAAAATTTTCCCTCCTAGACAAGCTTCAATGTCTTTTCTCAAAAAAAGACCCCACAAAGTTTCTTGTGACAAACTTATTTTAGATCTGACCTGCCCTCTTGCAATTTCAAAAAGTAGTTATAAATGTCTACCAATTATGTCATCCCAGTCTTACTACTTATTAATGTTATCTTGGTTTTTGTCATCTTACCATGTTTTAACCAACTTTCCATTCTAGTTTGATAGTTCTTATGGTCTTTTCGGGACCTCCATCTAGTCTTGTATTCTCCATACTATTCCATCGATATGCCTAAATATTCCCTTCCTTACTTATTCCCCCTCTTAAGTGTTGTAGTGTCCACACACAACTACATAAGTCTAGCATTTTGTAACGATTTATCTATGTCACTACATATTTTTAACTCCTAGGACATCCTAATTTGATATAGAATACCAACTACACTAAAGTTATTTGTCAATTTTATTATCTAAAGATTTAACTCCTTCCTTGGTATATGTAATTTGTTACCTTTGAAGGTATTTGCTGGTCTAATTGATCTTCACAAGGTGTGGTAGACATTGTTGGTAATGAGTGATTTTACCAACACATAATCCTTTGGACAACTCTTCCACCAAGTGTCACGTTTTTAAAATAGTTGTTCGTAGAGATAATTCATTGATTCCCAAGTGTGCTTCTCGAGAAAGTACTTGGTCAACTCATTTTCAATAATCCTCCAAATGAAAGCAACCATGGCACAATCTCCAACATCAGTGAGACAAGCTAACTCTTGACAATTATTCACGACTTGCTCCCATTTCTTAGGTTGATCCTTGGCTTTGTTTATGACATGGTCTAATATAGTCTTTATTCAGGTCATAGCAAAAGTGGGTTGGCTAGATGTAGAAGTTTGATGATGATGGTAATAGTTTTCATACATAATCTCCAGTTTACAGTATTGTTGTAAAACATAGTGTCCTAAACACCCTATTTCAAATTCTAAGGCATCGTATCCTCTAGGTTGGTGGTATTAAATATAGCAACACACAATGTTATATGCTAGATATTTTCTCCACTCTAGATCATCTATTGCCCACATAGCAAGAAATTAGTCTTCTATACTGCGTGCCCCCAACATAGGTGGTGCTACTCTTATTCGTAAACAAATTTGGAAACGATGTAGCAAATAGTACATCTCAAGGGTAGGAATCATTGGCATGATGTATTCCATTTTTAACATCATGTGGAGCATATCATTCCTCATATAAGGTCTAATACATGTTTTGTTTGCTAGTTTAGGATGTTCTACTTATGGTTGTCACAACCCTAGCCTTGGGCTCACGACCAAGGCAAGGGCTTGCAAGAATGGGAGACAAGACGAGGGCCTAGGAGGCACATCTTATGCTCCCAGGAGTGTAGGAAAGCGTGAGAGAATGAACCCTTACACTCCCAAGGCAACTCCCACTTGGGGAGTTGGAGTCTCGATGGACTCTCAAATCTTTAGGGAGCGATTATAGGCATCAAAACCCATTGGTTTGAAGAGTTCTTTATATCATTGGAAATTTATTAAAACGTAGATGTCTAAAATGTGTTCGCATGACCCATTTGGACGTTTGAAACACAAGTTATGGGCAAAAGAAAGGCCAGAGTCAAATTTGCAGTTTGACTCCCGACCACTAAAAGTCAGGAATCGACTTGATTTCCTTGCATGAAGGTGGTGTGCAACATACCGTTGGAAAGCTTTTGACGAGGGCTATAACTTTGCTTTAGACCTCATCTCAATTGGAGGTCTTCACACAAAGTTATGGGGCTCCAAAGTCGCGCCCCAAAGTGGAAGGAGTTCCGACTTTGGGAATTTCGAGACTCCCATTTGTGAGTCCTGGGACAAAATGCCATTTGGATGTGGGCCTCATGGAGAGGCATAGAATATACTATAAGGGGGAAGGTGGTGGCTTCCCTCAAGTCCGGGCCATGGTGAATCTTGCGAGTCCAAGTTTGCCCATGGTTCGTCTTAGCACCAAAAGTGCTCCAACTATGCACTAACTAACTTGTTGTTTGGTTTGTGCAGGTCTGTGTGAGTGATTGAAGTGCTTGTCAATCTTCCTAGTCCCATCTCGGAGCTCCAACACACCTCTTTACCCCCGAAGTGCTACAAGCCAAGGAGCGTGCCCCAACTCCTTGCTCTTCCGCTGGTTTCATTTCAGACTCACATTTAAGTCTATCAAGGAACTTGGGAGCACATCAATGGTGGCATAGCTCCAAAAATATGCTTCCTCATTCGAATTTTCACCCTCTCTCCTCATGTACTGATTTCTAACCTTTAAATTCCTTTAGTTTATTCTTTAAATGCTCCCACTTGGTTTGTACTTGTTTTTATGTTACCAGGTTTATCCTTGATTCCACTCTAAGAGTAGAGTTGTGACAGTGGGATAGTCTCATCTTCATCAAATATATTCATTATGTTTGCATCAATAAGAATCTTTTTCCCCTTTTTGATTGCTTCAATTGATTTACCTTCCTCCTTAACTTGTTTAGCTTCTCCCTCTATGGTAGCATCGTCTTTAGTCTCTTCATCTGGTGTTATTCGTTGATATGCCACATCCAAAACACTGACATAATTTTTGACTTGCTCAAAATGCCACCTCCTAAATTCAACTTCATTTTTTTTTAGAACAGTTCTATCAATTGATCATACAATTTTACCTTAGCTTGGTTTGCCATAGTCGTAGCCTCCCAATATGTGTTAATTTATAATTAAAGCTTCTGCATTTCAATTTGAATCATCTGTGCCTCCTTCTGAAGTTTAATTGTTTTCACCATGAACAATTTTTGATCTTGGTAATGAGTTTGCCAAGCTTGTTCAACTACCCCCTTCTAAGAAGATAGGACACTCTCTTGTTCTTACATGGTCCTTTCCATTTCCTTTAATCTTTCATACATACTCCACTACTTTGTTTTGAAGGATTGGATTTCCAAACTCTATTGTCTTATCTATGTATTTGCCCTGAGCAAAAGTTCTTTTTGCTCTTCTATAGTTTTCCTTTTTAAACAAATGATACTTTGTAATTCCTCTCCTTAACGGACTATTTCAGAAATCATATTGTGTAACTCCAAATTTTTCTCCTATATTACTCTTAATCACTTAGCTATTTCCTCCAACTTCTATTTTGTTGTTACTTTCGCTGACTTTCTTGATTTCAAATTTGTATCCAACTAACTATTTTTTCTCTCTAACTCAGAAATTTCCACTTTAGATTGATGTCTCTCCTTGAGTAGAGATTCATTATGAGTTATGAGTTCTAGTACCTTTTCTTCCATATACTTCTAATGCTACTCCAACTCTTGCTTCTATACTTGGTTTAGCAATTGACTTTTTGTGTCCTCCAATTGTTTTGTTAAATCATCTTTCTCCCTTTGAAACTTTGCAATTTGTGTTGTCATAAAACAATTTATATTTCTAATTCTCAAGGCTATTTCCTTGAGTTGATCAACCATAAAGCTTAGTTCCTCATCAACGTTAGTGTTATTCATCTCTCCCAATTATTTTGTTTTGTTCGATATGACAACACCATTCCCTCTTGAGCCATGATGGAATTGGCTTTCCTCTACATGTTGTGGTAAAAGCTTCTGTGAACACCTTGTTGTGTAGCTTCTTCTCTTGGTGGTTGTAGATCTACATAATTTTTGATGGTTTTTATTCTTGAATTCCTTATTCCGTCTACTGCTATAAAATCTCCCTTTCTAGCAAAAGATGGAATGCCTCCTTTTGCTATTGTACCCACTCTCCTTATTGATTGATTACCATCACCATGTACATTATCTTCCAACATCTAAAATCTCTCTTCCACCATCTAACCTTCAACCATTTCTTCCTATAGAATTTACTTTAATCTGCTCCAACAGCTACTCCAATAACATTGTTCGCAACATTGGATGTTGCAATATGCTTATCGGCATCTACGACAAACTTACCAGCATCCCCCTTTTAAGGTAATGATACTTCTATGATCACTTTGCTTGGGGTTGTTGATGATGCTCCTTTTTTCTTCTTCTTGTTCTCTAACATAATGGCAATAACAATGATCTTCTCCTTCCACTTTTGAAGTATGTTTTCCTCTCTTGTAGCACTCTCTTGCTCCTTTACAAAGTCTCAATAGGAATATCTTATAATGGTCAAGGCAAGTTCCATTAAGGTGCTAGTCGACTTTCCAACCTTGTGTTGAATTGCTACCAATTTTTTCTACAGCTTTTGAAAAAACCATGTTGCCTAATTTACTGGTTCCTTTTTGGTAGCTAATATCACAAAAACTAAGGAACCAAGGGAGAATTGGTTGCCTTGACAAAACGTCAAGATTTTTATCAATGCTTCTAATTTCCTAACTCTTGCCTTCCCATTTGCTTGGGCAAGCACATACCTGGATTTGAGAAGATAATGTTCTTGTTGCGTATTTGCAAAATAGGTGGCAATAACACCATTACACCCCTCCTGTGCTCTTGCCATCAGTCCTTCATAAGATAAATTCAATACCTTTGTTATGCCCTCCTCACCAATGTTGATTTGTTGTCCTTGTAACTTGACATATTGGTTGTCATAATTGAAACTACAAATCAACTTTTTTGGCAACAATTCGTTGATGTGAGTCCAATTGGGTTCCTTCAACGCTACAAGACCTACCTTTTTAGCCCATGCTCCTTCCTAAATGTCTAAGGCCCAAATATTAACATGAGAACATCCCAGGAAAATAACCTTCCCTAATTCAACCACTATTAACAACTTCTTTATTGGTTTGATCTTTTGTCACTTAGTATTGAAAGAAGTCATGCCAACGACTTCACATTCATGTTTCATTTCGTCAACATTAAATACTTATACAAATCAAACTCCCAATTCCAAAAAACAACAATGTAGCACTAGTAAAGTGGTTTCGACAATTCTTTGTATATCTTTACAAAAAGATACTCGAACTCTAATTGTAATATTACAACTTCAAAACAATATTGCTTCCTTGGAGTGTTAAGAACCCACCTCTTCTGTTGTTTTCTTCTAAAATACTCCTTGACTTATAGTTGGGTCTTGTCACGTTTAGGAACTTCTTTTTCGCACTACTGTTTAAAGATCTCTTGGAAGTCTTCTAGTGGTAAGTCGACTTTTTCACAACGTCCTTTATTCAATTCCTTCATTTCTTTTCTCTTAAAAAAGAATTGAATGTTCCTTTACTTTTGGCTTTCACAAGTATTGTTGTTTCAAAACTATTATCTTCATTATCACTTATCTCCTTTCCATTATCTCCTTGCTTACAAACAACTCCTTATCTAGTTGATCCTATAAAACTAGATACAACTCATTCCCTCACATACTCTTCATATATTACTTTACCACTAAACTCATCTATAGTGGGTTTGAACCAAGTCATGGATGGTTTTACAAAACTTTTAATCTTGTTTTAATTTTCCCATGCAAAAATTTCCCTAGCTCGAGAGTTCCACTCACTCACATGTTTATTATCTCTTCCAAAACACTCCTTCCACAAGTAATGACGATGTTTGATTTTTTTCAATTCTATTAACTCCTTTGGATTGAATAAAGTTTCCAAAGGCCATATCGGTCATAGTTCATTTAATGGTGTCTTCAACATCCTAGTAATAGCCTCTCTATTTTTCCTTGTGAGGTCTAGCTTATGTGGTCGTAATAAATTTTTCTTATAGCCTTTTTCTTTCAAGGCATAGTTGGTAGGGTATAATAACTCCTCTTTTTAAAATGGCGCTTTGTAATGGCTACTTCTTATTTTTCCTTCATTACTTCTTGGCTTCTTTTCCTCTACCCATAAATACTCATCATCTATGATTTTAAATATGGAATCTATCCATGGATTTTTTTTAGATTTGGGCAGCAACCTAAATGAATTTTTAGGTTTGGTAATTAGAGATTTGTTTTGATGGTACCTACTAACACTAGAAGAAAACTAGGATTTTGTAACCAACCAATTTGTGACTAATTGCAACTATTTGATATTTACAACTATTGTTGGTTATATCTACAACTACTTTTTGCATTTGAAGCCACTTGCAACTATTCTATGACTAACTTACGACTAATGGATTTTTTCATCCTTTCATTTGGATAGCTTTCAATACAATTTCCATCCAAGAAGACCCTTCTACCTACCATTAGTTGCAAATGTCACCAAATGAGTCATAGTCCTGTGAGTGTTCCAAATGTATTATACATATTAGGCATAAGGGGTCCACAATTGTGCATTGAATGTATTCTACTCATTATTATATGGGTACATACTAAGATGTACCCATATATTACTGGTTATGTATAATGGTTGTATTTAAATTGTATGTAAGTTGTATTTGAAGCATACTTGAATA
>Ga0116227_10017265_pt1 | contig 10116 bp, 11 predicted proteins | sample S1TSphgellanicum_FD_89693 | JGI IMG/M metagenome (GOLD analysis project Ga0116227, IMG submission 89693) | Host-associated microbial communities from peat moss isolated from Minnesota, USA - S1T2_Fb - Sphagnum magellanicum MG | ecosystem: Host-associated > Plants > Peat moss > Unclassified...
CCATTATCGTCCTCGATGGCAACAACGATGACACAGGGCCGATCTTTGACGCCTTCTTCTCGTCCTTGTTCGTATTCGGAGAGCCAGAGATAAGCATAGGAGATAATCAGGCCGCGCTCAGGTGTTGGAAGCGTCACGCAATGTCCTGATCAAGTTCGGCATTTAGGTGATCGTGCCGCGCATCCATGCCGCCTTGAGTGATGGCCTGAATTTCGGCCTCGCTTAGGTCTTCGGTTTTGAACACGACGCGCTCACGGCGCTTAAGGCGCTGATATTCTTCCACGGACAGGACCACCAGCCGGTCGCGCCCATTGCGCGTGATCGACAAGGGCTGTTTCAACGCTTCGTCCTGGTAGCGGCCAAAATTCCGCTGGAACTCAACGGCAGATACGGTCAACATTCAAAGAGCCCTTAGGTTACGTATAATCTGCATCCTACGCTTGATTCGTCCGAAAGTCACCGGGAAAATCGGATAGACCGAAAACCTCGGTTATCCCCAAGGCGCGTAACAAAACCGAAATTTCTGGACATTCGCTTTTAGCTGCTACGGAATGCACCGTACCTGGGGAGCGGCGCGCGAGTCGCGTTTTCGCCTCTTGGTGGCATGGCGGCGATGGTCGCTACCATGCGGCATCAACATTCTGGCTGGAGAATCATAGCCCAGAAATAGCAAAACCCGCCGGGGAGGCGGGCCGTGCATACCGGTGGGGCCGGGAAAAATAGTGGTCTGGTAAACTCTATTTCTCCCACCTTTCCGTCTTTTGCAAGTGATTTCTTGCCACGGGCGGACTTGTGCCGATTTCCGGCCAGCTCGGCGGGTTGCTGCGCAACCCGATGGAGATTTTTATGGATGCGATAGCGGCATTGCCGGCGGGTTTCCGCCGGCGGCGCGAGAAGGTTTTCGGGGCGGGGCGTTGTCAGCCCCTGGACCGAAACGCCAAGGCGCGGATCATGGTTTACGCGCGCGCCTGGTCGGCGCGGCACCGGCGGCCGGGTCAGCACCGCGGCCCGCTGACGCGGGCCACGCTGGAGGTTCTGGAGGCGCTGTTGTGGGGCTTCCACAACAGCCGGGACGGGCGATGCTTTCCGAGCTACGAGACCATCGCTGCGCGCGCGCAGTGCTGTCGTGACACGGTGTACGAGGCGATCCGTGCGCTGGAGACGGCGGAGATCCTGACATGGGTGAACCGGCTGATTCGGGTTCAGTTCCGGGAGTTGGATCTGTTCGGCAAGTTGGCGCTGCGCTCGCGGCTGATCCGGACCAGCAACGCCTATACGTTCAGAGACCCGTTGCCATGCGCCGAGGTGCCCCACGGCCGGAGTGAAGCGGCGGCCGGTGCCCCTTCTGTTGGTTTATCATCTAAGTCGGAAAATCCCCCTGGAACCCAGAATCAAGATTTTTTACCCCTTTCTAAGACCAGGGGAGCGGACATTTCAGACCAGCCGAGCGGCCTAGAACTTGCCCTAGCACGCCTGAAATCAGCGATGGAGGGAAAATCACACCCAACCCCATGACCATCGCAACCACTTAAGCGGAAAATCGCTTCGCGATTTAAGCATGATCGGCGGCGCTACGCGCCGCTGTGGGAGCAGTGTGCCTGCGCCAGACGGCCCTTCGGGCCGCGCTACGCGGCTCCCGCTCCGCGCTCGCTCTGGCGCGCCACCGGCATGGGTGGTGGCATCACCGCAAAGAGGCTCATGAGGAAGAAGAGTTTTGAAGGGCAGGGGCCTCAAACAACCTATCCGTTTGTGCTGAAAGAAAACCGTCAAAGAGCGGCTGATTTCCTTGTTCAAATACCTCGCGGGGGTCTGGGGGGCGCGTAGCCCCCCAGCGGAGCCACCCACGGATAATGTGAATGTGCCCCCCGGCGCGGCTATGCGTTCAACCCCGCTCGCCATGCTCGCCGGCCGGGGCCGGCTGCGCGTGGCTCCGCGCCCTGCGGGCTGCTGCGCAGGGGTTTGACCCCGCCGCTTTGCGGGGCCTTCTGGCAGCGCCGGGGCGAAGGGCGCCCCGCAGTTATCAGCCCGCTCCGGCGGGCCGAACAAAGGGCGGGGAGAGAGCAGTGGGCACCACTTTGACATGGTGGGGGTCACGGGTTCGGCTCCCGAAGTAGGACTCGAACCAACGACCATTCGATTAAAAGTCGAATGCTCTACCAGCCATCGGTTTCATCCGAACATATGTTGCCAAGCGATTGTACCGGCTTCGAGGACGGTCATGCCGAGGAAGAACCCGGCAATGCCCCAGTAGAGATTATGGGATTTTGCCCGGTCCAGCGCAGCCTGGCCCGCACTGAAATTTTCCACAGTCCTATGCAACATCCGCATATTGTCGGCGGCGGTATCAGCCAGGCGCTTGGTCTGCCTGTCGCTATCGGCGATGGCCTGGCGGGTGGCTTTGGCTTCGGCCAGGTTGGCGTTCAATAAGTCGGTGTTTTGGACCAACTGGCGGATGATGATGACCGTGGGATCGGTCTCATCGGCGCCGGCCGGGATAGGATCACGTGACGGGGCCGGTTCTCTCATCACGCGCCGCCGGTGCTTTTTTTCCGGCTGCTCTGGTCCGCCGCCGCCCTTGGCGGCAACGCTCTGCCAGTATTCCATGGCCTGGCGATTGAGCCGGTCGCCATCGGTTTCGGGTTTGTCGCTTTCCTCATCCATGATTCATCACGTCCCATGTTCAAGGTTGCCGGTGATCTACAGCAGCCGCTCATCGGCGCCCGCGTGTTCCGTCCCGGCCGGAATATCGGCTGGGACTTCCACGCCGTTTTCAGCGCTGGATTTTGGGCCGCTCGCCACCAGGCTGGCGAACGCGGCTTTCAGCTCCTCATCCGTCCAGGCGTTTAGCCCGGCCGCGACAGCCAGGCCGCCGACCCGGTATTTCTCCCGGTCTTCGATCTTGCGCTTGGCGACAGCGATTTCTGCCCGGCCCTTGGCAATCTCCGCCGCTGATTTCAGGAGCTTTAATTCTTTCAGCTCCAACGCCTCTGTCGGTGATAGCTTAGTTCCAGCCTTTGACTTGCTGACCAGTGCTTCCAATCTTTTGAGTGCTGACTCGTCGAATCCTGCCATATTAAGACCCTCCCGTTTTGCACGGATGATGCTATAACCTGCCCAGGCTTTGGCCTTTGCACCTCAGAAAGCAAGTTAAGAAAGAGACAGTTAGGCTCAATATACATTTTGCTGCGCAAAATGTAGTTAGGTGGTAGAAGTGCAGGAAGAGGCCGGGTTTTTGCGCCCGGAAACCAACTATCCACCGCCCGCGCACCATCCCGGAGACGCCCCGCCCTTGGCCTGCCGTTTCATCCGCGCTGAGATTGTGAAAGCCGGCGGCGGAAGCAGCGCCACGGGCCTGTCCGCGTACATCGCCCGCGACATCCGGCTGGACCAGAGCGGCGAACGTTTCAACTTCGCGCACCGCGCCGACGAGCTGGCGGCGCACGGCTTGATCCTGCCGGCCGGCGCGCCGGAGTGGGCGGCGGATGCGGCGCGGGTCTGGCGCGAGGCCGAGCGCGCCGAGCAGACGAAAGACCGGGCGACCGGAGAGCTGCGCTGGAAGAAGGGCGGCCAGGTGGCGAAGCATTTCACCATCGCCCTGCCACGCGAGGGAACGGACGAGCAGCGCCGCGAGCTGCTGCTTGCGTTCATCGCCCAGGAAATCCAGCCGCAGAAGCATGGCGTGGCGGTGGAATGGGCGATCCACCGGGAGGAGAATAACCCCCACGCGCATTTGCTCATCAGCACGCGCACGCTCGCCGGCGACGGGTTTGGGAAGAAGGCCCGCTCGATGAACCCGGACTTTGCGAGCAAGGGCGACCGGCATTTTGTGGGAGAGGCGGATAATTGGGATATCCGCTGGGCGGCCTTCCAGAAAGAGTTTTGCGCCCGCCTTGGCCTGGAGGCGGATATCCGGGAGCGCCGGTTTGTGCCGGAGGACCACTACACGCGCGGCCAACTCAAGGACGAGCAGGTGATAGGCGACCGGGCGGAGATCGCGCGCGCCAACGAGGCGGCCGAGATTGCCCGGCTGCGCGACCCTGCCGAAATCCTCGAACGGCTGACCGCGAACAAGGCGATTTTCACCGAGCGGGATTTGCGCCAGGCCCTCAATAAGTCCGGCCTCGATGGCGAGGAGCGCGCCAAGCTGGAGGCGGCAATCATCCGTCACCCCGATACCATCGAGCTGATTGCTGACCGCGGCGATACGGTGGGCTGGACGACGCGTCAGGTGCGCGAGGAGGAGCAGGCGATCATCGGGGCGGCCGAGCGCATTGACGCCTCTGCCGGCCGCCGACTGGGTTCCACCGGCCGGGCGGTGCTGGAGGGAGCGGACATCTCGGCCGAGCAGCGGATCGCGGCGGAGTACGTCACGGACGGGCGGCAGATTGCGATTGTCATCGGCCGGGCCGGGACGGGGAAGAGTCACACTCTCAATGCCGCGCGCCATGCGTTCGAGGCGGAGGGGTATCGGGTGATCGGGCTGGCGCCGACCAATGCCGTTGTCGCCGATTTGCGGAAGGATGGTTACGCCCATGCGGCCACCTTGCACCGGGAGCTGGGGCAGGTTGAGCGGGACCCGACGCGCTGGAACGCCAAGACGGTGGTGATGGTGGACGAGGCGGCGATGATGGATAACGGCATCATGGCGAAGCTGCTCAAAGAGACGGAGCGCAGCGGGGCCAAGCTGATCCTCGCCGGCGACGACCGGCAATTTGCATCCGTTGCCAGGGGCGGGATGTTCACCGAGCTGGTGGACCTGCACGGGGCGGCCGAGCTGAAAACCGTGCACCGGCAGCGCCAGGCGTACCAGGCGAAGGCGAGCGAGGATTTTGCGCGCGGCGAGATACGCGCAGCACTTCAAGCCTATGATGACCGGGGGCAGATTGTCTGGTGCGATAGCCTGGCCGATGCCCGCGCGCGGGCCGTGGCGGCGCAGGCGTCGATCAGCGGGCCGAGCTTTCTGTATGCCAGCACCAACAAGGAGGTTGAGGAGTTGAATCGGGCCGAGCAGTTGCGCCGGCGGGCCAGCATTGAAGAGGTCGAGGGGCCGATCCAGGCGCACGAGTTCAAGACGGTGCGGGGCGAGGTGTCGATCGCCGCCGGCGAGCGTGTGCAGTTCTACGAGACCGACCGGAAACTTGGGGTGGCGACATCGGAGTTCGGCACGGTCAAAGCCGTCTCGCCGGCGCGGCTGGAGATCGTGAAGGATGACGGCGAGACGGTGGCGTTCGATCCGGTGAAATATGACAAGTGGGGGCTGGGCTATAGCGGCACGGGCTACAAGGGCCAGGGCAAGACCCAGGTGAAGACGGCCGCCGTCTATGACAACCCCTATGCCTGGGACATGCGGGCCGCCTACGTCATCGGCACCCGGCACAGGCAAGATTATCAGCTCTTCGTACCGCGCGATCTGGCGCCAGACCTGACGGCGCTGACCGGGCAGGTCATGCGGCAACGGGAGGACAAGGGGTCATCGCTGCGGTTCGAGGCGGCCGAGACATACGACATGCGGCACCGCCTGGGGGGCGAATTGTTCAGCCAGAAGCTGCGCGCCACGCTGGAGAAGGGCCGGGAGGTTCTGACCGCGGCCGCCCAGGCCGAGCGGGAACGGTTGCGGCAGGCCGAGGAGTTGAGGAAGGCACAGGAATTGAAGCACACGCTCAGGCCACGCGGGCCAAGTCTCGGGAGGTAAAAGAAAGCGACGTTTTTATAACGCTTTCACGATACCATTTTGCTGTGTTTGTTTTTCCGAGCACCTTTGCGGCTTTTTCATTGGACCCTTTGTCCGCACGTGTGCGAGAGTTTTCTTGGAGGGCAATTCTAACCGATGCTTATTTTGATGATGCGGACTGGGGGCGTGAAAGCTGGAGCGTCATTGAGCAGCTCGCGGACCAGCGAGGCTGGCCGTTTTTCTGTATAGCGCTCGTACGTGAGGCTGCTGAACATCGCCGACGAATCGTGAGCGAGGAACGCGCGGGGCGCGGGAAACTCCAAGATGTTTCCTATGTAGATCGCGCTGTCACACGGCGTTTGATCGAGAAGGGTGGTAGCCTCAGCAAATGTCTCGACGTTACGGAGTTGTCCGCTGAAGATGCGGCCTCAATTTTGGCGAATTGGATTGTGGCAGGGCCCAACATTCCTTCTGAGTTGCTGTCATGAGCAAATGCTTGCTTATTATCGACATGGTGAACGACTATCTCGATCGGTTGGACGAGGTTGAGCGCACGCGCATTGTCAAAGCAACCAACGAACTTTTGGCATCTTTCCGGGCTGCCGAGTTCCCCGTTATCTGGGTCCGTCAGGAGTTTGAACCAGACCTGTCGGATGCATTCCCCGAGATGCGAGCGAAAGCGATAGCCGTCACGATCAAGGGGACACGGGGCGCCGAACTTCATACCGATCTTGACCACCGGCTGGGCGACACCACGATAATCAAGAAGCGCTACAGTGCCTTTTTCGGAACCGGACTCGATATGCTGCTCGCCCGTTCGCATGTCACGCAGGTTGTGCTCTGTGGGATCAATACGCACGCATGTATTCGCGTCGCCGCGATCGATGCCTATCAACGCGATCTAACCGTCGCCATCGCAACCGACGCGACCACCTCATATGATCTGCACCATGCACAAGTCTCACTCGACTATATGCGTGATCGGATCGCCAGCCTGATGACAAACGATGAGGTGGCGGCCTTTGTCGCATTATAGGCGTCAAGATCACTCATCGCATTTATCTGGAATATTCCATAATTCGACTGCGATGTGTGTTAAGTTGGATGGTACCATTTGGCGTAAGTTCGAGACAGACGTGCTGGATTCTCGGCCCTTCGCGATGCTGAAATAGTGCCCGCCCGTTTCCAATAGGGTTGAGCTTATGCCGGCCCCGGTTAGCACCAACGCCTCTCACGATCTCGGCCTCGCCATCGTGGATTTCGATCCAAAGGAGCGAGCCATGCTCAATATTCTGCCAGCAGCCCGCCCATGCTCGATCGGCGCGTACATCGGGCGAGACGCGGGCGAAACGGCGCGGCACATATCCGACTTCGCCAGCGATGGCGTCGCCTGTCGCTTCCAACCGCATCGGGAGATAGGGACTGCCGGTTACGACACCAGCACGTTCATCGAAGGAGGCCGGTCCGGCCGCACCCATGAAGCCGAGTTGGCCGGCGTTGTAGGTCAGCCAGAACGGGCCTTCCTCGGTCACAAACAGTCCCTCAGGTAGTTCATCCGACGCAGCCTTTGGCAGGGGCTGCGACAACAATTCGGCCATCAATTGAAGTGCGATAGCGCCGGAATTGCCATCCTCGCGATTGCGCGCGACCAACACGCCGCACCCCATGCCGGGGTCCAGGAGGAATTGCGAGATATAGCCGGGAAGCTGTCCCCCGAACCCGATGAGCGCCGTGTCGCCGAGCGGGAATTTGGCGAGGCCGAAACCAAAATCGATCACCCTGCCGTCATCGAGATGACGAGGTGTCGAAAGGCGGCTGAGCATGCCCCGTGCCGGACCTTCGCTGGCCAGCAGTGCTTGCAGCCACTTGGCCAGATCGATGGGTGTCCCGACAAGGCCATCCGCACCACTATAGGGAGCGCCGAACAGGCCGAGCCTCCACCCGTCAGATGAAAGCCAGTAGCCAGGTGCAAGCTTCGGAATTGGCTCGCTCTGATCGTTGGCAATGTCGAGCGAAAGATCGAGCGGGCCGAAGAACTGCTTATGCAACGCATCCCGGAGCGGTCGGCTCTGCCTATGCAGCGCGGCTTCCAGCAGGGCATAACCGGCGTTGGAGTAGGAAAACTCGGTCCCAGGAGTGAAATTGAGGTTGGGTAGCGTTCTGCCGAACTGCGCCAGAGCGTCAGCATCGAACTGACCGGAACGGGATGAGCCGAGCAACCACGCTGTGTCGAGAATGTCGGGCACGCCACCGGTCATATCCATCGCACGCGCCAATTGGACGCTACCGATGGCCGAGCTTGCGCCATCGACATAGGTCGCAAGAGTCGAGTGCAGATTGATCACGCCCTGATCCTGTGCGGCCAAGGCTACTGTTGCCGTCAGATGCTTCGTGATGGACGCGAAGCGCAGGGCTGTGTTCCTGTCGAAGGGCACGCCAGTCGAGAGGTTGGCAAGGCCGCCATACGCCTCCACCCGCACATCTCGCGTATCGAACGCGATGATGGCGCCGCCCGGGTTATGCCCTTCGGACCAAGAGGCGGCTATTTTGCGGGCAGTTGTCGCGATCCCCTTCCATCTCACGACCAGCGCTCCTGCCGATAATTCTCCATCACGCGACGATGGCCCCCGCGCATTCCCAGCGATCCCCTGCCCAGCGAAACCCTACCCGCTCCGCGTTGCTTATCGCGGGCGGCTCGCCCTTGCGCCAGAAGTCGCGCATCTTGGCCAAGTCATCCAGATGGGCGTCCGCTACGATCGCGCGCGCGGCCTGAATGAACTGCCCATGCCCGAATACATAGACCAGCGAGTCCGTAGGCATGGCCGCGAGGCGGGACAGCGCCGCCTCGCAGCGCCCGAGCAAAGCTCGGAAACTCTCCGCCCCCTCCCCGTCGCAATAATCAGAATCGGCCTCGCTCCAATAGCGTTCGAGGTGCGGCATCCGTTCGGCGCTGCGCGTACCGTTCCAGCGCGACGGTTGCAGATAGGTGAACTCTTCGATCGGCCACGTCTCCACCGGCACGGCGGGGAATCTGGCGATGGTCGGCGCGGCCGTCTGTCGGGTGCGGGTGTAAGGCGACGTGACGATGAGCGCGGGCGCTTCGGCCCAACTCGCCGCAACGTGGCGCGCCTGTTCCTGGCCCCGCTCCGTCAGCGAGATCGTCGCGAGATCGTGGCACGGCACGCCGGCGTTGCCGGTGCTTTCGCCGTGGCGGATGAATATCGCCCTCATGGCTATTTCAGCAGCAGGGCTTCGGCCCCCTGCCCTTTCAGCAGCTTCACCGCTTTCCTGTCGAAGGACACGAAAGTTTCGCCGCCGTGGTATCGGCCGTCAAATGCGATCACCCCATCCGCGAAGTCGCCGCCCGCATCGAGGACAGCAAGGCCCGCTTCGACGATAGGACGGTTCACCACGACATTGCGCGTGTTCATAAAGCGGCGGATCGCGGCGGCAACGTCGGGCCGCGCCGCCTCGTAGCTCCGTTCCATCACCCATGCGAGCTCACAGAGGGAATGGACGCTGATCGCCACGGAATCCGCTTCCTTGAGTGTTTTAATCGCGATCTTTTGCTGCGCCTCATCGCCGGAAACGACAAGGCGCAGCAGCACATTCGTATCGGCGGTAATCTTCATTTCTTGTCCATGCCGGCCATGCCGGCGGCAGCGCCCGCTTCGGCGATCGCATCGTTGATTTCCTCGATCGACAGCCGCGCGCCATTCGTCTTTCCGGCGAAAAAGTTTCGCAGATCGTCCCAGGAGCCATCGGGTTCATCGGCCTTCAGCTCCGCCTTGCCATCGGGCAGCAGGTCGAGCCTGATCTTGTCACCGGGCCGGATACCGAGATGCTTCAAAACATCTTTCCGGAAAGTCACCTGGCCCCGCGCGGTTACGCTTAATGTCGTCATGGCTAATACCTCCGTATCGAGCAAAGATAATGCATAATAGCATTATTTTCAAGGCCGCAATCCTGATAGCCAAAAACACTAAGCGATTAAGCTACTAAGGCATTAAGCGCCTGCCGCTAGCGCGGCACCGTGGCTCTAGTCGCTCACGCTCCCCAAGCCCGCAAGCGGTCTTGGCTCAAGGTGACGATCCACATGGCGGGAGCGAGATCGCTGCGCGGATCTCGCGGGGGACGATGGGCCGGCGCTGGCGCCGTATGTCGTTTATTCAGTGGGGAGAGGACGTTCCGCCCCCCTCTCCCCAGCAACGGAAATAGACAGGCCGTGGCTCACTCGGCTGCGCCTCGCTGCGCCCGCTCCACCCCGTCGATTCCCGCTGCCCCCTCTCTCGCCGGCGTTCTTGGGCGTCCGTGTTCCGGCCGATGGCATGGCCATCGCCGGACAGGCGATTTGAGGGGAGTAGAAGGCATGGAACAGGACAACCGCGAAAGCTGGCTCAATCGGGTGGCGGCGGGCATGGCTCCGCTGTTCGCGGCGCTGGACG
>Ga0116227_10017267_pt1 | contig 10114 bp, 3 predicted proteins | sample S1TSphgellanicum_FD_89693 | JGI IMG/M metagenome (GOLD analysis project Ga0116227, IMG submission 89693) | Host-associated microbial communities from peat moss isolated from Minnesota, USA - S1T2_Fb - Sphagnum magellanicum MG | ecosystem: Host-associated > Plants > Peat moss > Unclassified...
ATTTCACAATTAATCACAAGAAAACAACATCACATGGTTCCCCATGTGATTTCACAATTAATCACAAGAAAACAACATCACATGGTTCCCCATGTGATTCCACAATTAATCACAATAAACAACATCACATGGTTTCCCCATGTGATTCCACAATTAATCACAAGAAAACAACATCACATGTTGCACATGACATAAGTCAATGCATTATGGAATCCTACATCTAACTTACCCCATTAAACAATTACTTAAGTAATTGTGTAATCAAATTACACATGAAATTACTTACACTCAACTTACCCCTAAGTAATTGTGTAATCAAGTTACACACCAAGTTACAGGTGTAGATTGAATAAATGTCGATCTGGCCAAAATTGTCTGGACTTGTTTGTCTTTGTTGGTTCATTGTGGAGCATTGTTTAAGGTTTGGAGTTTTTTTCAATTGTCATGAAAACATCCCAGGACAAAGGTTGATATCCATTACTATCAACTTAAAAAAAAAAAGATTGATACCAGATTTATACTCTCATTTTAGGTTTTAATAGCAAATTTATACCCAATTTGATCATTTCAATTACATACCCGGAGCATATTCATAGACACTAGACATAGCAGGACCAGTCTGCTATGTGTAAATCAATATACCTGCACAACACTGGTTTCAATTCTCATAAATGAGGGAAAATAATAAAAAATTGTCAGATTTCTAGATTTGGTTTTCAGTGCGAAGCTATAAACATAGAAAGTTGATTCAAGATTTGTAATTCATATTGGGTTTATGACCAGATTTGACTATATCTTCCTATGGTTGATTGTCACCTAGGTCAAAAAAAAAAATCCTAGAACAACACTGACCATCACCTATTGAACTGAAAGGAAATTGAAGGTCTACAAAAAACAGTATTTTAATATCAGAGGCTGTGTTGCAAGTTTTATTTCCTGGCTATATTTAGCCAGCTTGCTATTTTTTTCCAACATGGCTAAAAATTTGTTTTTTTGGTTTTCTAGTAGCCAGATTTTTGTCAATTTCTTTTCAAAAATCTATCCCAGACTTCTTTATTGGGTTCTAGCATGTGGCCAAAAATGTGAAGGATTCTTAATTCTTTTTACTTTCATACCTGGTCTACAGCCAAATTTGGCTGAATCTTCTTGAGGATGATCACCAGTTTGGCTACATCACAAAATTGAAAAGAAAACCCTTGACCCTTTGGAGACTGGTACATATATTGAGAAAGGGTCAGTGTTTTTTTTGTTTGGGAAGAAAATTTGCCAAAATTTGACCTGATTTTGACCTATAATACAAAGGATTTTTCATAGAAAAAAATGACACAAATTCACAAGATATCAAAGGAAAAAAAATCCAAAATTGCAAGATTTTCACGATAAGTTCCAGTAGGTAGCCAAGAAGGTAAATAAATTTTTAAAAAAAAAAACTTCCATATTGAGTATGTAGCCAGATCTGGCTAAATCATCTTATGGATGATCGCTACTTCAGCTAAATCATAAAATTGGAAAAAAAACAACCCTAGAGAGGGTTCCACTCTTTAAAAAAACCCTAGACAGGATCAGCTCCACTGGATGGCACAATGACCAAAATCTCCCGGAGTAGAGAGTACCACCACATACCTGATCCATCAGTTGCAGCTCTTGTGGGGAATTGGGATGCAGCCCATACTGTCCAGGTTGACTCTTTAAACTTCAGTGCTCTGGCATTTTCATTTCTTCTATGTGTGCTTGAAGTGGGGTGTACTAAATGCTCTTCCTTTCATTGCACGAATTTGTTGGCCTTGCCCACCAAGGCAAGGAGATTGTGTGTTTAGATTCATTATAGATTATAGTAGCTTAAGGGATTTTGGCCCCTAGGTAATAATAATAAGATGAGGATTTTTGAAACATGATATTTGGCTTGTGTTGAAACTTGAGATTAGTTATAGAGTTTTAATATCTTGAAGGATTTTGGTTTCTTTTAGAGAATTTTTTGAAGATTATGTTTTTGCATGGTGAAATATTTGAGTTTCCATAATTCTTCATTTGCATTAAGATACTTTAAGATGTCAATGGCAAGGCCAGGGTGTGACACACCTCTTCATTAATAATGAATCTGCCTGTATGAAACAGGGAAATTAATGGTTTATTTCACAGTGTTGGGTGAATCTTTGAATTAGGGACATAGATACCCACCAGTTATCATCCCGGACATACACTCCATTGCCAGCCCTCAAAATAACCAATGAATCAATCGATTTTGGTATAGGTATAATCACAAGTTTCGACAAAATGAAAAAGTTCAAGAACCAGCCAAAGATTAAAGGGTTTTGAAATAACTGGAACTGATGATTCTTTGGTTTTTGAGTTTGGGGGGTGTTTTTTTTTCAAAGAATGGAAACCGGCGGTTTTCTAAAAATTCAAAGAATCACACAACACTGGTTTATTGCATTTGTGTTTCCTATTTCCAACTCTTTGAAGTTGACAAGATAAATCTAAATACATGCTTATTCTTCCCTTTAATAGAGAAGTTCTTGCTTCTATAATCCATCTACCAATATGAACTTCATGCTTCAGATAGGGAGAATATCGTATTTTAGTTTTCAAGCCTTTTTCCTTGATATGTTGTTAAACATGGTAATTTTAAGGGTGTGCAACTAGATATAAAAATTTGGTGATGTTTTGTTTCTCACTTCTACATATTGGAAACCTCCAAAATAGTCTATTTTTGAAATTTTTATTTTTAATTTCATGTTTAGGCAAAAATTTCACCAGTTAAAAAAATTGCTGCTGCCTTCCCATATTCTTCCATTTTGCACCCTTTTTGAAATGTAGAGTTTGTTAGGAATTGGGTGCCCAATCTTCTCTCCTTCAAACAGATTTTTCCCCTCACTTTTGTGATGTTGCTCAACGGTGATAGTTCACAAGTATATTTTTCCAAATTTGGCAATGTCCCAAATATGAAAGTGTAAAATCTTAAGCACCCTTTCATATTGTAGGTAATTGTGATGTTTTTTGAAGGAAAAGAAAAATGGTTCTTTCGAATTATTTTCAAAAAGAAAAAATTGAACATAATATATATTTTTGAAAATATTTTTCATGAAATGGTGAAAATTCACCGCAAAAGAAATAACTGCTTTCAAATGAAAGTAAGTTGAAATAGCCATAAATATAAGCCAGTTGTATATATGTACTAATGCACATATCGAGTCATACAAAAGTTAATGATCTCTCAAAAGGACTGATTGGGAGCTTTGCATCACTTACATTAGTTACGTCATACATTTGTTACGTGTTCTGTATTATGTCCCAATTGCACAATCATGATTTAACAATTTATCCTCTGGTTTGTGATAGAACTGCCTGCACTAGGTATCCCTTTGCACCACCTACTCCATCACCTATCAAAGTTATATGTATATTTCTTTCAAGTGTGATAGTGTTCAATATCTTAATTTGCATGTTCAAGCCAAACGAAACAATCATGAAATCAAGATCATGTTGATAGCACAGTTATGGAAGAATTAATTTGCAAAACTTGATTATATATATTTGTTCAACAAGTAGATGACAACTTGCTTCAATATTTTTTCATGATTAAAAATACATCATTTACATAGGAATGAGGTACATTTGATAACCACAATTCTGGCCATAGTCTGGTCCTCCAACAAAACAGACAGGCTTATATTCATTTTTCTTTCTCTATGGTACAGATGTCAAACCTGGCTCATTTTTTGATGGTGGAGTTTACCATGGTTTTTGCTCGGATACAATATCATGATATTAGGATTATCCATAAAGTCACCTTGTCTTCACCCTCTCTTTCATCCCCTATCCCCTCTTTCAGTCGTATCCACAAAGTAATGCAATTTTATTAAATCTCAGTATAAAATGTTGAAACTCAGCATTTAATGCACAAGGTTTGACACTAACTGTAGTAGTTGTACAGGAGAAGCAGTGAAAATATTTGTAGCAGCAGTGGAGGCGCTCAAGAGATAGGAAAGACAGGATGACACTTAGTTTATCACAAAAATTGGTGCAAAAACTAATTTGGGTCCCAGTTATTTCGTTTTGTAAAATTTTCATTCCCAGTTCCGTGTTTGATGCCCTATTATGCCGAAACTTGACTTTACGGATATCTCTATTAATGTAAACAAGTTTGTAAACATTCATTGCTAAAATATTCATATTTCGCTATTAAGATTATACCATCTGCAGAAATATGTATACATTTGGTATTGATGAATTTGTACAACAGTGCTCTAAATTGATCAAACTATTCAAGAAATCAACTTAGTTTGACTAGATATTAAATTTTACATAGGATCATCCTTTGTTGAGGTGATTAGAAGGAGGCCCATTTTCTTGAACCCTTGTTGCAGTTGTGTCATCATTGAGAACCTTCTTTATACAATGAAAAATTCATGTGAAGAAGGAAAATTATATTTGCCTTAAAAATTCCTAAATAAATGCTTAGTGATAATTACAATTTATAAAACATTACCAACAACATGCATGCCAAAATTGAACAACATATTGTTGGATCCTCACTATTGCAAATGAAATTAACTCAATGTTTCCATTGATCCATACTTTTATGGTGACATCACAACCTTAATGCACAACAAACCTGAAATAACACGTCCCAACATTTGGATTATGCACATAACTTACGACAAAATTATATCTAGTGGTGGTTACCAATTTAAGAGATTGGAAGAGTTGCAACTTGATACAAGAACCTATCATACAGAATAGTTTTGCCAAAGACAATATGAATTGCAAATAAGTCGACTAGAGATGTCAAAATCACATAGAACAAGTGTATAATCTATTGGGTAGGATGTAGAAGTTGTGTTGGGAGCCTCTTGTTGATCTCGACCCCCCAATGGTGTTATGGTTTGTTTTCTTTTGCATCTCAAATCTTCATGATTTGTCAGCACCAATACTATGCAATCTTTTTTCCTTTAAAGTGCAATTTAGGTTGTATTAAACCTCCTGGTTTGCATAATTTAACTTTCATAATCTTACACTCTTTGTAATGAAAATCACAAAGGAGGGATGAATTAACTTAAGTGAAAATTAGCTAGATGATTGATGGTCATATATGATACTGGTGGGAAATGAATGAAAGTGTACATTGACCAATTCACTCTAATCCACAAATGGCTACCACAAATAGTTCAATTCCAACAAACTATAATAAGGCCAACATATAATATGTTATATTTAATATGCGTAGGACACCAAATAAATATAGAGTCTAAGTTTGGTTTTCATATTTGTGTTAAAAAATCAGATTAAGAGAAAAATAAAAGTTCATTAGTTCTCATTCAATGTTCAATGGCTGGGTCACCATGTGCAACACACCTTGTCATAGCATTCTATCCACATGTTCTGTTGTTTTGGGTTGTGGTTTTTCTCCCCAATTGCATTTCACAAACACAAAGTTAATCCATTTTGTGGGGATAATTCTATAGGAACTTGGTGGAAATCAGGTGCATCCTACTATAATGTTAGGGGCTGCCCCTAAATATTATATTTGCCCATTGTTGTTAATACAGTCAGTACAAGAGTACTATTGGTTTCCCCAGTCTGCCTTTGCCCTATTTCATTTTATTTTATTTCAGATTGGCCTTCCCAGACACTTTTAGGGTCTATGTTATACATACTTTCAGGCACGTTAGGAGTGCTACAGAGTGTTTTTTTAGGGGTGACATTTTTTGTCAAAAGATGTCTCAAATTTGCCAGATTTCAAAGGAAAAAAAATTTCAACATCAGCAGATTTTTATGATAAGTTTCAATAGCTAGGCAAGAATACAGAAATATTCATTTTTCTTTCCTACTTTCATATACAGCATGCAGCGAAATCTGGCTAAATCATCTTATGGATGATCACTGCTTCAGCTACATCACAAAATTGAGAACAAAAACACTTGTGCTAGGTGGTATGGAACATGCCCCATGATACTCGTAATGGCTGCAAAATGTGACAAGGTGAGAAAATGGGGTGAAGGGCAGACATGGAAAAAATTGGAACAATACTCTTGTACTGACTGCATTAGCAACCATGGGCAAATATAATGTTAATGGGTGCCCCCCTCCAAAGCCTCTTTTCAAAAATGTTCTCTGTCACAGATAACCCAAATAAGTAAGTATTTTATGAAGTGTATCCACTATGAAAATCTAATAAATCATTAACATAAGGGATGATGGTCCAACCTCACACTCAATGTTTATTAGAATTATTCATATTCATTATTCATTTACATGATTCATTGTTCAGTAGCATTATTCATTAGTATTATAGCATTCTTCATTATTAGCATTATTAAATTAATGAATAAAAACCAGGAAAAGAGAGCCTAACAAGCTTAGGTCAACTCCTGAAGGGGGTCTAGCCACTAACCTTTTAACATGTAATGTCATTCATCAAAGCCTTCATTGCCCTTCTTCACCTTCCAGAATACTTTAAATGATGATGGGCAAGGAAAAAATTGGGCCTTCAAATGAAATCGGACATGTTTTCTAACCCTTCAATTAAGAAGTATGATGAAATTATTAATTCCAAAAACAAGTTGTAGGTTAAAATGACAAGGTTGTGTGGGGGGGGCATCTTTTTGAAGGGTTTTTGAAAAGAGAAGTGAACATGCTTTCAAAAAGAAAACAAACTCAAGCTAGCAAATATGTTCACAATTTATTTTTCGTCAAAAGTGAAGGGGGTCTCTCTCCCTTATGCCAATGGGTTGTGGGAAATTTGATTCCCAGATTATTTTGCACTTTGGAATATATGTGATGAATAATTATTACATTATTGCAGCTTTTTGACATAATAAGAACCAAGATGATGAGATGATTTGCACTTTTATTGAAGATTGAACTTATCTCTCATGTCTTTGGGGTTGAAGACTAACATGCTCATTGCTTGGACTATTTTTTAGGGGAAATAGTTATGAAAAACACCTTCATTGTGAGGACAAGAAAATTACTGTTGACAAATACACATGCCTTCACAACAAAATGTGGATGTGCCATTCAATATTAAAAACTATGTACATGATTAACAACATTACATCATGTTCTAAACAAAGGCTGGTATAAGTTCAAAAGAACATAAACATTTATAATTAGTAACTTAGGTTGATGCTTGCACATGTGCATTTGCATCAATCTTACATCGTCAGCTTTGAAGTAGAAGGTGTGTATGTAACTTCCAAAGCAAATTAGCAGTGTACAAGTAGTTAGAGATATGGTTAATAATGCTTTACACATGTGGATGTACAAACAAGTAAGCATGTTGATTGATATCAAAAAGTCCTCAATACTTTGGACATACCCATTAGTGTAGTTACAAGGGTATATGGAACTACATGGGCTTTACCCTACACTAATGGGTATGCCCAAAGTATTGAGGACTACAATGTACATTAATGGGTATCTCCAAAGTTTTGAGGGTACATGTACACTACACATGGCATGTTTTATGCATGTAGTTCATTATGTCTAATTTTTTTATTATATAAGAATGCAACTACCTCCTTTTGGAAGTGTGCTCTACTAGTCTGTCTTGTTATATGGCTTTACACTCAATTTATTGGGTTTACCTGTCTTTGCTTCCCTCACCAGGTAAAACTACATCTGAAGAAAGACTATTTTTGGCTTAAGTCAGGGTACTAACTAACCTGTAAAATTCAGAAAGGATCCAATGTGTTCACCCTAGCTAAACTCCACAGGAATTCATTACATTTAACGTGATGGGTCTTGCACAAACTTCCAAGCCTTGGGTATCTAACCTATGGTGTGGTTATCAACTGTCTTGATGGGCGATGGTTGACAACAAACACACTACTGACAAAAAATGGTTACCTAGTAGGGTTTACAGATGAGGGTATATGTATATTCAAGGCCTTCAAATCTCAGTTTGCAGTGGTTAGCTATTCCCCTGATGGGTACCTAACAGCTGACTGGCAACAGTCTTTTTTGTGGGTTTACCAATGGGCACCCATTACTAATTTTTTCCCACAAATTTTATTTTATTTTATGAAAAAGGGAAATTTTTTTGGAGTAGTTTAAATTGCAATTTTATATGGATAGACTTGTAAAGAGATAAATTCTAAGATTCAATTCAATTTTATAAGGGAATTGTGGTGAGAAGGTAAAGGGAGCAAAGAAAAAGAACAAAAAACAAGTCACTCAAAGGCAATCGCACAATGGCTCTGCCCCTTCTGACATTTTCAAACAATCCCCTTGGGTCATTTTCTAACCAGCAAGAGATTTAAGTAAGAGATGTTACGCAAAGTCCCCAATAAATGAACTCACAATTCACAATGTAATACCCAATGACATTTCTTAAAATATGGGAGTAAATGGAAAGCAGCACAAGTGAACCAGCCTACAAGGGCCACTTTTGCCTTCTTGAGTGAGGCCTTTTAGAGGCTACATTTGGACTCTGAAGACTGAGAACTTGTTTTAGTTTTAATTCCAGAGACAAGTAACTGGAACGGGTATAGGGGGAATTTTTTTGGAATCCTTCACATTGGTCGTCCATGGATCATTTCAAAGATAATTTCAGAAATAACTATCTCATTTTCAAGCCTAATATGGCATTTCTTTTTTAATAATTATTTTAAAAATTAACTTTCTTAATAACTATCTCCCACCTTTCCTAATAACTACCTGCATTTTAAATCTACTTCACTCTTTTATGTGTTTTTTCATGTCCATAGAATGTATATTAATTTAAATTAAACTTGAAATAAACATAAATAATAATGAATTATTGAAAGTCATATGAAAACATAAAAATTAAATAAAATAGTTGGTCATCACAGGTCGTGCGCAGCAATGTGGAGCTCAAATTTATTTGTAAGGTTGAGAAGGAACACCCCCCCACCCCAAAAAAAATCCCAGGGATTCTTACATTCTTACCACTGTACCACATTAACACCCGATGACCAGCCCTCAAATGAAAACAGCCAGGGTGAACCAGCACTTATAAAGAGGGGGCGAAGGGGAGGGGTCTACAGTACATGGACAGCTTCAATACATGTCTGTTGAATAATTGATTAATTTTAAAGATTCCACGTTGAGAAATAGAATATTCCAGACTATTTAAAAAGATTCTTTATTTTCTTTCACAACTTTTTTTTTCTTGCAAAAAATATTTTTGAAAACTTCAGCATATTTTTACAAATAATGTAAGCAATGTCAAAGCTGCCAAGGTATTACAAAATTTAAATGTGAGAAATGTTAAATTCAAACTCTGAGAGGTTGATTAATTTAGAAAGAACTCAAAAAAAAAATTTGGAAATTTTACCATGGTACCAATTTAGTTATTAGGTATTACTAGTTCACCCAAGACAATGAAAATTAGATCATTCCATAGTCTCTCCCAAGGCAATAAAGAGAACTACATCTTTCCCTAGTCTATACAAAGGCAACATGAAATTGTTGAAAACTACATGTTCCATTGTCCCTCCCCAATCCCAAGGCAATGTAAACTACATTGTGCCCTAGTCTCTCCCTGGCAGAGCTAATAAAGGAGCCAAGGAGAAGGATAAATAAATAAAAATAATCCTAGGGATGTGTGTAAAGGGAGGGAAAAAGAAAGAGAGAGAGAGAGGGAGGAAGAGAGAGAGAAAGACACAGAAAACCTTCTTATTTTAGTGACTACTGTTGGTGGGTTCTCTCACAGCTTTGGAGTTATAGCCTAGCTCCCTGTCTAAGAGTTTTTCTTTGTGATATTTTTTGGGGAGTTTTGCTGAGGGGTTGAGGGGGAAGTTGATGGAATTTGTCACATGATGATGGGAAGGAAAGCCCAATTTCTCTAAAAGTTTTTCTTTGTGGTTTTTTTTGGGGGGGAGTTTTGTTTTTTGCTGGGGGCAGGAAGTTGATGGGATTTGTGACATGATGATGATGTGAAGTAAAGTCTAAGAGTTTTTCTTTGTTTGTTTCTTTGGGGAGGGGAGGAGAGGTGGGGAGTTTTTGTTTTTTTGTTGATGATAGATTTAGTGACATGATGATGGGAAGGAAGGAAGGGATTCATGCAAGAAATTTGCAGACAACAAGAAGCTCTCAAGTGCACAAAACCGAAACTCTCAAGTAGTGCACAGAAGCTCCTCAGCTCTCA
>Ga0116227_10017268_pt1 | contig 10114 bp, 12 predicted proteins | sample S1TSphgellanicum_FD_89693 | JGI IMG/M metagenome (GOLD analysis project Ga0116227, IMG submission 89693) | Host-associated microbial communities from peat moss isolated from Minnesota, USA - S1T2_Fb - Sphagnum magellanicum MG | ecosystem: Host-associated > Plants > Peat moss > Unclassified...
TCGGGCGTGATCGGAGCGACAGCCTTGACCGCCTCCTCATCGACGCCATCGACCTGATCCTGGTTGAAGACCCAGAAGGAGGTGGCAAAGAAATGGCGGCGCTGATCGTCGGTCCCCACACTGGCATTGCCGCCCGCGCCAACCTCGCCTTCGGGTCGTTCGATCTTCCTCCAGAGGAGGACCTGGGTGCCGGCTTCACCTTTGCGAACCTGCGCGCCATGCTGCTTCCACTGCTGGTAGGTGGCCCAGGTGCCCGAACTGAACTGGTGATGTTCAGCTGTGGCCCACAGGATGACGCGGTTGATGCCGGTGTAGCGGCGGCCTGCAGCGCTGGTGGGCCGCATGATCGGGGCGCCGGCGTGGTGCCAGGGCATCCGCCATTGGCCGGGGCCTGCCTCGATCGCTGCAACGATCTGGGCAGTGACGGCGGCGTAGATATCGTGACGCTTGGACATCGGAGTGATCCTTTCGAGCGGGCTGCATACCCACCTCGCGCTCCCCCCTTCCCTTTGGTCCGACGGGGGCGGCGCGCAGCGCGAATAAGAAGAGCCCCGCTGTCAGACGGGGCTCTCGCTGCGTATCAAAGATGATGCCGCTCAGGCGGCGTTGGCCATTGAGCCATCCTGCGGTAATCTGGCGTCCTCTTGCCCCGCTTTCTCATCGAGCTCTTCCTCGGCCCGACCGCCCTCGCCGGTGTCCGCCTCGCCCGGCTCACCCTCGCCCTCGCTGTCGAGGGCCTGTTCCTGCTCGCCGCTCTCGGGCGCGCCGCCGTCATCAAGGTCAGCGGCAGCCCTCGCGGGCGCGCTGAAGCACAGCACCGAAGGAACCCAGGCGAGCGCACGTTCCCTGACGGCCGGTTCAACGATGCACAGTTTGGCCGCCGCGCTCGCAAGATCCGTCTTCTTCGAGCTGGCATAACGCCCCGGCATGGTCGGATCGATGGTGCCCAGGATCGAGAGGATAGACGATTTCTTCATCCGGTCGAAGAAGCGCTCCGCGCCCGGACGCCAGTGCTGCGCCATATCGATGCCGATCAACGCCCCCAGCTGGCTCTGGAAGCGATTGTCGCGCGGACCGCCCAGCAGGCTCGCCTGCAGGCTTTGGCTGACCGCATAGGCGAGCCATCCGGCCTTCATGTCCTCATCAAGCTCGCGGAACGCAAGGAAGGAAGCAAAGTCGTTGCTTTCCCGGGCCCAACTCGTCTCCAGCCCCTCACGGATCCCGGCAAGAGCCAACTCGGCGGTCGCCTGGGGAATGTCCTTCAGCCCCGCCGGCTCGAAACGATCGGTGATCCGGATTGAGCAGCCGGTGCGATCATAGCCCAAATGACCCGCCAGCTCGCGCGCGAGGCTGAAGATCGCAAGGTCGAGGGCCAGCCGCGGATCGGAGGCAACGTGGAGCGCCAGCACATCACGGCGATCCTTGGCCAACTGCTCTTCGAGCGAACGGGGAAGGGCATCGCCAGCGGGATCGTTGGCCTGATCAGGCGAGGTGCCCGCCGCCCCATCGCCCGAAGCGGCGTTGGAGGTGGCAGGGCGCGGTTTGGCGCTGGTGTAATAGTCGGGCCAGAGCATCGCTGCACCATCGCGGCCCAGGATGAGGAAGGTTCCGACATGCGGCCGGTCCTCGTCGGGGATGATTTCAGCGCCGCGGCTGAGCGTGTCACGCTCCTGCGCCAGCTTGTCCATCTCCACCTCGATCCGATCGTATTCCGAATGGTCCCCCGAGTGCTCGTCGACTTCGAGCGTGTCGTCGCTTTCCAGCTCAAGCTCTGCCAGCTTGTCGATGATCTCGGCGATGCGAGCTTGGGCCTCCGGCGAGGGATCCTCGTAGCGAGGATAGTAGCGATGCAGCCCCTCGATCTCGCGCGATCCGACATAGTGCGTCAGCAGCGGCTTGATCCAACCCAGCTTGGTGCCGAGCGCCGCCACCTCCGCTTCAAAGGTCAGCCTCTTCGTGGCCATCTCCCGAACAAGGTCACCGTCGATCCAGCGCCCCTCGCCCTCGGCAGCGAAGAGGTCACGCTCGATCCTGCCGCCCGCTGCGGTGTAATCGGCCTCGCCGACCAGCAACGCGACCGGATCGTCGGCTCTGACGGTGGTCGAGGCAATCGCCCGTCGGATGGCATCGGGGTTGTGGCTCATGCCGGAGACCACAATGTTCTCCCAGACCGAGAGCTGACGCGAGTGTTCACCAGTCGATCCATAGGCGATAGCGGCATCGAGCGTGATCCTGCCCTCGGACAGCGCGTCAAAGATCGGGCCCGCCAGATCGGCAAGACGCAGGCGCCCGTTAACGTGGCGGACCGTGACGCTAAAGCGGCGGGCCACATCTTCGACACTGACGCCATCGGCAATGATATCGCGATAGGCCCTGCATTCGTCGGCCGGGGCCATGGCCTCGCGCATGAGGTTTTCGATCAGGCTGATTTCGCGCAGAGCGGCGGCTTCATCGCCATAGACCTTGACCTCGACAGCATGATCGCGTGGCAGCGTGCCGGCCTCGATCAGCTGACCGATCGCGCGCCAGCGCAGCCCGCCTGCATGGACGGCATATTTCGTCTTTTTGGGAGTCGCCGGGCCGACGACCAGCGGATGGATCAGCCCATGCTCGGCGATGGATGCCGCGATCGCCTCGACGTGGCGTTCGGGGATGCGCTTGCGCACATTGATGTCAGAAAGGATCAGCTTCGAGAAGGGGACCGTGGTGGTGACGGTAGTTGCCGTGATGGTGGTCATGTCAGGATACTCGCGATTGCAAGCAAGGTCCGTTTCAAGGGCTCTTTTTACCCAGGGGACCTCATCCCCCTCTCCCCCCTTCCCTCTGCGCGCGCGGGCCGGTGGCCCGCGCTGACCGGTTCCATATTGTCACGAGCCCATGCGAATGGTGTATTTCTGCAAGAAGGATGAGCATCGGCAGGGCAAACGCCAAGCGACCGCTCGGAGAGATGGGGGAAATGCCGTGCTGAACAGGGTTCTTTCTGGCGATATCAAAGCCGCGCTCGGTGCTGCCGACGACAAATTCACCTGGATTCAAGAGAACCTTGATGATCTTCCCTTGAAGGGTGACCATCGGCACCGGATCCCGGCGCAGCTCTTCGACCTTTCCATCGAACATGCCTCCTCGATCCAGAACCTCATCGGCTATGCCAGTTCGCCAGCGCCTTTGCCCTAGTGCGCTCCCAGTTCGAATGATTTGTGCGAGCAGCCTGGCAGTTCCACTGTGCCAGCGATGCCGAGATCGAGGTCTTCATCGAGAAAGATCGCATTGACCCGAAGCTTTTCGAGCTGATCGCTGCGATCGAAAAGCTCCCGCTATTCGAGGGCAAGATCCTCTCGCACATCAAAGACAACGCCATGAAGGCCATGCATGGATACACTCATGGGGGTATTCATCAGGTCTCGCGCCGCATGAATGGCGACAACATCGAAGCCTATTTCGAGGACGCAGAGCTCCTTGAGGTCATCCGCCTCACGATGGTCTTGGCGCTTCTCGCCTTTGCTCAAATCGCTTCTCTCGCTGGCCGTGAGGACCTGGTGGAAGCCGCCGAGGCATTGATGGTAGAAGAGCCGCTCCCAGCAGCCGATCAGTGACGGACCCAGATCATGTCAGAACTCAACCTGGACTATATCGCCGACCTGCACCGGGAGATCGTCGAAGCCATTTTCAAGGTGTCCGCCGACCGACAAGGGGCTGCCGCACCAGGTGAGTGAATAAAAGTCTACATCGGCTCGGCTGAGGTCTGCCAATCGCTGACCATGGTTCTGGCCGAGTTCCTGGAAGGAGCGCCCGGCCTCGATACGCCCGATGATGTCAGACGCATGTCAGAAACGATCGCGAAAAGGCTGCGGCTCGGCATTGCCGACATTCGCCGGCTTCGCGCTGAGACGAACGCGGAACCTCCCGCAAGGATCATCACCAACAGCAACTGACCGGATGATGGCGCATCATCCGATTCCAACGTAACCTCGGCTATCGGACGCAGAGATCGAGCACAACAGGAAGGCAGCCGCGCCAACGGCATGCCTTCCTCCAGATCCTCAAGGCAGCCGGGAGTTAGCCTCGGCTTTCCCGCTGCTTGTCTAAGCGGGGAGTTCCGAGATCAGGAACCTCAGGCCTCGCCCGACTCACGTTCCACCACAGGAGCTTTGGTGGTCTTGCCGCGACGGGTCGCGCTGCCCTCCCCCCCGTTGGCTTGAGCGATCTTGCTCTTCTTCGGTGCAGCAGCTTTGGTCTGCACGGCGCCCCCTTCGAACGGCGCCTTGGGCTTGCGCCCCAGCCCGATCTTCACGGCAAGTTCCTTCCGCTTCGCGGCATATTGAGGGGCAACCATCGGATAGTCCGAGGCGAGATTCCAACGTGCCCGATATTCCGCAGGGCTCAGACCGTGGTCTGTGCTAAGATGCCTCTTGAGCATCTTCATTTTCGCGCCGCATTCCAGGCAGGTCAGAATGTCGGGCTTGATGGAGGCACGCACAGAAACAGCGGGCTCGCGCTTCTCTTCGACCTCGGCAGCCGGCTCCCCAAGCTTTGCAAGAGATTGATGCACCGACTTGATTAGCTCAGGAAGCTGCTCCGGCGTCACATCGTTGTTGCTGACGTGAGCGCAGACAATGTCGGAAGCCAGAGTCAGCAAGATTTCGTCTGTCATGTTCATCCCTGATGGCTATAAATGCAAATTAAGCCTGCCAGCCCAGTCTGTTGCTCGCAAGAGAAACTTCGTCGCAATTGGTACGCAACGCAGGTCGGCTTGCCGATAATACGAGAAACATGAGCCGATGCCCGCGCTCCGGCACAAGACATGTGAGAGAGCCCATGATGTCACGCGCTTTCGGTGGGATTCGGAAGAATGAAATCCTGCACGTTTGCAAGGACGCGGCCACAGCCCATGGCATGCTATAGCCGATCACCGCATTGCCCATGCGCCTCGAATGCTTCCCCGCGGCGAGCTGGCAGCATGGCTTCGCGAAAGGCGTGAGATCAGTTCTCCGTCTCGTTGGTCCGGTTCTCCCGGCCATGCCAGAGGCGCAGAATATTGATCCCGCCATTGGCGATCTCATAGCGCATGGCGTAATTGCCCACGATTATGCGCCGTACTTCTCTGGGTTCGTAAGCCTCCAGCTTTTCGCCCAGGCGTGGAAAATCGATCAGGCGTGTCGGAGCCTGAGCCAACTGACGAACGACCCGTGCCGCAGCCTCTGGAGCCACGGGCCGCAAATGCTCGTAAAGGCGAACCAGACCGGAGGACGCCTTGCTAGTCCATTGCACCTTCACAGGGTTGGCGGCGGCAACGGGTTGTCGGTCTCAAGGCTATCGGCCCAGGCCTGGATGGCCTGATGATCGATCAGCCGTCCCGCATCAACATCGGCCAGAGCCTCAAGCGTCAGCTTATGGCGCTCTTCCTCCTGGTCGATCCACGCGGAAAGAGCCTGCTTCATGATCCAGCCACGCGACCGCTCAATTCGCGTGGCGAGAGCATCGACCTTGTCAGCAAGCCCGGACGGCACATGGGCAGTGAGAACCCGTGTTGCGGCGGCCATATGATTACCTCCTAAGCACTATGATTAGTTTTTAATCGAATTTGCGTGCCGCAGCAAGTCGGCTCTACCCAGACCAGAATCGCTGACGTTGACCGCTTGCTGAGTCCGCTATCCAATACCGCTTCACGTCAAATGAGCCAAAACGGCTAACGCGCTATTCCCGAACGAAAATGACGGTTATCGTGGGAACCGGAACGACTCCTCCCAAGATCAAATTGCGCCAAAGCGGTCGTTCCCAACCAGTGTTGCCATTGCTTTGCGGCTTCCCCATTGAAGCAGAAATTGTCAGTGACTGCGCCAAACCCTACCTTGTTTGCGCAGCCTTGCCTCCTAAATGATTACTCGAGAGAAGGAGGCTGTATGGCAAACACACTGGATCAGCTTACGGTTGACGGTAGCATCCCCGATGAAGTTTATCGTTTGATGCGAGATGCCATTCAAGCGGCGGGAGAAGAACGCGGCCATCTGTTTAAAGCGGGTCAAGACCCGCACTATCAGGCAATTGCTGCATTTTTTGCTCTGAAAGCTGCTGTTTACTCCATTCAAAAAACTGCCGCTGCCTAAACGAGCCTGAACAAATCCTGGGGGTACGCCCGCTGCCCTGCCCTTTCATTGGCGTTAAACTCAGAGAATCATGGAGGCTGATATGCACGAAGAGAAGCGACTCGCGAAGGAACTAATTCGTGCTCACCTAAGCAGAGATAAGGCGGTTTCCGTCCATGTACATCTCGCCATGCGCGGCCGGGTCAGGTTTAAAGCAGAACGGATGGCGGAAACCCTTGTTAACGACAACACCTAAACTGCCGTATTACGAAACGTTACATTATCGAACTAAACGCGATTGACGATCCAGGCTACGGTAAAAGCAGCGGGAAGAAAAAATGCTTGAGCGATCACAGCCCCGAAAAGTCGGCTCACTGATATCCAAACGATAGTACGGCGGAATAGTGCGGCGTCGACTAGGCCTTCAACGACATCATCTGTCATCACTGATAGCTGAGGGTCGATCAGGGCAAAAAGTAATATCGTCGCCACGCCGTTGATTACAGCCGAAAGTTGTGACGCAGTGACTCGGTAGGCAGGATTAAGATATCCTGCGTACAATGACGCCAACACGCCAACTGTAATAAGCGCTTGCGCAAAGACGTTTGCAAGCAGGACACCCCAGCCTACTCCCCGCTCCATCGCCATACTACGAAGATGGACTAATGTGGGTAGCGCCATTGACTGTTTGATCGCTACGAAACCTGCAGGGCTCGCTGTTCTCAGCAGCAGGCGTCCGGTCGATCGATGTCGTTGAAAATACCCAATCGCTCTTGCAAACATTCGCTGTCCGGTCGGCACCATAAAGATGCCAATGAGGACGGCGAATGTCGCGCTCGATAGAACGGTGCGAAAATCACCAAGCCGCGCATCGCCGCCACCGGTAGCAAGCCGCTTCTCGATCCGCTTGGCGAGAAAGGGACCGAGGAAACTATTCGATGTGCGGCTAACCAACACCAACATATTGAAGAGCGCGAAACTCATAGCGATGCGCCCGGTTCTGACACCCGCAATGCGTGCGGCGTATGCCAGCGTGCCGATAAGGTTGATCCCCGCTGTCAGCAGGCAAATAATGATAAGTTGCCGATCCATAATGTTGAATATGCCAATCGCGGACGTCAGCTCCAACTTTTTTTACGGAAGCCGCCTACCCAGTGGCAGGGCTACACTTCAGGGAGATCAGAAGACGGCGGATCTTTAAAGATTCAGCTCAAGGCTGACTACCACCTCTGAGGTTAGCCTAGACAAGCTGCTTGCCGCATACCTAGCGGAGGCTCCTCAAAAGGTATCTGCATCGAGTCTTCCCACCGCGCGCAACAAGGCCGCCTGCGCAGTCAACACATCCGAACGACTCTGCGCCAGCGCCAATTGAGCCGAGCGCAGAGCCTCATCCGCAATCACGATGTCCAGCGTGGAGCGCAGCGAGAAACCATATTCCGCCCGCACCCCTTTTAGGGCCAGATCCGCCGCATCCATCCGCGCCTGATTGGCCAAAATGCGACTGCGCGCAGCGGCCAGATTGGCCCAGGCGGTGTCGGCTGACCGCTCCGCCTCGCGCCGGGCGGCGGCGGTGGCAAAGAGGTCAGCGCGGTGGGTCGCCTCGGCCTGCCGCACTTTTGCCCGCACCAGCCCACCGGTCAGCAGGCGCACATGCAGCGTCACCCCACCAAACCCCGCGCTCACCACACCGGGCTGGAGCGATCCAGCCTCGTAGCCATAGCTGCCCCCAAAAGTTAGCGTGGGCAGGCGCTCCGCCTTTTGCTGGTCGATCCCGGCGGCATCGGCCTGGGCATTGCTTTCCTGCTGGTGGACCAGCGGATTGGCCTGCTGCGCCTGCGCCCGCGCGTCTTGCGGCGTTGGCGGCAAGGCATCAGGCAAGGGCTGCGCCGGCACCAAAACGCCCGGTTCATGCCCGACCAGCGCGCGATAGCTGGCCACCACCCCGGCCAGCATGCCCTGCGCTTCGGCCAGGGTAGCCTGGGCAGAAGCGCTTTGGGCCTGCAGCTGGGCGACGTCGGTGCGGGTGGCCTGCCCGCGATCATAGCGTGCCTGCGCCTCGCGCACCTGCCCGTCCAGCAAGGTGATGTCCGAACCTGCCACCTCGACCGCCTGCTGACTGTAAAGCACGTCAGCATAGGCGCCCACCACCGCCTCCAGCACCGCCGCCTCGCTGTCGCGCAGCCCTTGCGCGCCCGCTGCGACATTGCCTTGCGCCACGCGCACCGCCGAGGACACCCGCCCACCCATCCACACCGGCAAGCTGGCCGTGACCGCCGCTGTTCCACCCTTGCCATAGGCGACATGATCATAGCCGCCGATGGCATCGGCCGAAGCCGTCAGACGCCCTGCCGCACGCGCCACATCGGGGGTCTGCTCCAGCGCCTGCTGCCGCGCGCGGGCGGCGCCCAGCGTGGGGTTGGTCGCCCATGCATCGGCAAGTGCCTCGCGCAAGGTCTCCGCCCGCGCCGGCGCCGCGCCCAGCAGCAAGGCCGCCGCGATCATCGCCCTATTCATGACGCAGCGCCCAGCTGGGAGCGGCTCGGCTGGCGCGCAGCGACTGGCCGATAACCGTGACCACTGCAATCGCCACCGAGAGCAGGCTCGCCGCGATGAAATAGAGCGGCGAGAGCGCGATACGGTCGTCAAAGCCGGCCAGCCATGTGCGCATCGCCCAATAGGCCAAAGGCCAGGCGATGAGGTTTGCCAGCAGCACCGGGCGCAGAAACTGGCCCACCAGGAGCCTTACGATATCCCCCGTCGAAGCGCCCAGCACCTTGCGGATGCCGATTTCCTTCACCCGCCGTGCCGTGTTGAACGAGGCCAGCCCCCACAGGCCGACACAGCCGATCAGCACCGCCAGCCCCGCGCCAATGCCGAAAAGACGGGTGGCGCGATCGTCACTCTCATAAAATCTGGCTAGATTCCGATCGGCACTCTCCCCCTGAAACGGCACGGTGGGGGCCAACTGCCGCCAGTTTGCACGCACCTGTTCTAGCATAGCGCGCGGATCACCGGCAAAGCGGATAGAGGCCACCAGATTAAACTTTCCATCGCGGCGATAGGCGTAATAGGCTGGGGCGTCGGGCTCGCGCGGCGAGAAGAAGCGCAGCTGGTCGATCACGCCGATAATCGTGATCGGCGTGGCGCCGCCCAACGTCTTGCCCAGCGCCTCCTGTGGAGAATGAAAGCCCAGCACCGCCACGGCTTTGCGGTTGATAACGACATTGCGCGACGCATGCCGCGCCCGCCAGCCTTCGGAATCATCGGTACCGTGGGCGTCGTCGAACAGGCGCCCGGCCAGCAGGCGCGGATGATAGGCCGCGAAGAAACCCTGACCGACCAGCATGTTGCGCAGTGACGGGCCTTCGCCAGGCACACCGGGAATGGAAACATTGTTCGCACTGTTCTCGGACCCGCCGCCTGCCGCCGTGTCGCCAATCCCCACCGCCTGCACACCCGGCAACCTGCGGAAAGCATCGAGGATGCGATTGACCCGCGCCGTGTCGATCTGCGCATCGGTCAGGCCGCGCACCACGATCAGCCCCTGACGCGCAAAGCCAAGATCGGTCTCGCGCACATGACGCACCTGCGCGACCAGCACCATGGTCCCAATGATGAAGGCCGTGGCCAGACCGAACTGGAGCACGACCAGCGCCTCGCGCAGCCGGTTACCGCTGCGGCCGCCGCCGGGCGCTCGGGCAGAAGCCAGCACGGCAGCGGCTGGAAAGCGCGAGAGCAGCAAGGCTGGATAGGCCCCCGCAACCACGCCCACCACCAGCGCCAAGGCCACCAGCCCTGGCACCACCAGCCCATAGGGAATCGAGAGCGACAGGCCGCCCGCCGCATTGATCAGGGGAAGGCCCAGTTCGGCGAGGATCAGCCCCAGCAGGGCTGCCAGTGCGGCAGTTAGGGTCTGTTGATAAATAACTGAATCTGCGCTGTCTTTTTGACGTTTTTAGGATTCCCGCGGTGACTTTAAGCTTATAGAATCGCGGGGTGATTGACGAGGCGGCCATCAAACTGCGCTACGA
>Ga0116227_10017269_pt1 | contig 10114 bp, 7 predicted proteins | sample S1TSphgellanicum_FD_89693 | JGI IMG/M metagenome (GOLD analysis project Ga0116227, IMG submission 89693) | Host-associated microbial communities from peat moss isolated from Minnesota, USA - S1T2_Fb - Sphagnum magellanicum MG | ecosystem: Host-associated > Plants > Peat moss > Unclassified...
GTTTTGGTAAAACCCTAAAACGTTTCAAATTTCTCTTCAAGAAGTTAGGTGTGGAGGAGAGAGTGTATGAGTGGAGTAGGCTTTGATTGCACCTTTACTTCTGTGCATTCTGCACTTTCGGGTATGATCTTTTGTTTGGAATTTTGTCCTTTCTTTTTTTTCCCCGTGTTCCCTTGCTGGGTGTTTTTCCTTTATTTATTTATTTACTTTTTGATGTAAAGACCTCGGCTAGTATGATGGTATCTCCCTCTTGCATCTCATATTGATCTCTTCATATATACATTAAACCCCCTTTATAATCACACTCATTTTAGTCACATTCTTGTTTGTGTTACACATTTTTTGATGATAATTCGTTTTAATAAGAAACATCATTATTTAGAGTCACTATCACATTAGTAACACAAAAAATTTGCAAAGCTTTTTTTTAAAATGTGGCTATAATGAGATATCTAGAGCAAATATTAGAGTTTAGTAGGTTGTAGTTCCCTTTGGCAACGTGAATATTGTTTTGTGTTCAAGTTGTGCAAACTAACAACAATGAATCGAGTTGAAGAAAAAGGAAAACAACTTCCTAATGCAGACAAGCAAAAGATATGCAAACTTGCTAAGAAAGCAAAAAAAAATCTTAATTTAAAAAACATAGTTGACAAGATACACAAGTTAATAGTTAAAAAACTCAAATTCAATGTAAATCGTCACATTAAAATAAGCAAAAATCACAACCTTCTTCAAGTTTAATAATGAATAATAAAATTTAAAATTATTCATGTAAGAAATTTAAACAAAATTGGCACCTTTATTCTAGCATAAAAGAGTTGTTTTGCAAGGTTTTCTTTTGTATATAGCCACAATCTTGTAAGGGTTTATATGGAATGTGACTATACATGTTTAAATCACAATTCATTAATGTCACAAAAGAAATGGTCACCAAAGGCATATTATATTTCTAAAAATAGTCATCACTACATTCAAAAGCTCCAACCCTATTGAGTCTAAATGATTTTGGGCGTAAGTATAATTTACATACACCCAAGAATGTTTTCTTTCCAAGCGAAAAGAAAAGAAAAGAATATATTATTTATTTAAAGATGGCAACCCTCTTTCCCAACAAAACAAAAGGGATCTTGACCTAGGGGTGGTCTAGGTGTACCCCCTAAATTACCTATGGGTGTGAGTTGAATGTCTATAACATAATGGATGTGTTGTTGTTGCAAATCCATAACATATAGTAATTAGATCTAAATGTTGTGATTGTTATCTTGTTAAATTGATGTTATGTGAAGATGGCAAGAAAGCTAAACACCAACCCAAATAAGATAATGAGAATAAGGTTGATGACTAAGGATCTCATGGACATTACATTGTGACAAAGGGTCTAGATGGTGTGTGTTCTTCAACAAAGGCACCAAGTTGCATGTCAAATGTTTAAATTCAACTTCATGGGTTTGGACTTGAAGGAGAAGAAGAACGAATCTTGGAAAATAACATGATTGCTTTCAAAATCATCAAAATCCCAATGGAAACACACAAATTAAACAAAGGGGCAATCGTCAACTTCATTGATGATTGTTTAAACAATTGATTATTTAATTGGACAAACATAAAATCAAGGTTGTCATAGCAACAAACCAAAGTTGTAATGACAAAGACATAATTTGTTCCTAGATGTGGAGAGAACAAGAACACTTGGCCATATCAAAGTTGCAATGTCTAATTGCATTGCCAAATCAATATGGGGGTTAATGCAAAAAATGAATACATTTCATTAAAGAATAGCTTCATTGACATGCACAACTATGAGATCTTGCAATTGCAATCACTTTTGCCTTGACAAAACCATCATTTCATTATAAATTGTCATTCCCTTTATTAAGCTTTTGACATCACATGCTCATGTGGTAGATTAAACATCACATATACACCTAAATTTTACATAATAGCAAAAAAACAAAACATGCACCCCAAACCAAATTGACAAATTATTCTCACCTTGAAATGAAAATGGTACAATTATTGATCTATTAGTATACTACCACAACTAGTGCTTACCAATTTGACCTATAACTAATACCCTAATTCTTATGCCTTTTGATGTATGTGTGATAACATGTATTCCATTTTTTTCCAAATTAAAATGCAAATGGAAAAAATTGAAGATTCATTATTGAAGAACACTATCATGAAATAATAAACTTCATTTCATAGTTTAAAATTTCTAGATGCATGCACGTTTTTCTTGCCATCGCTTCAAATTGATGTTGTTATGCATTAATATTTTGATCTCTTATCCAAATCCTTAAATTGTGAATACTAGCTAGAAACCTAAACTTGTGCCTTATTGCCCTTGGAAGACACAACCCATTTCTTCCTTTTCTAATCACAAATGTCATGTGATTAGTGAAACCAAAAACCCATATAACTAACAGTGATTCTTGGAAAGGAGTTTGCCAAACTCACATCATAATCCTAATAAACCTAAAAGTTGAAGAATATACCTCTTAATTAAGAAACATTCTTATATTTGAACCTATTAGGCAAATAAGCCAATGAATGAACAATTAAGCTCTTAGAGAACATGTGTTCATTTTATTTTTATTTTATGTTCTCTATACATGTTGACAAACCTCCATTTGGGTTTGAAATGAACAAGATGTAATTTCCCAAAATAAGAGATGTCAAAATATTAAAATCCAACCTCTTGTGAACTTTTTTTTTCTAGGGGTGCAATTGAGGCACATTCTATAATTAGACATGCTAAACTTCATACGTAAACAATGTCCCTCCTATTACCAAACACTCCAAACTTTATTCCAAACAATTCCCTTCAAAAAGCTATTTAATTTTGACCTTTAGAATCTTTTTGGTTTTGACAAACCCCACATTATGGCCAAATAGATGATGGAAATGGTCAATACACAATAGTTTTGACTATGAGCACTCCAAGTTGATTAACCATTACTAAACACAAAAATGATATCTCTAGATGAAAGGTTTAAAAGCCCTAACCACAAGTTTGAAGAACTAGTGGTTTGGTTTTAAAGTATTATCATGAACAATTACCAATTAGGTAGGGTTAACAAACAAGCCATCTCTTAAGCTCTTTGGGTGTTCATTCACCCATGGGTGTTTGGAGATGGGTGTTTCTATCATGCTTGTTCTAAAATCAATTCATAACTACATCCAATTTGTACTTAATGGTCATTGTGATAACTAAGACTAGTGGATAGCCACTTTGCAATGATTTGTTGGAACACTAGTTCCCATGCCTATATTAAGCAAAGTCATTAATTTTTCATGCACTAATGGTCATTAATTTCCCATACATAATTTCTCATTTGATTTGTGAACTTAGCTATTGATTTTAAGGTCAAAACTAGGCATTATTCCTCATGGTTGGAATCTTGTAAAATCAACCAAAATAGTAATGGAAATGCATCATGATGCATTATGTCCCCCTAATAAATAAAATGTTGCTTTGTGTTATTCAATTCAACATCATGCAATATGACCATACATAGAGGTGATAATGCGAATGGGAAAATGAAAAAGCACATGCAAAAATTCCTCAAAATCAAAATCAAGGCATCCTCACTTAGGCTCTACAAATAATTTTGGCTAATGATTGCTTCAATCTCTTTTGATGTAAAGGAACTTTCATTTTCCACTTGGCTTTAATTCCTAACATTAGATTAATTGGAGATCTAATAATGTCAAATTACACATCTTACAAAATCCCCAACAAGGCATTGCAACTTCACGACATAATTTTCGAATTGCACTTTTCCTAGTCCCCATCCCAGAGCTCTAGCACACCCCTTTACCCCCAAAGTGTTGCGAGTTAGGGATTGTGCCCCAACTCCATCCTTACATTATTTTCACACTTAAACTCGTAGTTGAGTCTATTAAGGAGTTTGGGGGTGCATCACAGTATATACAAGCCCTTATTTTGATTAGCCCAAATTGGGAGCTTGAGTTTCATGTTTATTTTGATGCACCTTAGTCAACAGTAAGAACCATATTAGCACAAAACCCAATTGGTAAGTTTGATAAACCGATTATGTATGCTTCCATATTGTTAAATTTGGCTAAGTGAAACTATACTATTATTGAGAAAGAAGCCTTAACTATGGTCTATGTTTTGCACAAATTCAAACATTATTTACAAGGTAACTAATTTATATTTTATGTTGACCACATGGCCTTAATGTACTTAGTTAATAAACCACAAATTTTTGGCAGAATAGGTAGGTGGTTATTGTTATTTTTGGAATATGACTTCAATATTGTTTATAAATTTAGTAGATCCCATTTGATGGTAAATGCATTATGTAAATTGCCCAATTAAGTAGAACAGGTTGGTGTACTTGATTAGACCATTGATGCTCATTTGTTCACTTTATAGCCAAAATGGTTACTGAATGTTTATGATAACATGTCAGAAGGAATGATGCCAAAAAGATTTACAATTTCACAATGACAATATTTAGTTCAGCCTTGATCTTGGCAAAGATTTTTAAGCATTTATTTTTTCCACAAAAGAACAATCCATAGAAACCACAAAATAGGGTCAAAAGAACTAGAGAGAATATGCAAGCAACATTGAAGAATAAAATAAAGTTGCAACAAAATTTCCAAGGAATGCTCTAAAGAGGAAAAATAGAGTTGAAGAAGGTGGAATCTTAGGATCAGGGGTCAAAAAAAAGTAAGAATACATAAACGCAAAAGCCCAGAAAATGATGCAAGGGAGAGTGGCACCATCTATTGTGCCAACATTAGTACAGGTAGGGAAGCAAACTGCTGATGCACCATAAATGTCATTTCCACATGAGAAATAAACGAAAAAGCAAAGGTAAAAAACCAAAAAGGAGAATGATACCGCGTTTCCAAAGGTTTAGGAACAACCATAGATGGAAGGAGACATATATGAAAATTATATGGATAGTAGTAGAAGTCCACATAATTTGTAGTAACAACAACAATAAACACAAAAAGGTCCACATGCAAGTGAATTGTAAAAGGAGAGGATGAGAACAAAACCTCCTATAACGATATTTAGACCACTAGATATGCATGTACTAGTTAGTAAACCAAGATTTGCAAAAGGACAACCATTTGATTTTGGGCTAGGGAATAAAAGAGTACATGAGTTGGGATCTTCTAGAAAGGGATCCAAAAATCCCACAACACATACAAGTACACCAAGATTTGTGGAAGAGGTAGCTAGAGAGGTAATGTAAATTGATAAAATAACTAAATTATTTCAAACAAAGGCTATTGTGAATTTAAATATGGGGAATTTGAATATGGAGGTGAGTAGTTTGAAGAACAAATTAGCCATAGAAGAGAAAGAGAAGGCAACATTGTAGGAAGAATTGGAAAAGGATAGGGATTTCCAGAAGGAGTATAAACACACCATAAAAATTTGGAGGAAGTAGAGGACAGAGAATGAACATAAGATCAAAACATTAATGCTAAGATTTAAAGAGGAAGATGAAGAACTCAAGAAGAAAATAGGGCTGATGAAATTCCAAATTAAGGAATCAAAGGAGTTGAGGAATATGCCAAGGCAGTAATTCAAGAGAAAAAGGAGAAGGAAAACATATTGACAAATTTAGAGTTAATAAACTTGAAAAATGCTTCTATGTTCAAGTCTGAAGAAAGAAGAAGAACAACAATAGAGGCCGAGATAAAAAAAAATTGGTGGAGAAAAATAAGGAGCATTAGAAGAATCTACAACAACTGTAAACACAACTAGAAAGTGCAAATGAAAAGAAGAAAAGTCTGGATCCAATTTGTGTGAATAAAAAATTAGAAGATTATGATGGGATGTTGTGGTGTTATACCTTCATGAGAACTAAGAGCAAAATGAAAGATTATGATGCATAGTTTGAGGAATGGTGGGAAGTCGTAAAGGAATGTTTTTTAAGGAGTTGGACAAAAAATTGGCCCAACATAGAGCTAATGAGAGAAAATACATATACAAGTTGGAGGTATATTAAAAACCTTCCTAGATTTTGTATGAAAGCCTAATAAATAGAAGCATTAGGCTAAGATGAGGGTAATGAAGTGGGGCTTAGTGGGATGACTCAAAAGGAAGAGGTGCAAGTTGAAGAACCACAAATACTCAAGGGAGGAGGTTAGGAAGATGAAGAACCATGAATGAATCAAGGTTAAGAACTAGAGTAGATGAAGACCACTCTAACAACAGAGGGAGGTCAACCATAGATGCCACCATTAGAAATAAAACCATAGAATAAGTTCATGGAAGAGGAGGTAAGAAGTATAGAATTAGTGGTAGGTGCAGAACCACATATTGTTGTACAAAATGAAAATACAAAAACTGCAATTAAGCAACCAATAGCACAAGATGTTATATAGTGACTACATTTCATTTTTAATGCTATTCCATAAGGCTTTTGGGGATGGAGTCCAGAGTATAGGGGGGTAATGTTTAGGGAGTAGGTAGATTACATAGTTTTTTGGGTTTACAAAACATTATGGATAGGAATAGGCCATTAGACACTTGAGGGGTTTGAATTTTGAATTATTGTTGAGTTTTTTTTCTTATTCATATTGATGGTGACATGGGGACTGCCCAAGGGAAGGAGAGTTTTTGGAATTTGAGGACATTCATAGAGACACAATTTTGGAGTGAAAATAGAATTTTAAGTATTTTATAGAATAACTATAGATTCTGGTGTTGAATACCACATATTGGATTTATTATTTTGATTACATTTCCATATAACATGGAGTTTGTTATTTTTTTGTTGAATTTTCAGTAAACAAGGAAAGTACAAACTTCTCCATTGATTTCCATTTTCAATTTGATGTGTGAATCATTTGTGGTCTTTAATCTCATGAATAGGAATTATAATTATGTTTATAGTTTTTGACATTGTGTTTTGGATTACAAATTCTGGTTACTAGAAATAATCATGAATCTAGTGTATTATTGAATTGCATATGTATATATGTTTAAAATCAATGCAAAGTTGTGAATGAATATATGTTTGTAGTGCAAAACTGTTGTTACAATAAGTGTGGAGTGGTTTTTGGAGGAATTAAATCCACATCTACCAAATGTCATGATGCATAAGTTAAATTTTCCATATTTCTGAATAACAATCTATGCAACATCAAATTCAAAACTAAAGCAACATTCTAGAATATGTACTTTAATAATTTGTACATGTTCACAACCAAAAGTATTCATGTTCACATGTAAATTCAAAAATAGGTCATAAGTCACAAAAATGTGGATACATGCTTCAACTCAAAAAGTTTATCCTTTTAGACATACTTGAAGGCACAAATGATAGAACCTTATAACCTAGATAATGTGAACACTGATGTGATCTTCACAAAACATTATCAACAAAAACTAAAATGTAAATGTTATGCAGACTCCCCCTATTAGCTCATGTAAACACCTTTCTTCAAAAGCAATTAGCATATCCATGTAGAAATAGAAATGGAAATGCATTCAATAATCTACATTTATTTGTGACTTGAAGGAGTAAGTTAGTGAGAAAAAAAATTGGGCTATAAAACCACCTACAAAATAAGTTGTAACATGACTAAAACCTATAAGATTTCATCATGTATATCAACAAGTTGTATGAATATTAAACTTTGTGTTCATTTGATAATCACAAATTAAAAATGAAACATGAAAACATATGAAAGTTGTTGAAGGATAATGTTGTACTTATATGTCTTCGTTTGCCTTTCCCTTGAACTTGCCTAGTATCTCTAGTCTTAGAGTTTGCAACCTATGTCTTTGTAGACATATAAACCTTTTAAGCAACACAACATTTATCATGCAACTTTTTTTTGTTTTTTTTTCAAAGGGCTCTCAATAGTTTGATCATTTAAAGGAGACATGCCAAATGGTCCTTTACTAGAAATGCCCATACACTCGACTTGATCCTCAATTGAGAAGGCCTTGCTCTTCTTCTAGCTCTTATCACATATGGTGCAACACATTTTGTGTGTTGCTTGGTTTAGAGCGTTTGCTTTCTTGCTTGTCTTCAATCCCTTTTTGTGTGTTGCCTAGTTTAGGCGTTTGCTTTCTTGCTTGTCTTCAATCCCTTGTCAATTTTTTGTTTTTGTTTTTGTCTTTGTTATTGTGTAAAAATTTTGGTGTGCATAAGTTTTGGACATAAGCTTGATACCTAGCTTGTTGTTAATTCTTGAACAATTCTTTTGAGATGAAGCACTTGGTACTGCATCTTTTTATTTTTAGACACAAGCTTCTCTTTCTTTATTTCGTGCTCTACCTTGACTTTTAACAAATTTCCATGAAGTTCTACCAATGATACTAGCAACTCCTCATGTCCAACCACACCTTCGCCACCTTGCATTTAAGCTTTCAACTTTGCAATCAAATAGATAGTTTATCCCTTTTTTTTCCATGTTTGATTTGATGAATGCTAATGATGTTCACTTCTCCTAACTTTTGTTCAAAGCTCATTTTGCAAAGCTCATTTTGCAAATTGTTGTTTATTAGCTCTCAACAGCTGCATGATCTATAGGTGATCAAAATGTAAGAACTTATGTCTCCTTTTTGGTCCCTCTTGCTAATTGCCATTTGCTTACTAGGTCCAACACCATAAGCCCTTCAATTGCAAGTATTAAGCTAGAAGTAGTGCCACAAGTAGTTGGCATGCAATTCAGCATGGCGATTAGATCCTATAATTGCCATCATCAAGGAAGTTTGAAGGATTCTATTGATGAGACTCCATCTCCAAAGCCATGACTAGATCTCTCCCCTAATCATAAACACAAGAAAGCTGATCATGTGAAGAAAAGTTTGAGCTTGGTTATTGTTGTTCCATAAAAACTTGAAGACAACAATGGTTAAAATGGAACCCCCCCAGTTGATTACAATGGGTAAATTAAATTGCAAGGAAAAATCTGACATTAACATTTGCACAAAAATACAATTCCAAGCAAATAGCTTTAAGGAATTTTTTAATTGTTTCCAAATTCAAAGGGTCAAGTTAGGTTTTCAATTTTTGAATCTTGAAATTATAAGTTTTGTGCCCAAGGAGGCAGATTTTACAGGAATAAGGGACCCCTCCTCACCCCCCCCACCAAGGCCAAAACACCAAACTGAGAGCCTAGAGGGCTGCAAGCTGAGAGGGGATCTGGGGAATGTGCCCACTTTTTGCATATTAAACCCTGCTGTGATTTCTTTACTGTATCTTGAGGGCACATTACCCCAGTTTTATATGAATTTTTTGTTTGTAGCCAAAGTGGTGATCATCCTTAGGAGGATTTAGCCAAATGTGGCTATAAACCAGATATTTACGAAGTTCAAATCATCTTTCAATGTTTTTGGCTCCACATTTAAAACCAAACATAGAAATCTGGCGATTTTGGCTATTTTTGGCTATCACTTCTGGCAATTAAAAAGCTCAAAAATCACTTCATTTATAAATTTTGAACTTCACTTTATGATGAAATTTCGTTAAAAAAAAAAGCTGGTCATTGGCTAGTTGTTGAATATTTCATTAATGTTCAGAAACTGAATTTGACACCCGTTTTGAAATTTTAAAATATTTACCACACATTAAATACAACATTCTTCCAGAAGCCTCTGCACCTTCTCTGTAACCTGCACTTCAATCTTAAATCATGTCAATTGCAAAGCTCCCACCCAAAACGGGTCTGACTTCCATAAGTTCACAATACTTAACACTATGTCCGGAGGTTCACAACACTCAACACTATGTTTGGGGGGGGGGGGGGGGCACAATTCAACACTATATCCAGGGACTCCGGAGCCATCTCCAAAAAGCATGACCAACAAGTTCCAAAAAAAATGTAGGCTCTCACATGATTTCCTCAATTTTGAGTTGACTCATGTACCTACTATGATATTTTTTCCTCTGCTTTTGGGGGAGGTTTTGAAAAATGGAATGCCTGACCATATTTTTCTCTCTTCTTTCCATGATTCTTGCACACAGTATCATGGGGGGGGGTGGGGGGACAAGGAAATACGCGGCAGGGTTTTCAGCAGTGTAAAGGTTTTGAAAAAATGGAATGTCCCGGCATTTTCTTCTTTCTTCTTTCCATGATACCTGCGCGGTATCATTGGGAAAAA
>Ga0116227_10017270_pt1 | contig 10113 bp, 14 predicted proteins | sample S1TSphgellanicum_FD_89693 | JGI IMG/M metagenome (GOLD analysis project Ga0116227, IMG submission 89693) | Host-associated microbial communities from peat moss isolated from Minnesota, USA - S1T2_Fb - Sphagnum magellanicum MG | ecosystem: Host-associated > Plants > Peat moss > Unclassified...
CAGGAATTCGACGTGCAGGCCGCGATTCTCGAGCGGACGCGGGCGAAATTGGCCGATTTGGAGGGCCGCCTGAAGGATCTCGAGGCCAAGCTCCCGGGGCACTAGCAGCCCCGGCTCGCGACGAACATGAGGTCTCACAAGGATGTGAGTACGGTACTGAGCCGTGCACCCGAGGGCTTGGATGCCCCTTTGGTGCGCGTCGAAGTCCACTTCGGATCCGGCCTGCCGCAATTCGCGTTGGTCGGCCTGCCGGAGGCGGTGGTGCGGGAGAGTAAGGAACGGGTGCGCTCCGCGTTGCAAACCTCGGGCTTCGAGTTCCCTCTCGCACGTATCACCGTCAATCTATCGCCGGCCGATCTTCCCAAAGAGGGCGGTCGCTTCGATTTGCCAATCGCCATCGGTATCCTGGCGGCGAGCCACTGCATACCCAAGCGGGCACTTCTGAAGCGCGAGTTCTACGGCGAGCTTTCGCTGGGCGGTGAACTGCGGGAGACGCCCAAGCTGCTGCCCGCGCTCATCCATGGCGCCAGAAGCGGCAACGAACTGTTCCTGCCCGAGGCCAACGCCCTGGAAGCATCTCTGGTCGGCAGCGGCCGGATCAAGCTGGCGCAGCGGCTGTCGCAGGTGGTGGATGCCCTGAACCTGGGAAAAGCCGCCGCTTTGAGCAGCGTGCCCGCGCCCGCCGCGGATGCCGCACCGAAGCGTGCTCTTGCCGACGTCGCCGACGTACGCGGCCAGTTCGCCGGCAAACGTGCGCTGGAGATTGCGGCCGCGGGTGAACATGGCCTGCTGTTCATCGGTCCTCCGGGCGCAGGCAAGACTCTTCTGGCCCAGCGCCTGCCTGGCTTGTTGCCGCCGCTGTCGCACGAGGAGGCGCTCGAGGTCGCGAGTCTGGAATCGGCAGCGGGACGTCGTCCTGCGGGCGGCCGCCAGCGGCCGTACCGCAATCCTCAGCACACCGCCTCCGTCGCGGCCTTGATCGGCGGCGCTGGTTTGCGGCCGGGAGAGTTGTCCCTTGCGCATCAGGGTGTGCTGTTTCTCGACGAGTTGCCGGAATTTCCGCGCAATGCACTCGAAGCATTGCGCGAGCCGTTGGAGAGCGGCGTGGTGGTGCTGTCCAGGTTGAAGCGCACGCGTCGCTTTCCCTCGCAATTCCTGCTGGTGGCGGCCATGAATCCCTGTCCCTGCGGCTACGCCGGCGATGCGCGCGGGAGATGCCACTGCACCGCGGAGCAAGTGACGCGCTATCGCAACCGCATTTCCGGACCGCTGGTCGATCGCATCGACATGCATGTCGAACTGCTGGCGCTGCCGGCGGAGCATCTCATCGATGAGGCCGGCGCAGAATCTGAGAATTCGGCGGCAATTGCGGCACGGGTGGCGGCGGCGAGGGACTTGCAGTTGGCGCGGCAGGGCAAATTGAACGGCCGTTTGACCGTACGGGAGGTGGCGCAGCATTGTGCGCTGGCTCGAGACTCTCGGTCGCTGTTGACGACAGCCATCAAACGCCTTGGATTATCCGCGCGCGCTTATCACCGGGTTTTGAAGCTGGCGCGCACCTGTGCAGACTTATGCGCGGCGCCCGAGATCCGACTGGTCGACGTCGCGGAGGCGATCAAGCTGCGCGCGCTCGATCGTCCTATTTGTTGAGCGACACCATGTAATCGACCACCTTCTTGATGGTATCGTCGGGCCAGGTCGTGCCGCCCTTCGCAGGCATGTTGCCCTTGCCGCCGATGGCGTGTGCATACAACGTTTCCTTGCCCTGCGCGATGCGCGGTGCCCACGCCGCATGATCGCCGATCTTCGGGGCACCGTTCACGCCGCTGGAGTGACATGCAGAGCACACGGCCTGAAAGGCGGCCTCGGGGGTCGCCGGAATGTTCGCTGCGGGTGCAGCAGCGGCGGGCACCGCAAGCGCCGCCAACATTGAATTGTCGTGGCCGGCGATGGCGTTGTGGGCAAACGGTTCCGTGTTCTTCTCGACGCTCGCCTGGGCCAGAGGATCTTCGAGCACGTTACGGCCTTGTGTGTCTTCACCGACCGAGCGCGCCACCGCGAACAGGACGATGGCAAAGGCAATCAGGATACCGAGCACCATGCTGAACGAATTGAAGAACTGGGTATCTGAGGAGTTGGACTGGGACACGATAACTCGCTGAAATCTGGTGGAAAACTCCGTCGAGGGCGGACAGTATAGCGGTGATGGGTTGATCAAGAAACACCCTTGGGACAAATACCGTGCGTACCTACTATTTTCTGCTGACGATTCTCGGTTTGGCGCTTCCGTATTGCTATTTCGTCCCGTGGTTGCTGCAGCACGGCTTGAATCTGCCGCTCATGATCGGCGAGTTATTCTCAACGAAAGTCGGCGCATTCTTCGGCATCGATGTGCTCCTATCCGCCTTGGTGGCAATCGCATTCATACGCCGCGAGGGCGCGCTGCGGCGCATGCGGTATCTGTGGCTGCCGATCGCAGCGATTTGCCTGGTGGGTGTGAGTTGCGGTCTGCCGCTATTTCTCTTCATGCGCGAGCGTCAACTCGCTGCACGCGCATGAAGGAGCTCAGCCGGATGAGAACCATACCCCGAATTTTGGCCGTGTCCTGCACGCTGTTTGGCTGCGTGGGGTGTGATCAAGCATCGAAGTCGGCGGCGCGTGTGTGGTTGGCGGCGGGTGCGCCGCATTCCTTCCTGGGCGATTCGCTGCGGTTGGAATTGGTGCAGAATCCGGGGTCGTTCCTGAGTCTGGGTGCATCATTGCCGGCGCCGCTGCGATTTGCGCTGTTCATCGGCGCCGTGGGCCTGGTACTGGTGGGGCTGGTGGGCGCAGCGTTTTTTGCGAAGCGTTTGGACCGGAATCGCTGCATCGCGCTGGCCATGCTCGCCGGCGGCGGGGTCAGCAATTTGATCGATCGCATCGTGAATGATGGACGCGTGACCGATTTTCTCAATTTAGGGGTGGGGCCGCTGCGCACGGGAATATTCAATGTTGCAGATATGGCGATACTCTGCGGCGCCCTGCTGCTGATGCTGCGGGTTCGTGAATCGGGAACGCAGGCCGTATCTGACCGACCGCATTAATTACCGCCGGCATTTCGTGCTGCTTGCCTGCGCGGTCGTCGTGATCGCAATCATGGCGCGCCTGGATCTTTTCGGTACCGCCGCACTGCTGCCGAATGCCGCGATCTTCGGCGCGTTGCACGCCGCCGCACTGACGGGCGCATTGAACGCCAAGGCGCCGTTGGCCAGGAAAAGCGGGTTCATCCTCGCCGCGTCTGCCTTGGACGTGGCGGCCCTGTATGCCGGCATCTTCGGCCTGGCGCTGCTCAGCGCGGCGGCGCTGCCGTTGCGGGCGCGCGCCTACATTGCGTTCGGCGTGTGCGCCATGCTCGGGGCGATACTCTATGGCTTCCTGATCCGCTTTTTCTGGATGCCCGAGATGACGCCAAGGCCCATCGTGCGAATTGCCATCGGTTGCTTGCTGATGACGATGATCGCGCTGCTCATCGAGAACTCGAGCGGTCTCGGCAGCCTATGGGTGCTCGCTGCTGCGTGGTGGTGCGCGTTTTCCGCAGGCCTATGGATCACGGGCCGCACGCCGGGTTCGCACACTCCGGGTTAGCCATGCCGGTCCGAGATCTATCGATTATCATTCGCAGCGGGGCGGAAACGAGGTTGACGATGCAATTCACGGAAGGCGGATGCCTGTGCGCGGCGATACGCTATCGCATCTCGGGTATCCCGCTGTCCTCCATTGTTTGTCACTGCGCGACGTGCCGCCGCGCGAGCGCAGCACCCACCGTGGCGTGGCTGACCATCGACAGGGCTCGGTTTCAGTTCCTGTCCGGTTCGCCCCGCATCTATCAATCCTCCCGGGATGTCGTGCGCCGCTTTTGCGAGATCTGCGGAACACCCCTCACGTATGAAAACGCCGGCAGCCCCAACACCATCGATGTGACCACGGCTTCGCTGGACGTGCCGGACCTGCATCCGCCGACCATGGAGGTCTGGCTGGAACACAAGCTCGGGTGGCAGACGGCGAACGATAGCCTCGGGCATTACCGGCGCGGGACCAGCGACGTACAAGGCTCATGACGCGCCGTTTGATCAGTTCAGGGTCCCAGTTCGAGAAGGACATCGGCTATTCGCGCGCGGTGGTCGACCGCGAATGGGTGTTCGTCTCGGGAACCACCGGGTTCGACTACGCCACGCAGACCATATCCGATGATCTTCTGCATCAAACTGAGCAGTGCATGAAGAACATCCAGGCCGCGCTCAGCGAGGCCGGCGCCGGGCTGACCGATGTCGTGCGTGTGACCTACATACTGCCGAAGGCGGAGCGTTTTCCAGACTGTTGGCCGGTTTTGCGAAAGTACTTCGGGACGATCCGGCCGGCAGCGACCATGTTGAGTGCGGGACTCTCGGACCCGCGCATGCAGATCGAGATCGAAGTGACGGCGCGCAAGAATTCTCCCTAAAGGAGGCGGCGTCCCGGTCCGCCGGGTCGATATGTTACGATCGGAGCAAGTTGCGCCGGGTGAAACTCATGTTAGCGTTCCTTGCTTGGTGTTTGCTGTTCGTTTTCTGTTGGCCGTTGGCCATCTTGGCGCTCGTTCTATGGCCGCTGTTGTGGCTGCTGTCGCTGCCGTTCCGGCTGCTGGCGATATCCTTCGATGCGGTGTTCGCGCTGTTGCGGGCTGTGTTGTTCCTTCCCGCCAGGGTTCTCGGCCATCGCGAGAACCCGGCGCGCCACTGGTAGCCCCGCCACTTGATCTCCGCCAGCGACGCGCTCGTGCTGCTGCGCGAGGGGAATCTACGCTTCGCCTCCGACGCGACCGATCGTGATTCCATCACGCGCCGTGTTCGCCGGATGGATCTCACCAAAGGCCAGCAGCCATTCGCGGCCGTGCTCGGATGTTCGGACTCGCGGGTGCCGGTGGAGATCGTATTCGACCAGGGACTGGGTGATCTGTTCGTGATTCGCGTCGCCGGAAACATCGTGGCGCCTTCCCAGATAGGCAGCGTCGAATTTGCCGCTGAGCAGTTCGGCACACGCTTGGTGGTGGTGCTGGGTCATTCGCGCTGCGGCGCCATCGAGGCCACGCTCGAGCAACTGCGCCGTCCCGCGGAGAACCAATCCCGCAATTTGCGTTCCATCGTCGACCTGGTCCGTCCTTCCGTGCAAGGGTTGCTGGACACGAGCATCGCCCACGATCACGAAAACCTGGTGCATCATGCCGTGCGCGCCAACATTCGGGCATCGGTGCACCATCTGCGCCATGGTTCCGACGTCATCGAGAACCTCATTCATAACGCCGGCTTGTTGGTGGTGGGCGCCGAGTATTCGCTCGAGACCGGCGTGGTCGATTTCTTCGAGGGCGTAACGCCCGAAGCGCCGTGATGGCGGGCAACATTCGATCGGAATTTGCGGGGTGCGACTGCCCCGGGTACTATCGCCACCCCGCTCTGCGCCCGTAGCTCAGCTGGATAGAGTGTCGGCCTCCGAAGCCGAAGGTCACTGGTTCGAATCCAGTCGGGCGCGCGAATCTCCCGGGGCCGGTTCGGCCACCGGGGTTGGGGGCACCAGCAACGCCAATGCCACTGTCCCCAAGCACAGGATGAACATGACCCAGAACGTGAGATTCAACCCCTCAGCCAAGGCGACGCGGATCGCCGCATCCGCCGGCCCAGAGTCGTGCGTGGTCAGCAGCTGACGGAGCTGATCCGAGTTCACCGGGGCACTCGTTCCCGACGCCGCCAGGCGATGGTTGAGCACGGCTCCCAACAACGTGGCGCCGAGCGTGCTGCCCAGATTACGCGCGAAGATATTCGACGCCGTCACGCTGCCGCGCTGCGTCCAATCAACGACCTCTTGTATCAGCACCAGTGAAGGCACGCTGATCAAACCCATGCCGAATCCCATCACCAACGATCCGATTGCGGGTATGAAGGGCGACGCGTCAGGTTCCAGCATGACGAAGGCGAGGGCGCCCAGAGGTTCCAGCAGCGCTCCGGCCACCAGCAAGTGGCGCAGCGCAAAGCGATGAAAGAGCCGCGATGAGAGGGTGGCGCCGGCGGGCCACCCGATCAGCATGGTCGTCAGCGTCAGGCCGGCGGTGGTGGGCGAACGCTGCATGACCAGCTGCACGTATATGGGCAAGAAGGTGGTGAGCCCGATGAGCGACATGCTGGCCAGGATGGCAACTCCGTTGGTGGCCGCGATCGGCCGGTGGCTCCACAGGGCGAAAGACACCATCGGATGGGCGACGCGGCGTTCCACCATCCAAAAGATCAGCGCCGCGACGCCGAATACGACAGCCGCGGCAATCAGCCGCAACAGCTGGTGGTTGCCCACTTCGGTCAGCGCGATCAGCAAAGAGGTGACGGCCACCGTGAACGAAGCGGCACCCCAGATATCTATCGATCGGCGTTGATGCTGGGTATTCTCCTTGAGAAAAGCCTGAAATCCCGCGGCTGCCGCAATACCCACCGGCACGTTGATCCAAAAGATCCATGCCCAGGAGACCGAGCGGATGATGAGCCCCCCCAATACCGGTCCCACCACGGCCGCAACCGCCCATACACTCGCCAGGTATCCTTGTACCTTGCCACGCTCGCGCGCCGGATACAGGTCGGCCACGATGGTCATGGCGACAGGCTGCATTGCACCGGCACCGATGCCTTGAATGAGCCGGCAACAAATCATGCTCGGCATGGACCAGGCAAAACCTGCTGCCAGCGATCCCACCAGAAAAATGGCTATTCCCACGAACATGACGGGCTTGCGGCCGTAAACATCCGCCAGGTTGCCGAATACCACCGTCATGGCGGTTTGCGCCAGGAGGAATGACGAGAACACCCAGCTGTAGAGTTGCAGTCCACCGAGATCCGCGACGATCTGCGGCATCGCCGTGGACACGATGGTTGACTCGATGGCAATCATCGTCATGGTCGTCATCACCGAAGCGATGACGAGCGGGCGATTGGATGACAGACTAACCAATGGTGATGTTCTCGACGGGAATGTTGGCGGAGGGCGCAGCCCCCGCAGGGCGACAGTTTAATGCACCGCTCAACTCGTCGCCGTCAATTTGCGCGCTTCGGCTAGACTGCAGCCGGAGGACTTGGCCGGTGCACTTCAGGAGAATCGCAAATGATCAAAGTAAGCGTGATGTACCCCAACACCCCCGGGGCGAGATTCGACCACACGTATTATCGCGACACGCACATGCCGTTGGTGAAGGCGAGAATGGGGGACGCCTGCAAGTACTACACCGTGGACAAAGGTCTTGCGGGCGGTGCCCCAGGGACGCCGCCGGCCTATATCGGCATGTGCCACATATTCTGTGATTCCGTGGAAAGCTTCCAAGCGGGCTTCGGTGCTCATGCGGCGGAACTCATGGCGGACATTCCGCACTACACCGACCTGACGCCCGTCATGCAGATCAGCGAGGTGGTCGTCGGTTAGGGTGGGCGCGAAATATCGCACACGGGTGCTGGGTCTTCTGACCCTGCTCTCGGTCATCACCTACCTCGATCGCGTCTGCATATCGGTTGCAGGGCCGCGCATGCAGGAGGCCCTCAAGATCACTCCGTCGGAGTGGGGCTGGGTTTCCGGCATTTTCGTGCTCGCCTATGCGTTCTTCGAGATTCCGATGGGAGTTCTCGGGGACCGCATCGGACCGCGCCGCGTTTTGACGCGCATCGTGTTGTGGTGGTCGGGTTTCACCACGCTAACCGGGATTGTCACCGGCTACTACCCGTTGCTGCTGACCCGCTTCATGTTTGGAGCGGGTGAGGCGGGCGCCTACCCGAATGCGTCCGTGGTCGTCGCACGCTGGTTCCCCGTCGTCGAACGCAGCCGTGCTTTTGGCGTCGTCTTGATGGCGGGACAATTGGGTGGTGCGATTGCGCCCCTGCTCGTCGTACCGATTCAGATTCACTACGGCTGGCGCGCGTGCTTCTTCCTGTTCGGCATTTTGGGCGTTCTCTGGAGCGTCACCTGGTACTCATGGTTCCGCGATTCTCCGGCTGAAAAGCACGGCGTGACCGCGGCCGAACTCGCTGAAACGCGCGAATCCATCGAACCTTCGCACCAGCGCCTTCCCTGGAGCATCGCACTGAGGTCAATGAACATGTGGGCGGTTCTCGGCGTGGCGCTGTGCTACATGTATACCTACTACTTCTTTCAGTCCTGGTTTCAAACGTATCTGGTGCACGCCCGCGGATTCAGCGAAAGGAACCTGCTGCTCTCATCCCTGCCGTATTTCGTGGCCGCCGTCGCGAACATCGCCGGCGGCTTGTTGAGCAATCTACTGGTGAAGAAGATCGGCCTGAAGTGGGGCCGGTGCTCAATTGGTTTGGTGAGTCTTGCCGTTTCAGGGTCGTGCGTGGTCGCGGTCATGCTCGCGCAACAACCAGTCAGTGCAATGATCCTGCTGACCGTCGTCTACGCTGCCATCACCTTTCAGCAGCCGGTCATGTTTGCGGTTTGTCTGGATATCGGCGGACCCTACGCCGGCGCCATGGTGGGTGCGATGAACACCTCGGCGCAGGTCGGCGCCTTCGCTTCATCGCTGACGTTCGGGTATCTGGTGGACCGTTACGGCAGCTACACCCTGCCTTTCATACCGATGGCGCTCTTGCTGCTGCTGGGCGCCGCGTTTTGGTTCAAGGTCGACCCGACCAAGCCGCTGGTTGCGCGGTCGCTCAAGGCGACTTGGTCACCGGCAACAGAGTGAAGGTTTTGGTCGCGGTCGGGGAATTGCCGCCGTGGAGCAGCACCTTGGGACCGAGTCCGGCCGCTCCCAGTGAGGATGGTACGAATCGATCCAGCAGGCCGCGCGTTGCGCCGCCGTGGTTCATGATGCGGCTGCTCCATTGCAGCGAAGGTCCGCCATGGTGGCCGGCCTGCAGAGAGACGGTGCTGCGTTGCGATTGCCACAGGGTCAGCAACTGCACGCGACCCTGTGCCCGATAGTCAGCCAGACGTTGCCACGCCGAGGTCGCGCGCAAAGCTTGCGTCTCATCCACGAACTCAGCGTCGACGGGCTTGGTTGACTGCGCCGTGGCGGCTTTTCGCGGGCTGAATTCGGATGCGGAAAATTGCGGGTCGTTGCTTGCAGATTTGTTGGGCAGAAAATCCAAGGAGAGCGGCGTACCGCCAACGATGGGTTGGATATCCTTGACGACATCGGGCTTCGAATCGCCGCGCGATGCATCGCCGGCGAGCGCATCAATCCCTTGAGTCAGCCCGTAGAGCATGATCAAAACGACGAGCGCCTCGCGGGCACCGCTGCATCGTGCAGCGCCGCACGTGACGGAGGCATCTCTCCTTGCTTCGCCACTCGACATGTTGATTCCTGCGCCCACCTTGAAAACGTCACCAGCATCTCTCAAATGGAGCCGAGCACCAATGAGGACGGTCACAAATTTACCGCAAGTAAATTTCTCAGCCGGGTCCGATGAACATAATGGTCGTTAAAGAGTGCTTATGTATTGCGCAGCCGCATATTATTGATGCGCCAGCCCCTTCATCATGATGTCACCCCAATTCGTCCCGGCCTTTTTCCCAGTTGCGGCCATCGAAAGGCGTGATCGACATCGATTCGACGCTGCCCTCATCGAGGCAACGGGCGTTGACACTGATGCCATCCGGATGCGAGCGCGGTTTGTAGAAGGATTTGACGCCGCAAATCGCGCAAAAATAATGCTTCGCAGTGCCCGTGTTGAACGTGTACAAAGTCAGCGACTCGGTGCCTTGCAGCAGCCGGAAGCCGGCGTCGGGCACGATGAGATGCAAATAGCCGTTCTTGCGGCAGATCGAGCAATCGCAATCCAGGATCTGCAGTTTCGCCGGTGCGTCCACCTCGAAACGGACGGCGCCGCAATGGCACCCACCGGTATGCGTCGGCACAACTTCTCTCCTTCAAGCGCGCAATGAATTCTCGATTCTTCGATCGGGTATGAACCCCTGACAGCGACCGAGACGTACAGGGCGATGGCGATCACGCCATCGCTGAACGCCTCGAGACGCGTCTTGCCCATCAGGGCTGGCGCTTGTGCTCTGCCGCAGTCAAGTCATTGAGCAAACTCATCAGTTTCTCCGGGC
>Ga0116227_10017271_pt1 | contig 10113 bp, 6 predicted proteins | sample S1TSphgellanicum_FD_89693 | JGI IMG/M metagenome (GOLD analysis project Ga0116227, IMG submission 89693) | Host-associated microbial communities from peat moss isolated from Minnesota, USA - S1T2_Fb - Sphagnum magellanicum MG | ecosystem: Host-associated > Plants > Peat moss > Unclassified...
GTTGGTGGTGGTTTTTGTGGTTGGTTGGGGGGGGGTGTGGTTTGTGTGGTGGGGTTTGGTGGGTTGTGGGGGGGGGGGGGGGGGGGGGGGGGGGGGGGGGGGGGGTGATTAGGCACCCATAACTACAACGATAGTGAGTATTTCAGGACTCGCAATTTTCAGAAAAGAAAAAAGAGTGTTACTTTCAAGCCATTATTATTAAAGTTGTGTGGCCCAAGAGTTTAGCTGGAGATATTTGTTGTGTAGATCAATAGGCACAACAAAAGTGAAAGCCCTAATATGCTCTTACTTGCTGAAAGAAAGAAGTGCAAAACAAGAATGTGTTGGAATGCAAGATGACAAGAAACAAGAAACTGACAATATAGGAAGAAGTGAGGACAAGACAAGTGTTGGGCGGTTCTCACCGGCTGGCTGAAAACCGGCGCCAGTTTTCATTCCCGGATATGAGAACCGGATTGAAGGTTCTCACTGGGCATCCAATATGAGAACCGGATCGGTTTTCACATTTTGAGAAGGCTCTGGTTCTCATGGTAAAAAATAAAAATTAGAGTTATCTGGAAAGTCATGCCCTATTGGGCCTGAGTTGTTACCCCCATTTGATGCTTCATCCCCTCTTGGCTGTTGTCTGCAAAGTCATGAAAGCCTTGGTTCACTCTAAATTCAATTTTGGATTGCCATGGTTTGGCCTTTGGGACAAGTTCATGAGATTTTTAATTACAATGTACATGGTCCCTCACCCATAGTCTAAAGTAGCCAGAATTTTTCTGCTATGTATTTCTTTGATTTTTCCTTTACATCAATTGTCCTATTGGTAATAGTTACAAAAGGGTGTTGTGGATGACCATAATTGTAGATAGAGAATCTTATTACTATTCATTGTGTAAGTTTATGAATGGTAAGTTTATGTAGTCATGTAGAGGAGTAATTGTTTCTTATGAAATAGGAGCAGCTGTATTAAGGCATTGTATTTGAGCAACATCATCATTTATCACATCCAAATTTAGTTCTAAATTCTTGTCCCTTCCCCACTAAATATAGTAATATTGAACAATATACACAAAAGGTTCATTAAAAAGAAACTCACTTAAGCCAATCACTCTAACTAGGCAATAAATACTAGTCACTACTAATAGCAATCAATGTGTGCCTAATCATTGTGACCAATCAACTAGAAACATTCTTTTTCTTTTCCAGAGTCTTTTGATAGCCATAATATCTTGCATGAATGTCGTTATTTATTCTTCCTATGTCATTATCTAAACAATAAAATCCACAGATGTTTGCAAGTATCAAATTTGGTTAAGTAAACAATGACACATAAACATTTGTGAAGGAGCCAAGTTGTTGTCCATAAACTGTAGGCTCTTGGGATTCAATTTTCACAAATATAATTGCAAATAGATGAAACCAAGCCACAAGGCTAGTTTTACAAATAGTGGGGTTATAGACAAAATTTACATCAGCTTAAAACAAACAACATCCAAACACTTGGTATGCCAAGTTATTCTACCAACAAGCACCGTACGTGGATCAAAGTAAGTATTGAACAGGAATTCATCTACGTAATGGTATGTTTGTCAACAAGTTTAAGTATGAGACTTACTTTCCTTCATTACTGTTTGCCGTGCGTTTTTATGTTGTTCCACACTCCTTTGAAGAAGTTCCGCCACGTTGAGTCGGAAGATTGGTCACTAGATGTCCTGGGTGCATCACCAAATGGACAACAATTTCAAGATTGAATTCAATCTTCAACCGTGAAGTCAAGCATTACAAGTTACATTATGTACATATAAAAATCTAACCATACACAAGAAAATTGCATATTCACCTCTTTAGTATACACAAGTGAAATATTATTTTTTAGTGTTTAAGAATTAAAAAATTACCCACAATCCTTTATGAGGAAATAGGCATTTAGAAAATTCTGTTTCTAAGGATACCTTGAGGCTTGTTCGTACATAACCATAAAAAGCATTTTGAAATTTCATGATTCAAAATGTTATTGAATGTGTAAACCTTCTAAAGATATGTGCACATGTTTTGATGCAAAATGTAATGCATGAAACATATAATGATTTGGTGTAAACACACTGCTAATGAAAGTTAAATTATGACCTTATGAAATTGATGTTATACAAACTTGAAACAATCAAAAGCTCAAATGTGGACTGTGCGGAATTTCATACCTTGGCACCAAAACCTTTTTGAACTCTCCATTCTCGTATTTGATGGTGATGGTCTTGTTGTCAAGCATCTCATCAGTACTCACACCCACCACAGCTTGCTTATCAGACCATAAGCGGAGTGTGGAATATGAGTCATTTGGGTCAACACTGTGTACATAAAGGCTAGGGGAAATTCCCTCAACCTTGGTTTTCCCTGTGTTCCGGCTGGTTTTTAACACTGTTTGTTGTCTCTCATCTTCTGCTGTTTGTTTGTCACTGCTTGGTTTCAAGACACTTATCTGTCTTTGAGACCCATTTGAAGCCTCTTCATACAGGTCCAGAGGCTTCTCAGTTTCATTGATCAATGTTGTTTTTTTTTTACCCATGTCTATTGAAAACTTGCAGCTCTCAAATCAATGGTTGCCTAGTCCTCTTCTGCTGCAAGCAAAACAACCAGATTATGCCCATCAGATGAAGTCCGCCCAGTATCACGCTTACAAAATCCAATCCAATACCAAGTACTATGTATAAGTTTTGGGATGGGGTTTCTAGGTGTTAGGATTTATCTAAGTTCTTTGTATGCAGTGAGTTCAATGCTTACACATATTAATGGTTTTCATATGGCCTTTTCTGCCTCTTTTCAGGGTGTAGGCCATTGTGCCGGTAATGGAAATTATAAAATGCAAAGAGTTGGCAGCAGTCAAATTGACACAGATCCTAAACATGGTTCATGTTGCTTATATAACGGATTCAAGCTTACTTGTGCCAGCAGCTAGGTCCCGAGCTTGTGTCTGTGCGGCCCACACAGTACGAGGATGCAACACAGCAAGATGATGGCTGAGAACACTACAAGAGCTGATATCGCAGCCCAGTAGAAAAAATCATTCAGTCCCTTGAACACCTGTTTTCCTTTCGATCTAGTGTCGAACCAGGAGAAGTGAAATTTTTTTCCATTTGCCCTCAATTCTGCAAGCTGATCATGTAAAACCTGCAACAATCGATGGATATTGTCAGTGTTGCATCCTGTTCTATTTGGAACGCTTCAAGGGCCAAAATTGAGGATAAATTCCAAGTTGACAGTCTAATGTCTACCATTAGCTTTTAATCAGACAGTCATGGCAAAGCCTTCGAACTTAGAAAAAGTCTAGAGCTGGATATCTCTTCTCTAAAGAACCATACTAAGAAAAGCCGGATTCTTAGCCGGGACGCTCACCTGAGATTGATGTGTTTCTTTCAAGAGACTAGCATTGAGTTCTCTATAGTTAACGAGCTTGAAATGCACGCTCACGACAGTGGCCAGTGAAGCTATGAAAGACAGCGCCGCGGGGGCCCAAGATTGCTGGCAGCCGAGGGTACTAGACTGCGCTACAGCGGTAAGAACCACGCCTTGGAACACAATGAAAAACCCAATCCACTGGTACAAATCGTTCTTCGCGTTGTTGGTTCGAGTGGTCTTGGTCTCTATCCTGTCGCGTGCCACTTTGAACTGTTTCTGCCAATCGTCCAGAAGCCAATTCAGGTTCTTGTCAGCTCTTATATCAAACAGATGCCGGGCTTTCACCTCGTCTTCATTCACGGGGTCTTTCTTGGGTATATCAATCACCACTGTGACTACGGGATCAGAAGAACAAGAAGCTTTTGACATTTGCAAGCACCTGTAAACCACTTCCGATGATCATGTGCAGCAGCAGCAGCTGGTCCCTTCTCGGTCTTCAACACGGTATTTAGACTTTCTATCGCGTCCCCTCCGTTGCTTCTTCTTCTTCTTCTTTTTCTAAGTAGCTACACACACTTTCTTCAAGCTAGAAGCCGAATTTCCGGACGAGCTCCCCGAACACGATCCTTCTCTCCTGGCTATTTTCGCCGAGAACGCGGGAAACTTGTGGGGGCTTTGGTGTTTTTCCGAAAGGAATTAAATTAAAATTTGCGACTTCGTAGTTTACACCAGCCTTTTTTTCTGCTAGCTATGGAGAGCCAAAAATAGAAATTAAAAAAAATAAAAGTGCAAAAATCAAGTGTTTTTTGAGATTTTCAGTAGTCATAATCATAAGTTGTAAAAAAATATCTTCAAATTTCTATTCATGGCTGCAGAGTAGGATAGCCCAAAATGTAAAGGCTACAAAAATGTGACCCCCTGTGGCCGGTGGGACTGGAGCTACAAAAGTGAAGGCTACGAAAATGGGACACCCTGTGGCCTGTGGGACTCGAGCTACAGAAGTGAAGGCTACTTAACATTCCACAAGGGTTGTCAAAGATAGGCCCCGCCTTGACTAGGTACAAACCAGTGTTAGGCTGTTCCTTACTTTGTCAAGAACCTGGGGTTCCCCCTCTCAAAAAATAAATTACAACACCCCAGGGGTGATGGATGGCTCAGTGGTATAGCCCCAATTTAATGGCGTCAGCCCCTTGTCTGGGACCTTGGGACCTCAAAAAAGGTTCAGTTTTCAGCCCACTGGTGGAAATCCCTGCCGGCCCTCTGCACTAAGCTTGACTTGGGATGCCAACAGCTCTTCAGTCGGGTCAGCTGTTATCCTCCAATAAATAAATATAATAATAAATGAATAAGTTAGAACTATCTCTGTTTCAATTTCACACATAAATGCAACTGGAAATCTGGTTCCGGGTCCTGTTCTTCCCCTCAAAAATAATTTGGTTACAGTTCTGGTCTGGGTTCTGAAAATCAGACTTAGTTGAGTCTGGTTCTTATTAACTGGGACTGGAATCAGCTATTAACTGCTATTTAACCCCTAGTTCTAGTCACCCTTTTCAAATATTATTTTTCTCAAAACTCTCAATTCGGGTTCCACACCTACATAGGAGTGAGAACTTGGTTCTTGGCATGGTTCTTTAAGAAAATATAGTCAGGATCCAATTCTGAAATTTGAAACTTTTGGTGGGTACCCATTCAACATTGTTGCAAACCAGTGTCTGTCCAGGCATGTCCCTAGAATGGAGTATGGACACTAATGTCAACACCTTTAGCAAAGACCCTACCAACTTTCAAGTTCTCATGACCTGAGGCCTTGTACCGCTACCAGCTTTTGTAGGGACTTGACTCTTGAGGTAATGCCAACTTTGTACTGGTTTCAATTCTAGGTGTTTACTTTCATCAAACTGGTAAAAACTCAAACTTGGACCCAGATGGCCCATGTTTAAAAAGTACCCTAATACCAAGACCAAGCTAGTATGAATTTTTTTTTAAAGTATGTGATACTAATATGTTGGTATGTTCAGAAGTAGATATGAGACCAACATTCAAACAAACCATTCTCATCCAGTCCTTGATTAAAAAAAACCTTCAGTCTCAATTCTGAAACTTTTAAATTTTTTGATGAAGCCTCCAATCCAATCCTAAGACTGGTTTTTGGATTAAAATTTTTTGGTTTGATCTTTATTTATCAAAAATCAAATCTGCTCAAGTTTAAGATTAGGTCTAGTTCCATCTCTGTTCCACACAACTAAACATTAATTTTTTTGTGGTCATATTGGTTTGTTAAATGAATCCACAGTTTTCAAAATAAAGATTATTAATATTAGTTATGCCCAAAAAATAAAAACTAACTACTTGCATAAAAGGTAGGGTAATTTTTTTAAAATGAAACATTATATTTATCTACCAAGAGAAACTGATCTATTTTAAAAAGGACAACACCATTGATTTAGGTTCTAATTCAAATTTTGGAAAAAAATATATAGTGTTTAATGTGGTTTCAGTGGTTGTTCCAACAAAACTATGAACTTTCAGTCTGGATACCTTATAACCTAACCTAGAACCTAAACTTGAATTGGCTTAAATCAAAAGCTTGCCAACACTGGTATAAACTACAAACCAATGTTGTTTTGCATATGTTCCTGCATTCAAACCCTTTTGAGAGTCTAGCTTTTTTTTTCCAATCTTCTTGTATCCTGCTTTTAGCACCTTTCAAATGAGTCATATTCCTTGTTTTCAATGATTTTTTCTATTCATCAAAGTTTAGTGATCAATTGAGTCATTATATTTTGTTATATTAATTTTTAGAGTTTAGTTGTAATTTTGAAACAAAATCCAATTGATTGGCTGAATGACATAAACGAAATGATCAAAAATCATGAGAAATTCTGAGAAACATTAGTTTGTAAATAATTTATGGTATTATGTTGGTGATTTTTTGAGATTTTCTCTTAACATTAAATTTCAATTTTCGAATCCAATTGGTCGCAATTTCAACTTGGACAAGAGAAGAAGGGCTTTTCTAATTTTCAGTTTATCCATCATTGAACCAATAAAGTTTTTTTTGTAAATTCTTGTTGTGATTTTATTAGGATCGTATAAATCACAATTTAAAAAGCCAACAAAATGCTATGCACCTTTCAGAGATCCATACATATAAATTTATTTTTTTCAAAAAGTAGTTTTATCATTTGGTAGATGTAGTCCACTCATTCTAACATGTACATTTTACATAATGGCAGTTTTTAGAAACCCCTCTCCCCCAAGAATTTTTTTTAAATATATATATATATATATAATGATGAAAGGATATACAATTTTCATGTAGGAAATAATTATTTTGCAAGAAGAAATAAATTTGGAATGAAATGGACTAGTTTTGGGGAAAATTATTCTTTTGGTAGAAGTGAAAAAAAATTGAAAGATCATTTGACACACAAACAAGTTTTGTGTAATAATGTGATTTAACAAGTTCATATACTTGCTTCTTGAAGTCACTTTTTTGTAGTGAGGACTGCAAGGCTAAAGCAGTTTTGCTGCCGAGTTCCACACCTATATCACACATTGTCTTTCTTGCCTTCGGTTTTCACCCAAAGATCAATAAATGACCTTGGGACCTACCTGACTGCCTTACTTGGTTTTATCAGGCCTTCTATCACCACTTGCACAAAATAATTAGCCTCTGACATGGCCTCTCTAACATGGCCTCTCTTCTCGAAGACCTGAAAATAAGGACAGTATGGAGGTAAATTTGGCTCATTGGGAGTGCTGCCTGAGGGGACGAGGTACATAATTATCCAGGTTCCCTTTATGATTGGGAGGACCATTTTTGCGGGACATTACACTTGTAAGACCCTTCAAAGTTGGCTTATATTATTTTCATGAAGTTCTTCACTCTGTTGGGCGGTTCTTTACTTGTATGAAGAACCTCAGGTTCCAGTTCTAAAAATATATTAGAACAATTTTGGTTGCAGTTTCATACATAAATGGAACTGAGAATATGATTCTTCAAAAACTAAATTTCAGTTTTGATTCTGAAAATGAGACCCAATTCTGATTAAGCGAGACGAGAACTGATATGCAGGTGTCTGCTAGTTCCGATTTTCACTATGGTTTCACACATACACACATACTGAGAACCAAGTTTCAATTCTGGCTCTTAAAAAACTAAGAACTTGATTTCGATTCCAGTTCCACATATTATAAGTGGTTCTGGTTTGGTTCTTACTAACTGGAACTGAACCAGTGGTAAACCTGATCAACACTGGTTCATACACAAGGCTCCCCTATTGGGGTAGTATGACTGTAAGCTCCCTATACTGTAGGTGCTATTCCACATGTGAGAATGCCCTACAACCGTAAGAGCAGATCCACTGGCACCCAACATGCGGGCCTCTACCCGTGTCTAGCAAGAGCCTTCCAAAAATCTGAAAGGTCCTTTGCTAGGGGGGCCCCTAGTGGTCTCTAGCAAGAATCTTTGTGTCTCCAAGCTTGGTAAGGTTCTCAATAGCCTGGTGAGGATTGTACAAAATCGGTAAGAAATTTCTACTCAAAGTATACTAATAAAGCCAAGTTTTCAAGGTTGGAACTTGGAAGGTGCATGGTGCGGCATACACCCAAAATGTGGGCTCCTATTGTGTCTACTAATCTTTGTGTTTATAAAATCAGTAAGGCTCTCAATAGCCTCCTCACTGGTCAGAATTGTGGAGATGGAGTGGGATCCATATTGATCAGTTTGGCGGTACAACTTTGGCTTTCTTCTTTTGTTTTGTTTTTATAGTCCTCTCTGATTGGTTCATCACCCAAAACAAGAAAAACACACTCTTCACACATTGACACACCCCTGACATAGAAATTGTTCACATAGCCCACTTATTGACATTGATCCAAGTGAAAATTTTGATTTTTAAAACATTTCCATACAAAAGACAAGTTCTATTTGCACTAAGCATGTTTTTCTCTCTGTAGCATAAAGAAGAAGAAATGATAAAAGAACAAAGAAAAAACATGAATGGAAAACCAATGAATTCATGAAAACGTTGATAAATTTACAAAGCCAAAAAAAATTCTTTAATTTTCTGTATGTGTTGTGCACCCATGTAAATAAAAAGAATGAAAAGAATAAAACTTCTTTGCAAACTAAACTTCAAAAAATATTTATCTCTAGTGTTCTGTCCATGTGGTGAACCCAGGTAAGCAAAAAGAAAAAAAAAAATTTTGAACCTTGACAACCACCTTGCAAACTGAACCAAAAATGTTTGCCCCTAGTGTTCTCTCCATGTGATCAACCGATTCAAGTGGAAGAATAGAATTAATTTTGGACCTCCACAACGACCTTGCAAACAAAATAAAAACAGAAGTGTGTCATGACACAGAAATCCACCCATGAGCCAAAATAGAAAAGAAAACACTCAAACCCCCCTCCCCACTTTACCTAAAATATATAGAAAACACTCGCAGCCACCCGCCCCCCTTCCAAAAGAAAAAAAATCTTGGGCTTTTAGGGTGCATGCTCCATCTCCTCGTTGGCTGAGCACGATTTTATTCTTACATTTTGTTGGCCTCGATTTTTGTCCCTACACTAATGCAAATTTCTGACTTACCGATTTTGTACAATCTGCAGTGCGCGCACTGTGTACCGTCGTTAGTACAACTGTGCACTAAGAGCATCTCCACCGGTGCTCAGTATGTGACTCCAGACAGTACAATTTATTGTGGAAATGTCAAAATGTGTCGGTTTAGCTCAGGAAATTGGTTTTTGTGCACCAAATTCGTGCAGCCTGCCGTGGCTAGTAAAAGGCGCAACACAGTTGTGCACCTCCCAAAATAAGTGTAATAAATTGGACCTGACTGCGGATCAGTAATTCTGATTGGTCGATCATAATGATTGGTCCAGCTGGTTTGCTACTGGTAGTTCCGACGTATATGCAGTTCCAGTTACAGTTTTATTGGTGGGGTTGCCCAAAACAAAACAGGTAAACTTAAACATATAATTTTATTATCCAGAGTGACATACTGAGCACTGGTGGTACGCAGTGCGCACTGCAGATTGTACAAACTCGGTAATTCAGAAATTTCTTCTCAACGTGCACTAAAGCAAAAAATTTCAAGCTTTAAAGGTAATTGTTGGCCATCATTTTTGGCCCCATACTGATGCGAGAGGCACTAATGGGGGATGGGGGGTACACAGTGGCCACTGCAGATTGTACAAAATCGGTAAGTCAGAAATTTCTCCTCAATGTACACTAAAGCAAAGCTTTCAAGCTTTAAAGGCGCATTGTACGGCAAATGGAGCGTTCACGAAATGCGGGGCCCAGTGGTAAGTACTAAGTGGAAGCTTATTACTTGTCCCAAAAGCATTGTTGTAGATGTAAGGATAAGGCAGTACCACCTCGCCCAACTGGGAGAGGCAATATGGGACCTCCATTTGGGCGGGCACAGGGTCTGGAGAATAAAGGCAGTTTGCACTTTTCTTTTATTTTTTGCCCCTTTCTACATTTCAATCTAAGCCATTCATTTTATTGATCTTATGTGCATAGGGTTCTTTTTGCCACTCATTTTCCTCCTTGCAGGACAAGATCACAAGCCTAAACCCCATTCACAATATGTGTACACCCAAGATTGTGACTATGCATTGTAACCAAAAAGAAGGGGGACACGAACGAATCCAAGGCACAGAACTCGCACAGGTACCCGTCCGACCCCTCTTGCCACCACAATTGCATTCTTTCTGGGACA
>Ga0116227_10017272_pt1 | contig 10112 bp, 8 predicted proteins | sample S1TSphgellanicum_FD_89693 | JGI IMG/M metagenome (GOLD analysis project Ga0116227, IMG submission 89693) | Host-associated microbial communities from peat moss isolated from Minnesota, USA - S1T2_Fb - Sphagnum magellanicum MG | ecosystem: Host-associated > Plants > Peat moss > Unclassified...
ACCACCTCCAGCCCTGCTCCCGTGAGGAGCAGGGCCAGGGCGGACTTCAGGAATGAGCGCTTGCCGAGATGGACTGCGTGGAGAGTGATTCCGTTACTTCCATCCTGCGCTTCGTGCGACATGAGTCTTGACGTTTCCTTGGGTGTTTCACGATGGATGTTTACAACGTGCAGCAACCGCTGGGGTTAGCGGGTGACGATGTCACGCTCGAACGGGGCGAGGCCGGCGATGATCTGGTTGGCGACGCTGTACGGGGTGCGGGCTTTCTCGAAGGCGAGGTAGGCGTCTTCGACGACGGCGTTGAACATGGTGACGGTGATGCCCAAATCGCCATGTGCAGCACCCATGCTGGCGCCTTCGTACTGCTTGTGGCCGCCGAGGACGAGCTGGACCAGTTCGGTGTTGAGCGCTTTCTGGCGTTCGACCTTGCCGTGGCTGATGAACAGCTGGTTGATGCGGTTGTCGTCGAGGATGTAGTAGAACAGGTCGTCGACGATGATCTTGACGCCGGCGGGGCCGCCGAGCTTTTCGACGGTGTCCTGCGGGATGCCGGGGAATGCTTGCGTGCCCACACCTTCCTGCGGAATCGGGGCGGTTTCGGAGTCCACCGCAAATGCGGGGGCGGCGGCAAACAACGATGCGGCGGCGGCTACGGCCAATGTGCTGAGTTTCATGTGATCTCCATGCCCTTGAGGGCGGTACGGTAAATATCTACTGCAATGAAGTGAGTTTGGATGCAGCAATAAAGGAAACTTAGAAGCTGGCCTGCATGGAAGCGTAGAAACCGGTCTGGTGCGGCGTCAGCACAATGTTGCCGAGCTGTGCATAGGCCAGAACGATCGACAGGTTCTTGCTCGGCGCGAAGGCGACGAACAGATCTTTCCAGTCGCTTTCGTGCTGAATCAACGTGCCGCCAGTCAGGGAGTCGGTAACAGGTTGAGTGACCGGGGTCAAACCGGAGCCACCGGAAACAAGATTCAAGCCGCCGCCCAGATGTTCGCTGTGCTGCGCCCATTCGCCACCGATGGCCGTGCCCTTGTTCAACAGATAGGCGATCGAGCCTTCCATGCGGACAGTGCGGTGATCCCTGCCGCTGCCGCCGAAGCCGGTAAGGCCAGTTTCGTTGGCGCCGGAATAACGCACGGTGAAGTTAACCAGCGTGCTGATCGGGAAGAAAATCTTGGTGGCGCAGATGTAGGCTTCGAAATCCTTGGATTTGTCGGCACCCAGCGTTGTCAGCAGCTGCTTGTTCTCGTTCATCTTGTAGAAGCCGCCGACGGCGACCTGCGGGATGAAGTTGTCCGAATCATAAATCGCTTCGCCGAGCACGCGCACCTTGAGGCCGAACACGTTCATGTAGATCGTGGTGTTGAATGGCTCAATACCTGCGCCGGCAGTGCCGTTGGTGGTGGTTGCCGTAGTTAGACCCACGGTGTCGTAAGTATTGCCGGTCGGCAGCGTGTCATTGACATACGAAACTTCGACGCGATCGAACAAGCCGACGGCGGCGCCGATCGAGTTCAACGAATAGTTCGGCAGCTGCGCGTAGGTGTAATGGAGATCGCCGTTGATGCCGTCACGGGTTTCATAACCGGTGATTGCGGCCCACGGAGTGATACCACCACCACCCGCACCGTCGGTGATGCTGACGCCGCCGGTCAAGAGCACCTTACCATCGTTATAGATGCCGGCAGAAGCGGTTCCACTGACTGCCAGCATGGCTGCCAGCGCACCCAACTGACGGCCAATCCCTGCGCTGATTCTGGTTCTACGGTTCATTCCTGAAGCTCCCTGAGACAATGAAATGGCAAAAAAAAGTCCACGGTCTGGCGCTTTATTTGCCAGTAACGTGGACGTCGTCGTCCGCAGGATCGGGCTTCGTCGACCGATCCTAAAATTTCTTCCCTTGCGGGTCGGAGTGGATAAAGCAAACGCTATGCCAACGGCCAGCCGCTTGAATCTGGATCGATTTCTTTCAAGCCAGCCTGATCCGGTGCCGGCCCGCTTCATGCCGCGTTCGTTCAGGTTTCAGCGCCGTTAAATCCGGACATGCGGGGCGACGGCGTTACGGTATTCGTATCGTTCCATACCTTCCATGTGCAGCGCACAATAAGCGTGTTGCATTGCACCAGGATGAGGCGCGCAGCGGGCTTTTTATCGATCGTTGACGACGGCCTGATCGGCCGCGGCTACAGATTTCCGAGAGCCAGAAACAATTGCGCGGTATCCACATAGCGCTGTGCCTGCGCGCGCACCACGCCGAGCCTGGCCTGTTGCAGCAGGCGATCGGCATCCAGTACTTGCAGCAGGCCGCTGTTGCCGACGCGATAGCTTTCACGGGTCAATTGCAGATTGGCATCGGCAGTCTGCAAGGCCGTGGTCTGGGCAGCGAGACTTTCGGCATCGTGTTCGAGTGCGGTCAAGACATCGGCCACCTGGCCGAAGGCTTGAATCACCGTTTGCTGATAATTGGCAGCCGTCGCACGCAGCGCCGCCTGCGCCGAACGCCGCTGCGCGCGCCGCGTGCCGCCATCGAACAACGGTCCTGCGATATCGCCGGCAAAACCCCAGGCGAGGCTCGACGCATCGAACAGATGCGATAACGCAGCCGCCTGTTCGCCCGCCGAGGCGCTGAGCGTGATCTGCGGATAAAGGTTGGCGGTGGCGATCCCGACGGCAGCCGTGGCGGCATGCAACTGTGCTTCGGCCGCCAGAATATCCGGCCGATGATGCACCAGTTCCGACGGCAGACTCAGCGGCAAATTCGCCGGCAATTGCAGTTGCGCGAGATCGAACGACGGCGGCGTGAAATCCGCAGGCGCGCGGCCGCCGAGCACGGCGAGCGCGTGCTGCGCGACGCTGAGTTGCTGGCGCAATGGCGGCAGTTGGGTTTGATCGTTGGCGAGCTGGCTTTGCGCGCTGAGCAGATCGACGCGGCTGGTGGAACCGACCTCGAACTCGCGCTGCACCAGCTCGACATTTTTCCGGTCTTCATCGAGCACCGTTTCGACCGCTGCGATTTGCCCGCGCGTGGAGGCAATCGTGAACACCTGTTGCAACACCTGGCCAACGATGTTGATGCGCGCGGCATCGAGCTGGCAGGCCTGCACTTCGGCGAGCGCGCGCTGCTGTTCCACACTGCGCCGCTGGCTGCCGAGATAGTCAAACAAATAGCTGACTTTCGGGCCGATCGCAAAATAACTGAACGGCGGGAAATTGATCGGGCCGCCGAACTCTTCGCCATACTTTTGCCGGCCGGCACCGGCATCGACACTCAGTTGTGGATACGACATGCCCGCCGTCGCGTTCACCGCTTCGCGCGCCTGCATGAGCGTAGCGGCGGCGGCATCGAGGCTGCGATTGCCATCGAGCGCTTGCTGGATCACCGCATTCAAATCCGCCGAGTTGAACAGCATCCACCACTGCGCCGGCAGTGCTGCACCGCTTGCCAGTTGCTGATCGCTGCCCGGCGCAAGCGCAGGCGTGGTTTCATCGGCGAGGTAGGCGCTGGTTGTGGGTGCGGCCGGCCGCGTGAAATCCGGGCCGAGCGTGCAGGCGTTCAGCAGCAGCGAGGTCGATACAACGATGCCGAAAAATACTCGCGGCGTGCAGGCGCTGCCATGCGTGATGAAGCCGATGAAATTCGACCTTCCCGCTACGTGCGGCTGTTTCTGCATGGCGACTCTCATTGAAAAGTTATTGGGATATGGATTCGATGCTCATTCGACGATCATTCACCAGTCGCTCGCCAATGACTCGGTAGTCATTCATTCAGTGGCGACATGCGGTGCGGCCTTTGCCGCGGCCGGTTTTTTCACCAGCAGCAGCAAGGGAATCGTCAGCAGCGTGAGAATCAGCATCAGCTGAAAATCGTCGATGTAAGCCACCATCGAGGCTTGGCCGGTGAGGTTGGCATTGAAGCCGGCCAGTCTTGTAGTCGAACTCATCTGCGCGGCCATTTGCGGATCGCGCGACAGCAGGTTGTACGGCGAAATATGCGCCGCCAGCGTGGCGTGCACGACTTGCGTATTGCTCGTGAGCAGCGCCTGCACGCAGGAAATGCCGATACTGCTGCCGATGTTGCGCATCAGGCTGAACATGGCGGTGCCTTCGTTGCGGAACGCGCCGGGCAAGGTGGCAAAGGTCATTGTAGCCATCGAAACATACGCCAGACCGGTGCCGAGACCTTGCACGATGCCGGACCAGAACACCGGCGAGCGGCCCATCAAGGCATCGAATTGTGTCATCTGCCACAGCGAAATCGCGGCGAGGATAAAACCGCTGCCGATGATCAGGCGCGGATCGACGCGGCCGACCAGACGGCCGACGATCATCATGCCGAGTAAAGTGCCGAGACCACGCGGCGCGGTGAGCAACCCCGCCGTGAACACCGGGTAGTTCATGATGTCCTGCAATAGCGGCGGCAGCAGCGCGAGGGTGGCGAACAGCACGATGCCGATGACGAAAATGAAAATGTTGCCGACCAGAAAATTGCGATCCTTGAACATGCTGAGCCGAATGAAGGGCTGGCGCGTGGTGGTGCTGTGGATGATGAACAGATACAGCGCGATCGCGGCCACGGTGGCTTCGATGATGATCTCGCGTGAGTTGAACCAGTCCTTGATCGGCCCGCGATCGAGCATCAACTGGAAGGCGCCGATCGCCAGACTGAGCCAGGCGAAACCGAGAAGATCGAAGCGCGAACGCCGCGTCTGGCTTTCCGGCAGGAACGCGAGCACGCCGAGCAGTGCCAGAATTCCCAGCGGCACGTTGATGTAAAACACCCAGCGCCAGCTGTAGTTATCGGTGAGCCAGCCGCCGATGATCGGCCCCAGCATCGGACCGATCAGTACGCCCTGACCCCAGGCCGCCATCGCCTTGCCATGACGTTCCGGCGGATTGATGTCGAACAGTACCGCCTGCGACATCGGCACCAAGGCGGCACCGGCAAGACCCTGCAAAAAACGGAACAGCACGATCTCCGGCAGGCTCTGCGCCAGCCCGCACATGGCGGAGGCAGCGGTGAATGCGGCGACCGAAAAAATGAACAGCTTGCGGCGGCCAATCTGATCGGCAATCCAGCCGGTCAGCGGCGTCATGATCGCGGCGGCGATGATGTAGGACGTGAGCACCCAGGTCATCTGATCCTGCGTGGCGGACAAGCTGCCCTGCATGCGCGGCAGCGCGACGTTGGCGATGGTGTTGTCGAGCGATTGCAGGATCGACGTCAACATCACCGTCGCCGTAATCATCGTGCGATTGAGTGGCCGGTTCAGCGGCTTAGCCGAGCCGGTTCCGATTGCCGCGGCTGCGTTCATCAGTATCAGTCAGTGCCAGTGCGGATCAGCGCCAGTCAATGTTCCGGCGCGTGCAGCCCGAACAAGCTGCGGCGATGGCCGGTATCGACTTCGACGATCGCGCTCAAGCCGGTATGCAACGGTAAATCCTCATCCTCCGAATCGAGCTCCAGCCGCACCGGCAAACGCTGCACCACCTTCACCCAATTGCCGGTGGCGTTCTCCGGCGGCAATGCGGAAAACTGCGAACCGGTGCCGGGCGAAACGCTGGCGACATGCGCCTTGAAGGTTTTATCCGGATACGAATCGATCTTTACCGTGGCCGGCTGGCCCGGCCGCATGTAAGTGATCTGGTCTTCCTTGAAGTTGGATTCAACCCACACGTCGCGCGTCGAAATCAACACGAAAACCGGCGCGGCGGCGTTGATGTAATCGCCCTGCTGCAACTGTTCCACCTGGGTGACGATGCCATCGTCCGGCGCAACGATGCGGGTGTACGACAGATTCAATTTGGCTCGATCGAGTTCGGCCTGCGCCTGCTTCACCTGCGGATGCTGATCCGGATCGATATCAGCGTTGTCATCCAGAATCGCCAGCACGCTGCCGACCTGCTGCCGCGACGACGCCACCTGCTGACGCGCGGCATCCAGCGCGTGCTGAGATTGATCGTACTGGGCTTGCGAAGCGATTCCGGAGGCCAGCAATTGCTGCTGCCTGCGGTTTTCCTTCTGCTGATAAGCGAAGCTGTCCTGCGCCGAAAGCAGGCTGGCGCTCTGCTGACGATAAGTCGCCTTCACCGCCTGCACTTGCAGCCGCGCGGTGCCGAGCTTCGCTTCCGCTTCCGCCACCGCGATGCGATAGCCGCTGTCGTCGAGCCGGAACAGCAAGTCGCCGCGATGCACGCGCTGGTTGTCGTGAACCGCAATCTCGACCACCTGCCCGGCCACGTTGCTGCTGATCGACGCACGCGCCGCTTGCACATAGGCATCGTCGGTCGATTCATAACGGCCACCGATCAGCCACATGACGAGCGCCACAAGCAGGACGATCAACACGCCGCCGATCATCAGCGGCCAGCGCATACGCTCGTACAGTGAGCGTTGAGAATCCGGAATGAGCGGCGTCCCGTCCGTGATCTGGCTGCTCATGCTTTCACCTGCCCTGGAGTATTTTTTTGCGAAGCCGCTTTCGCTCGCTTCGGTGGTTGCTTGGCCGGCTTTTCCTTGAGCAGCTTTTGATGATCTTTCGACGGCTCGATGAGAGCTGACTGCGGTTCGCCCTCGGCCGGTGCAAGCAGTGCGCTCAGGTTGGCGTGCGCGCGTTCCAGCAGGTTCATCAACTGCTCTTTTTCGTCCACGCTAAAGCCCGCCAAAGCCTCGGCGCGGGCGCGGTCGGCGAGGCGCCACATCTGTTGCAAGATCGGCAGCGCTGCGGGTTTCAGGACCAAACAGCGCGCCCGCCGGTCGGTCGGATGCGGTTCACGCGAAACCCATTGCTCGGCTTCCATGCGATCGATCACGCGCACCAGCGTCATCGGATCGATCTCGCTCAGTTCAGCGAGCTGCACCTGCGTAACGCCCTTGTTGCGTTGCAGATGCGCGAGCACCTTGCATTGCGTGATCGACAGATTGAGTTCAACCGAATGACGCTCGAAATTCAGCCCGCTCAGGCGCGAGACATCCTTGATGAGGAATCCGAAATTGCGCAGCCGGTCCATTGCCTGATCGTGCCTTTACCGATAAATAATAAGTTTTAATATTATATCATGTGTTATTAGTTTTCAAGAATCCGGCCTGGTCTGTTTCCATGCGGAACCGCCCCGATCCCCGATTTCTTGATTGGAGAAATTGACCCGTCAACTTTGCGTCAACATACTTGTGCGATAAGCCTTGTCCAAAAAACTGACGATGAATCCGCTCGATTACGCTGTGACGTTCGCCTGTTACAACCAGGTTGAATACACGCGCCTGTGCGTCGAAAGCATGCTGCGGCATGGTCCGGAGTTGCGCCGGCTGATCGTCGTTGACAATGGCTCGTCCGATGGCACCCGCGCCTATCTGCAAACACTGCCGCTGGGCGGCTGCATTTTCAACCGCGGCAATCTCGGTTGCGGCGTGGCCTGGAATCAGGGCGCGCTGGCCTTGCAGGCGGAATGGACGGTCGTGATGAACAACGATGTCGTCGTCAGCGCCGGCTGGATCGACAGGCTCATCGCGGCGGCCCGTCAGTATCGACTCAAGATCGTTTCGCCAGCGCTGATCGAAGGCGCGCTGGATTACGATTTCGATGCCTTTGCGGCCGATGCCGGCAGCCGCATGAAGGATGCACTCAGGCTCGGGGCGCCGCATGCCGTTTGCATGGCCGTGCATCATTCCGTGTGGCAGGAGACCGGTTATTTTCGGGCCGAGCCGAAACTGCTGGGTTTTGAAGACACACTGTTCTTCGATCAGGTGAAGCGTGCCAAAATTCCCGCAGCGACCGTAGGGTCATCGTGGCTGCATCACTTCGGGTCGGTCACCCAGACCGCGATGAAGCAGGAACGCGGTCTGTCGGGCAAGCAGGGCTTGGGAGCACGGAATAATTATCGCCTGCTGGGGCAATCCTTTCTGCAACGCAGAGTCAATCGCTATCAGCGCAAGCAGATGCAGCGCAACTGGCGCGCGTCCGAACTCGAACGCCACGGATTGACGATGCACGGCGTGCGAGAAAATGGCACTTTCAAATGGCTGTGAGCGCAATCCGCAGGCTCAGCGCTGGACTGGATCGATACTGAAACTTGCGGAGATTTTTGTCGAGCAAGTGACGGCAAAGTAATAGCTAAATAATGGAGCGTTGGCGCGAAGGATGATGCGGAAGCGCCATCGGTTTGCTCGACGCTGAGCCGCTGCGCCAAAAAACATCAAGGCAAGGCTGTGTCGTCTGCTGCCAGCTCGGCTGAAAGCTGCTGCCACCAGCGCTGCTGTTTTTCGGCGTGTATGCCATCGGAGGCGTCTTTATCGAAGGCCAAATGGTTCGCCTGCATTTCCTGCACGGCCGCTTCCATCACCTGCTTCAACTTCTGTTGCGTGGCCGCAGCGGCAGCTTGCGGCGTGGCTGCGGCCGAAGTCACCTGCCCGGTAATTTCGGCGATGTGCCGGTTCATCCGGCGCGCTTCCAGTTCGGTAATCAGGAAGTGAATCTGCTCGTGCTGCAAGACATACGGCAATGGCGCCGTGGCAGAGCGATTCCACCACGAGCAGTCGCGGTCGAAGTTGGCCTGATAGTGCAAGTTCAGCGGCGTCACGGTGTAGCGCGTTGCGGCATTGTTATTTTCGTCGCGCGTAGTGGTCAACGGCGCGTCGTCGCGCGGACGCAATTGCAAACAGGAGTAAGCCCAGAATCGATTTTTATGCGGCCGAATGGCGGGCGGCGGCTCATCCGCCAGAAAATCCGTCAGCGCAAGTTCACGATAGGTGATGACATCGCGTGACGACAAGGAATCGCTGGATACAGTAGCCGCCTGCGGCCGCTCGTATGCGGATAAACCACAGCCAGCATTGATGCCTGCGAGCAGCAGCCCGAAAAATAAACGCGCCAGGAAGGAAGATGGCGGGAGAGTGCAGCCTGTTTTTGATGACATCTGTTTGAAAAGAATAATAACTTTTGCATTTTCAAATTCAACTTATTGCAATTTTTATGCATCCTCCCACATCACCGGTCAAGCTTCCAATGGTTTCTCCTTGCCATCAGCAATTTGTTACCGGCGCAGCGAGCGGGAAGTCAAGGCCGTGGCCGATATCGGCATGTTCTCGGCAGTGGTGGGGCGCTGGAAAGCCGATGAACTGGCCAAGGCCTCTGAGAGCTATTCCCTCAACGTCATGCGTATGTTCGAGCGCGATTCTCTCTGCGCGGTGGACAGTTCGGAAACACACTCCAAGAGAATCAATACTTCCAATCGAAGCTTGCACCTGCCAGCACGCTGCGGCCCGGGCCGGGTTCAAAGAAGCGTCCATTGCCGTCGTTGACGATCACCGAACCGATGTAGTTTTGGTCGGTGAGATTATTCAGTTCGACGAACGTGTGGATGCGCCAGTGTTCGAGATCGAACACATAGCCCCCATCGACACCCAGCAGCGCATAGCTTGGTGCCGTCGCCGCATTGGTATCGTCCGCCGGCACATCGCTCACGTAGCGCGCATTCACATCCGCATGCCAGCCGATTTCGCCGCCCCAGCGCAACGCGCCGTACACATCGGATTCAGCGACGCCTGGAATGCGACTGCCGCTCGGCACCGGCGTATTCAAGGTCGTGCAACCGGTGGTCACGCAAGTCAGATAACCGGTGCGGATGGTCGCATCCACATAGGTGTACGCAAGCTGCAATCTCCAGTTGTGCGCGAATTCGGTTTCGAGCGAGCCTTCGATTCCTTCACGCCGCGTGCGATTCACATTCTGATAGGTCGAACGGCCGTTGCTGTTGGTCGCCACCACCAGCTCATGCCGGGTAATTCCTTGGAATAGCGCAATGCCCGCAGAGCTATGTTCATGCAACCGCCACTTCGCGCCGAACTCCGCGTTATCCGTGCGCGCCGGTTGCAGCGCGAAATTGAGGCCGGACATGCCATTCGGTTGATATGCCAGTTCATTCAGCGTCGGCGTTTCAAAACCTTCGCCATACGCCGCGTACAGATGTAGCGACGAGTTGAGCTTGTACAACATGCCGCCTACCGGCGTGGTTGCGAAATAGCCGGTGCTGCCACTGTCGTTCGGATTGGTCGCGGTGACGAAGTGATCGTCGGAATCCACCTTCACCTGGCTATGCCGCACGCCCGCCAT
>Ga0116227_10017273_pt1 | contig 10112 bp, 6 predicted proteins | sample S1TSphgellanicum_FD_89693 | JGI IMG/M metagenome (GOLD analysis project Ga0116227, IMG submission 89693) | Host-associated microbial communities from peat moss isolated from Minnesota, USA - S1T2_Fb - Sphagnum magellanicum MG | ecosystem: Host-associated > Plants > Peat moss > Unclassified...
AAAATTAATTTTTTTTTAAACAATTTTATTTAATTAAATTTTTTTAACAAAGAAAAAAAAAAAAAAAAAAACACAAGTCTACATATTTGTTAGGAACAAAAAAACCGCACTTATTTGTTTTCTTGTTGTATTAAACTCCATTTCTAAAACAATTGGCAATGCCATCAATCTTTTTGTGAAGCTCCATGTGGTGTTTGACATCAACAAACTCACTTGGCAAACCCATGCTTGCTCTTAATATCATGCAAAGAACTGATAAGTGAGAAGAAAAAATATGCCAAGGCCATAGACTTTATAAAATCTAAAGTTATGGATGGGATTGTGAAAATAACACCAACAATGATATTCACAGCTAGTTGCCATTTGGGGGTAGTTTACCAACAATGGTGGAGATGTTTTGATCTCAATAAGCCAATGAAAAACCATTGACATGTAAAGCCATGATTATTCTTACGTGAATAAACACTTCCATTGCAAAATTACAATTATATTGAAAATGTGTAATTAATCAATGTTAAAAACTTTGGGAACACATTTTCATGAAAAAACAAGTGTCATTTTGTGGTGAATCATAGTTTGCACACATTTACATTTGGTCAATGTTTGTTTAATGGAGTTGTTAGGTGGTTGTGTACACAAGCAGTGAGAAAATAAATAATGGAAAATTGATTTCATCATAAAATTTGTGATCATATAGCTACATAAAGGAAAGATGTCCTAAAGGGCTTTGAATGTGGCAAGTTTATTTTTTATTTTGGGAATGTCCCCCACCCTCAAACATTACCCATCGTCATAAAACATGACATGAACAATATCATGAACCTAAACATATGCAAATCAAGAGGTGCAAGAGGGAGAGGGTCCTCACACCTACTACTTCAAGTTGGTGTTATTTAAGATTTTATTTAGAGAAGTAAGATCCTTTCCACTTTTAAGGAATAATTGTAAGAATTTTCATTTTTTTAAAGAAAGATATTTATTTAAAAAGGCACCTTTCAAATACATTAAATTTTTTTACAAATTTTCTACAAAATATATAAGTAATAAGAGGAGGCACCTTATGAACCAAATACCCAAAATATGGAACCTTGGGTGTGAAAAACCATCCTTGCGTCCATAATGTTAATTTAGCTTCCCAAGTTGTGTATTCTCAAATCACTTTTGGTGATTTGAGATTCCAGAACACACAATGTTTGTTGTTGCAAGCTTTTTGTGTTTTTATGCAAGTTTTGTTTATGCACTTTGTTCATATGTTTTGAGCTTGGATTCTTGTGGATTTTACAAGTGAGTAGATCTTTTGAATCACCAAAATTTTGATCTAATTGTATTATCCTACAACTATATTTAGTTTATTTAGGCATTGGTTTTTGTTTTGGTTGTGTTTTGTAAGGGATAATGTTAATGGAAAGTGTAATGTAGTGTTTTGTGAAATGTGTATTCTTGTTTATTTTTGAGTTTGTAGTCGGTAGGAATTACAACAAGGGGCACTTTTTCATCTATTTTCTTAATGATTTTAATAGTTTTTTTAAACTTTGAAAATCATTTAAAACTCCTTTCGAAATTGAACCCAAAAAAGGCCTGGGTACTTTAGAGTTTGAGTTTTGAAAACAAAAATACAAAAACGAAAGGCCATATTTTTCTCATAAAAGCCCCCCATTTTTTCTTTATTTCTTTCTCTTTGTCTTTTTCCCTTTCTTTAATTTTTATGTTATGTGTTTGGATTTGGACTTAGGTTTGTTTTTTCATTGTTCATCTTCATAATTCTCATGCCCATGAAACATAAGGCCAAATGGTTCAAGTGAGAAAGTAGTTCCTTCCTACGAATGTCAACAAATAGATGAATGTGGATACCACCTCGCTTAAAATAGAGTGAAGGCCTTGTATGGCATGCACATGATGAGTTGGTTCATTTCACGGTTTAACAAACTTACATCTTATTATAAACACAATATTGGTGGCAAGGGATATAATTATAAGTTCAACAATTTGTTTCTTGATGTATGGTATGTGATTAAATGCAAGTGACATTGAATGCACTTACATTTCATTTATAGCCATTGCCCATCATGAAGTTTGGTTATTGATGAAGTTTGAAATTTGCTAACCCATTGAATTTGAAAGTGTGACATAACTTATATGTTTTGGTTATGATCAAACACTTTTCAAAGTGGCTAAAATTGGTGTCATTGCCAAATTAACAATGAAGGAGATGTCTATGTATTTTTGGATACAATGTTAAACCAATTTGGTGAAATAGTTGAAGTTTTCATTGATCAAGGAATGAAATTTTGTGGGGAGTTCCAAAAGTGGTGTCAAAAAACATTGATCAATCTCCATATGACTTCACAAAACCATTTAAAAGTAGATGGGCTAATTGAATGGATGGTGTAAACAATGAAGTGGAATTTGCATAAACATGGACTTCAAAAGGGCCATACTAAATACTAGGATGTATATCTACCATGATTACCTGCAGAGTATAAATTCAATTAATAAATCATTTTGCGTTGTTTTCATTATTATTTTTATTGTTTAGTCATGAATCTAAGCTACTTGCTTCAATTTGACAAGATGTAATGATAATAATCAATTTGAATGACCTAAATGTGTAGGTTCAATTAATATTGTGTGAGCAATGAATAGCTTTATTTCAACATGTAATGCCAATGGCTATGAAAAATCTAGCAATTATTTAACATTGATATATGTTGTGTTATGCCATTATTTGAAAAGGTGTTTATTGATCTCAAGTTTGTAGAATTGAGCCAAAAGAATACATGTATTGTAAACAACACCAATTACATTGGATGTGATTTTGAAATGTGTTATTTTGCATGTGTGCATGGAAGGTGCTACCTTTTGGAGTGCGGTTGTTGGAGGGTTGAAATGGTCAAACATGGAAAGACCACATGCAGAATTGCACATCACGTCATTGTCCTAATGTGGATGGCCAAATTGACCCATCTTTTGTTATTGTCCTTACCACCTACAATATATGTTTTGTGGGCAATATTGAAGGGCAACCACTATGTTGATTTGTGATCAATGCTTTAAAGGTTCGCATATGGGATGTCTTACGCTACCATTGGAAGAGGTACTACTTGAAAACTAGTTTTGCTTGTGGTGCATTATGTAGACCTAGGTACATATTCATATAGTTAGATAGTAGGAGTATCCTAAGTTTTTTTCCATGACAATTCATATTTGGTTAAAGATTTGGGGGGATTATAGTAAGGCAACTAATAATGGGCCTCACATTTGCACCTAGCCTATTGGTCTTCTCACTTTATAACCAAAATGTTCATTCTTGGTGGATTTACAAAAAGAATTTCCTATGTTGGTAAAGGGGACCTTAACACATAATAGGGTGGTTTGAAGGTGATGTTTGGTTTATGTGTGTGTAAATAATGATAATTGTAGGCATTGATATGGTAATGCATGTCAATTGTCAAAAGTGTTAATATAGTTGCAACAAGGGGCATATGTTAAACAAGGGTAATGAATTAAATGTAATAGAAGCTTCAATGTAGTTGTAAGACAATGGCTACAAAGAAAACTATTTTCAGTTTTTTTTTATTATATTGATTTGTGATGAACATTTTAACTATCTTTCTTGCACCACCTTTTCAAGATATAAAATCATGATATAATGGTTATAATCCCCTTCAACTTGTACGTTTATATTTGATTTTTTTCCCAAAAGTTTTTTTTTTTTCCATGAATGGATGAAAAAAAGGATGTAGTCCTTGGGCGACTTCCTCACGCATAAGAGTTGCCTTAGGAAGATGGGGATTTGCAACTTCCCCAAACAAAAAGCATTTAACCAAAAAATTTCGATCAAATTTCCTTAGGGAAAATTACACAATGGATTAATGATGTTTTTAATAATTTAATCTATTACTTGTTGTTTGTATTTTAAACTTTTCATCCATTTTCCTTGGGAAGCCTATTACTAACTTTGATGTAATTGAACTATGCAATTATGAATGTTGAAATAAGTTTGTCTAGTGAGTACCAACATTAAATTTATAATATGCTCATTATAATTTAATAAGTTCAAAGGATGTATTAGAATCTTGATTCAAGCAAATTGTTGCTTGATCAAAACTCTAAACTCTTTGAGCATATTAAATTAAAGTAGTAGCACTGTCTTGTTTTACAATTTATAATCATGCTGAAGATAATTTATTAGGATCGAGGGATGTTTAAAAATCTTGATTGGCTCAAGTTCTTATACGTGATCAAAACTCTTAGATTCCTTGACCCTATTATAATATAAAATTTCATTATTTTACAAATTGAAACCCATAAAACTTAAATTAAGCACACCTAACAATTACAATGGTCATTTGGTCCATGCATACAAGATTGCATTTGGACATATTCAAGAAGGAGGCTACAAGTGGGCATGATAATTTTTTTGACTTTGAAGTTGTAGGTCTTTGGGTATGTAGTTCCCCTTCATAGATTCATCATTGACCATATAAAGAAGCACAAGGGTCAAAAGGAAGCACTTATGTTGAAACATCAATTTGAACAAGTTCCTCAATGCTCAATTCCCATGCTTCTATGTTAGCCTTTTTGTCAAGAAGTTTCACATCCTAGACTACATGTGTTCCCCATCTAGTGATCACATCTCATGTGTACAAATGGTTCATCATGTCATCGATGATCTGTTAATCCATAAAACATGTTTTAAACTCAAATCACATAGCCACCAGAATGTTGCAATGATCAGTTGATGTCCATGACAGAAAAAATGATGCAAAATCATCACTCACCACAACTGATAACATGAAAAAACAAACGTAGGAAATGATCACCCATTCATTTAACACCAAAGGACGTTCAAGGAATAACCAAGTACCTCTTTTCTCATAGTTTTGTCAATGACCATGTGTTTTAGCAACATCAAGAGATCTCCTACTGCTTTAAGCAAATTAAAATACATGGTGGCGTTTTGATCAACTTCCTTTTTGGCACCCTGGAACACACAACTATCAGCCGTATATATTGTTGTTTTCAAAAGACACCCCAACTACAAATTCCCATGCATGGGTCACTTATTTGAGAATAACCATTATAAACATTGAAACATAAGGGACAAAGAGGAGACTGCACCCCACATCAAGAGTTGGAAAGGTAAGAAACCAAGTTTAGGAAATTGCTTTCCATCACTTTTCATAAGCACTTTGTAATGTAATGCTAGAGATTTTATGCAAGAAGATTGACTTGAACATGAGAATGACCAAAGACATGGAAGAAAATACATTTGGAAAAAAAATAGAAAGAAGGCTAAGAGAACACCTCTTTCCAACACCTCTATGCTTCGGCACCTTCTTTGTTGAAAGACTTTATAGAGTTTAGATCTTTAACATCAAGCAAAGCTGATAGCCATGTTGACCATTGCACCACATGCATTGCATTGTCTTAGAGAATTAATCTTATTCAAATCTATGCACACCATAAATTTTCATATGTTGGCTTTCTTTCGAAAGGGAATTGCCTAGCTCTATTAAATGATAATTCCATTTCTCAAAGGGTCAAATTGGTTATATAGGGTTATTGATTTGAGAATTTGAACTGGTGAAAAAACTTACAACATTTTTCAACTAAGAGCCTATACCAAAGTTGAAGGCCCCAATGGGAATTGGAAGGACTGAAAGGTCTATGATTGAATTGGCAAAGGGGTCATTTGGAAAATTGTTCTCAAGGTTCCTCAAAATTCCATTAAGTAGAGCAACATCCAACCTTTCTACACATTTTAAAGTGGAACCGGTCCAAGATATCACTATCGTCATATTGAACATTTGAAGCTCTCACTGCACTTTCTAAAATGCCTAAAAGTTTGAAGGAATTGAGATTGTTAGCAGGCATCACAACCTTAAGCCTAACAAGGTCCATCAAGTATTGGATAGAATCACCTTGACTTAGAAGTAAATACCTTTTGATTGCCAAGCAATGGTCTCAGAACCAATACTAATTATACATGATTTGGATGAGATGTTTATCAATCCATCTTATTGCTTCAACAGTAAGAGCTTCAAGAGCTTCAATTTCACCATACCCAAGACAATGTTCCTTCCTTTTTGAAGAAGTCTTCCATTGGACCACTGGAGGAGACAACATTTAAGCAGTTATTCTTTTCTTCCATGCCGCCTTCTCTATTGACAATTAGAAATATTTGAACAACAAATTGCTTTACAAAATTCGACACATCTCCTTCCATTATCACTAATGTTGTTGCTATTGTTATTACTACTATTGTTTTGTCTTCTTCTTCTTTTGTCATCTTATTAGCATTTGTTGCTTAGAACTTTCTTGTCCTCTTACGTCCCAAAGACAGGTGGCCAAAAGCCTCCACTCCAAAATTTTTGTAGCAATTACCCAAAAAAAGAAGAAAACACTTTAAATACACAAAAAAGAAAAACTAATAACAAAACACAAGACAATCGTCACTCATTCTTGTGTGTCCTTTCCCTTTCGCAAAACACCACAACATGATGAGTGTCCTTTCTCAACAACATCTATGTTGTTTCTTTCTCTCATGAAGTGTGACGACATCCATTGATGATGATATTTTTGTCATTCTTTCCCCCCCCCACCCCCAAACCAAAAAAACATATAAACAAAAAAACAAAGAAGCTTGCTTGCAGTTGTTGGAAGAAACACACAAACAAACAAAACAAGCAAGAAAAAGAAGAGAAGAGGTGGGCTTGAAAAGAAGGGGTGCTTGGTTTTTTCTTTGTTTTGGTGTGGTGTTTGTTTTTTAGAGGAAGGAAAAAAATGTTTGTTTTTTTTGGCTTGTTGTTTCTTGTTCCCCTTTCAAATGCCTAACAAAACACAAAACACAAACACAACCCTAAAACCTTACATCATAGCTTTTTGCAGAGTTTTTCTTAAAACTTAAAAAAAAAAAATTACACAATTTTTTAGGGTTGATGAATGTGGGTTGGTTTGGGTTCAATATGTCCAAAATGGGTAATTGTATAGTCTATGATCCAATTTTGATCAATGGGTGTGGGTGGGTCAATGGGTAGGTGGGTAGGTGCCCGTGTTTAATATGTCCAAAAAAAAAAGCAAACTTACTTTGGAAGTTCAAGGTAGGAAAAAAAGAAAGCTAGAAATTTACTTGGTGTGAAAATTAGAGGTAGGAATAGTGACGATGTCATTGCCTTCCTTGTCCCTTCTACCAAGACTTGGAAATAATGACTATGTGGCCATTTCCCATGTCAAGAAACGTCCAACCCTTCTATTGGCCACCTCCTCAACAAGTAGAAGGAATGGAAGCTTGTAGGGCACATGGATTAACACCCATTTCCTACAATTTATTCTACACCAACCTACAATCACTATACTATCAACAAAATTGCATTGTATATCATATATGGAATTTAGATGAAACATGCATTTAGGTTGGTAAACAATTAGGAACAAAGGTTCTAACTAGGAGCGGATCAAATGCAATTTATAGCACCGTCTTCAAGTTTTGAGAATGGTTAATTATAAATTATGCATAAATGTTGCAAGACATGTTCTACCAAGGTTCTACATTTTTAGAGGTGAAAGACTAGAGGAGAACATGAACTAAGAACATCGAAATAAAAAATAGAGTAAAAGCATTTCAAGAACATGGAGAAGAAGTTAGGAAGTCCAACATGCATTTTAAGAGCACAAGTGAAAGCTTAAACTTGTTGAAACATAACAAGAGAATAAAAAAAGGGACAAAAGCTCAAACTTGTTGAAACAACATTAGAAGAGCATGAAGAGAGGGATTAGAACTTTGGGGCAACTAAGACAAAAACTCAAGAGCATGAAGAGAGGGATTAGAACCTCAAAGTTGTTGAAACACACACTCAAGAGCACAAAGAGAGGGATTGGAACCTCAAGGTAGCCAAGATAAAACTTCAAGAGTGTGGAGAGAAGGATCAAAACCTTGTAACTACCTAGACACACGCTCGAGAACACAAAATGAGTGACCACAAACTTGAAGTTGCTAAGACACAACCTTAAGAGCACAAAGAACACAACCATAAGCTTTAACTTGTTGAGGTAACACCTCAAGAGCACAAAAAACATAACTAGAAGCTCCAACTTGCTAAGATAGAAGAAACAAACCACAATTTTAAGACCATGAAAAGAGGACCAAAATTTCAAGAACATGAAGAAACAGCTAGAGTTTCAAAAGCGTGAAGGGAGGATGAAAATCTCAAGAGCCAAAGACTAGAATCTTAAGAACATGAAGAGAGGGATCAATATCTTCGGAAGCTTAAAAGCACGAAAACAAAAATGTTGCCATCTCACTTGCAATGGTGGAACTTTGAGCTCCCTAGCAATCCTCCGCCCATTGCACCTACAAACTTGTTTTTTCTCTCATTTTTTACTGGGACGTAACTTGCTCAATTTTTACTGGCCTGTTTACCCTCCATAAGCCCATTGTTGTTGCAATCAACACAAGAGTATTGCTATTTTTTTTCCCTCCATTTACCTGTTGCCCCCTATTTTTTTCCATCTAGATAATCCCAGACACATTTTAAGTCCATATTGTAAATGTTTTGGGCATGTTATGATTGCTTGGGGGTATGTAACATGCTTACAAAGCCATTAGTACATGCTACCTGGCATGTTATGTCCCCCTTGGTACTGATAACATGAGAGGCTATGGGTGCAAAAAGTGAGAAGGTAAGAAAAATGGGGCAAAGGATTGGGGGAAAAAAATTGCAACAGTATTCTTGTACTGACTACATTAACAACCATGGGCATATGTAATAGGGGTTCAAGTGCTTGGAACCCTTGCCCAAATCTCAATTGCCCCAATATCACGGTTGTCCAAGTGAGCACATCTTGTTGAACACTCTCCAAACCATCATCAAAACCCACAAAGCTGAAAACCTTCCAATCATCAATAAAACAAAGCACCCGCAAACACATCAGACGACCTGCACTCGCTTTGAAAGACTTGTTGACGAACAAAGCTGAATTCTGCTATTTCCAAACGCTCGCCCCATTTAAAAAACACCGCCCTTGTTAAAACACATCGGTCATTATGTTAGAACTTAGGAACCTAGGAGTACTGGACTGGGAGCTCGGTCCTCAAGTCCAGGACATTTATCCCAGAGAAACTTAAGGCCTGCGCTCGAGGAATTTCTCTCTAGTGTAGAAACTGCAAGTTGCACTCTCGAATCTGTCTTGAGGTGGTTGTTCCTTGCGGACTGGGTATTCCAGAAACATCTGCTGTGAGTGGGATTGTTTTTCCTTGCTCCCTGGACTTCTAGCAGCTGTGATTCAAGTGTCTGTTGATTTGCTAGTTCGCAATCGCGTGGACAATTTTTGTTTTGGGGTGTCGATAACTTCTAACCACGAAAGAACTGTCCATGCACCTCTGGCGTGATGTTTTCTTCCAGATCCCTTGCTTTAGATTTTGGTTTCTTGGTTTCCAGTGCTCTGACACTTTGCAACTTCTAAGAACGAAAGAACTGTCCATGCACTTGCACGCACCACGGATAAGTTGGAAAGGGCAGAGCATCGGGAACCAAGAAAGCAAAATCGAAAGCAAGGAACCCGGCCAAAACACATCACGCTAGCCCAATTGAACGAGGTTCATTTTGCAAAGTTTCTTAGTGTTACAAGCTGGGCTCCTGAGAAAAGGGAAGTAGAGTGGCTATGTATTGCTAGTTCACAGATTTCACAAAACTCAATTGGAACGGAGTAGATATTTTCCAGGTTACGGAATTGATCTAGATAGACGAAAATTACAGATCAGTTGAGAAGGGAATAAAAGCTCGGATGGTTGAAAACCGTGATTATCAACTGTCCCAATATAAAAGCTCGGATTGTTGAAAATTGTGATTATCAACTGTCCCTATGTAAAAGCTCGGATGGTTGAAAATCGTGATTGTCAACTAGCCATTGGGACGACTGTAAAAACAAAGGGTATGGACTTTCTTGTTTAGGAAGTGGGGCAGCCAACTTAGCAGTTAGTGGAAAAAGAGGGCCAGAGTGAATTAACAGCCACCAATGCACCAGTTGGCCGTTCTGTCCACTGGATGGGTTGCGTTTTTTCATTTGGCGCCGGATGGGGTTCATGACAGTCCATTTCTTTTTGCTGCTGA
>Ga0116227_10017274_pt1 | contig 10112 bp, 7 predicted proteins | sample S1TSphgellanicum_FD_89693 | JGI IMG/M metagenome (GOLD analysis project Ga0116227, IMG submission 89693) | Host-associated microbial communities from peat moss isolated from Minnesota, USA - S1T2_Fb - Sphagnum magellanicum MG | ecosystem: Host-associated > Plants > Peat moss > Unclassified...
GTGGGAAAAGTTTCAAAAGCAAAAAAAAAAAAAGAAACCGGGTGGGGGGCGGGGAGAAAATAAAGTTGCAAAAAAAACTATCTGGGCTGAGAAAGGGCAAAGGAAAAATGTCAACCTGGGATGGCACAGGGATAGAAAAGAGAATCCTATCGGTGCACTATCCATCCCCGTTGGTGCACTGGTGGGTGCTGGTTCATTCTGGCCCAATATCTTGATAGGTGTTGGTGTGTTAATGGAGAAAGTGCACATAAATCTTGCAGCTGCACAAACTCTACATTAGGGAGCATGAAGACATGATGCTTCAATTTTTGAGATAACAAGGGATCTGACTCTTGAAGCAAAATTTGATCTGTTCCTGAAACTATGGAGTTTCACATCACAAGTGGATGTGTGGACTTTTCTCCCTAACATCAACATTTTGTGTTTGGCAAACCCATGACTGCAAGAGGTTGGACATGGTCATCTTCAACTTCTAGCACCTTGACTATCACTTTTCTGTCTTTGTCTACAGCATGAAGTATTTGCACACTACACAAGATTCATTAAGTTTTGCTTTTGCTAAGATTCCCCTTTGGGCCAGAGAAGAACCTGATAACAATCACCACAAAACCATATGCACCAGGGTTCACAAGCTTGGGGGGGAAACTGTCATGTTTTCAACATGTCCCATGTCCAAGGGAGAGAGAGTATAGCCCCAAGGGTGATGTGGAACGTATCATATTTCACCAGGATACAGAGCATCTTCTGAGTTTGACATTTTGTTTTGGAAAATGCATAATAAGCTTCAAGTATTGGACTTCTTCACACCATTCTTGTGGTTTTAGCATGCAAACCATCCAATAACAGTAAGGCCAAGGATAACCACTTGGCAATAACAGGAAAGCCAAGGATAACAATACCAACCTCGGAGAAGAGTGATGATCTCTGCAAAACGTGGAACAGGAAATAGGGAGAAGTGAAGATCATTCTTGTGGCACCATAAAAATCTGCAGTGCAGGAGCCTTGAAAGATGAAATTTCAATTTTGCTACCAAATTTGATGGGATGACAGAGATGAGAGCCATCAAAATAAACCATGCCTTGCCGGCATCTCCAATTGAGGTACAATGCCTCATCAGCCCTAATCCAGCCCCTTAAGAAATCCTTGTACTTTGGGTGTGGTGTGTTTGGTTCTCTAACCATGTACTGTAAGTCAGTTGATGACAAGGGCATTACATCACCCCCTGCAGATTTCATTGCTGCTGTTGATCCTGCTGCTGTGCAAATCCTCAGCCCACTTGATCGAGAGTGAATAACAGGTGTTCTTTGTTTGCCTGTTTCCTCCCTCAAAATGCTGCACAACCCGCAATGCTCAAATTACTGGAGCCTTTCTTAAATTCAACACTGTACAAAAAAGTGGCATTTCCATTCTCTTCTCTGCTGGTAACAGGAAGTAAGCAAGTGAAAGAGGAGAGTAGAAAATAAGCACATGCACAAAACATAAGATGTTAAAAACCCATTGACTTATAACACAGTAACAAATTTCACAGTACCTGAAAGTGCAACGGGAGACGGCAGCTGGGTTGGGATGAGCTACCAGAACATCATTTAAAGCAGGTGAACTGACTTTGATCCCATCTACAAATGTTGAAATCCTCCGAAGCTTCACAGGTTCTCTTGTGCCTTCCAGTATTTCATCAAGCACCTGCCCATGTCAAAGATACAGCAAACAAAATCCATCAACACATCCTTGGCACAGAACTAGAGTAGCTTCATGGTAATATCTTCACAAGATAACCACAACAACCATATGGGTACATTAACATGCATGGTACAGTTCAGTCTCCACACTTAGTGTTCAGTGTGAAAAAGTATAGAGTCTCAACCTGCTCAAAGTTCCCAGCAGTTGCTGCACAAAGGTGTCCTGAGCTCCGAGTTGCATCAAATTCATCAAGTTTCTCTTCTACCTGCTCAGAATCAACATGAGCATAGCATGAGTATGAATGATGAATGGCTATCTGATACTAGTGTAACAATCAACCCAATTGTACACACATATATACAAGTTGCTGGTTTGAAATAGTTTGCTCAGCAACCCTGCTTTCTAACAAACAAATACCATGGTCAGTCATAGGCAATTGCCTTGTCAGCATGCTCATACTCCTACCTCACTTGTAAGAGTGGGATCAGAATTGACACCCAGGATTGGTATTGAGTTGTCCAAGTAGTGGCTGGCTTGCAGTAATGTTCCATCCCCACCAATTGTAATTACCAAGTCCATGTTGTGAATGGGGTGTTCAAGCTGATCCCGTATCTGAGTTTCATACTGAATATAAGACTGGCGGTGATCGAGCACCTGTCTGCAGACCTGTAGAGTGTGTTCATGAACTCTGTGCCTGTCCTGCAAGTTGCCAATCACCTATACAAACCAGTAACATCATGATGAGATGTGTGAAAAATGGGCCCAAACAAAATTGCCCTAAAACACATAAAGAATTGAATATCATGATGAGATGTGTGCTCAAGGGACCCAGACAAAAGGACTGTAAAAACACCTGAAGAATTGAATAGGTATCTTGCTTATGGTATGAGAATCAAAAGCTAATAAAAAAGATTGATTCAGAAGTAAGTAAGAAGCCTGATCAAATGGGAAAAATTAAACCCTAATTGGACAACCCAAAGCCAAACCCTAAAATCGTACAGGAAAACATAGGCTGCCTCCAAAAACAAGTGCAACTTGATTCCTAGCAGAAAACAGAAACACAATTTCAAAATACAAAGATCTAAAGCTCACCAACCCTAGAGACGTTATTGTTTTTATGAGGAGCAAGAACGCAATCACAGCAACATGAATCCTGACGAGAAATCACCTGAGTGTTTGAGAGAAGGCTGGTGATGTTAGGATCCTGATGGCGTGCAACATACAAATCGTATGCACTCCGCTTCAGCAACACCATCACTCTCCACCTCATTCTTCCTCCTCTCCCGATTCCTTCCTTGCACACGCTGTCCCCACAACCGCTGAAAGATGACCAACAAGCTGAGAGCAACCAAAGCTTTCTTCAAAAAGCCAACGGATCCGCCCAACGCCCAATGCTCCAAGAGTTCAAAAAACAGTGCAACAAACAGCCAACCCACAAAATTCTTCAAAACCCAACACAAACTTAAACCCTAAACCCTTGCAAACTTAGTGTCCCAAAACCCAACAAACCCCTAAACCCTCGTCCCACTCCCCACCCTCCCCCCACCCCAAAACACAACGCTCCCCAAGTTCCCAAAACCTCCAAAACCACAACGAGGTAAAACCCTAACTCATATCACTTACTCTCCAATTAACTCTATACATATTCCACCAATTCTCTGAATTTTATATAATGCAACAACCTACTCTTCATTTCCCATTTGTGATGAAGAGAGTTTAACCCCCTAATGCCTGATTAGCCAAAATTATTTTTTTAATATTTTAAGTCAATTTAGACAGCATAGATTTAAATTAAATTTTTTTTTGGTTGTGTTCACACATTGAATATGTTTCCGTTGGTTTGCTGCATCCAAGTGGATTTAGGGAAGGGTTCATTGTGAAAACCCCCCATGAAACCACTTTCACCTTTGTGAGGGGAAACTGCTAAAGGGATGAAAACAAAACCCGCCCATGCTCGACCTTCCTAGCCTCGCTGGGCTAACTTTTAAAAGTTGTTTAAGGGCTAACCCATGAATTCTAGTTTTGCGGGCTAACCCATGAATTCTAGTTTTGCGGGCTAACCCATGAATTCTAGTTTTGCGATCCTTTTGAATTTGCTGCCCATTTTCAAGGATCCTCCCTAGTCTCATTTCAAAACTTGCAAGGTTTTACTTGTGTTTGAAGAATCACATTTTGGTTTGAAATTCCATTTGTGAGTATGTAACTTGGTCATTGCGATTGCCATATTAAAATGCATGCATTAATCCTTGTTAAAAATTGTTTTTCACTAGTGAACTTTCAAATCCAACCTTTGGGCAACACTTGCCAACTTGATCCTATATGAGCTCAATTTAGTTTTGTTATATTATCATCCTTTGCCTGACTTTGGCTATTTTTTTGTCAAAGAATCATGAGTTTGTAAACTTTGAATCTAACGATTGACTTTATAATTGAATTCATGGATTAGTAGATCGGACCAAATTTTTAACTAAGGCTCAAATATAAGTAAAATGGTTGTAAAATGGGCTTAGACTCTTAAGGGTTAATAGGGATTAATGGCCTGCTTGCTATTGCCCCAAATATATTAAACCTCCTCTAAGGTAACTCGTCCTAATACTATTGTGGTTGAAGTGGGCTTGACTTTGGAGTTCTCATGGAACCTTTTTAATTAATTTTGTTTGGGATAATTCTTTTATTCTTCAATTAATTTCTATAGACAAAGAATCATTTTACATTCAATAACTTTTGTTATGTCAGTCTAAAAATTGCAAGAAATATGTTGAAAGATACTCAAGAAGTGAACTCAAGTTGTCCAAGGCAGTTGTATTTTAAAGGTCTTTGGGAACCATTTGCAAGTCGACATTTGACTTTAGGAAAATTGGGAAAAAAGCCTGGAATTACCTGGTAAACTTGAAAATAACAAAACTCACTTGACAGAACCAAAATAATTCCATAATCAGAATAGTATCAGCCTTTATTTTGTTGGTGCAAAATTTCTCATTGTTCCAATTTTTTTGAATTTTATGTTGCTAATTCAATGATTTTTCTGAAAAAAATCGCCAAAAATGGAATTTTTCTTGGCCAGAATTCTATGCATGGTTCAAGCAGGTAGTCAGAAAAATATTAATATTTTCATTTCATATTTTTTCAATAGCCAAATTTGGCTATACCAGCTTATGTATGATTGCCACCGCAACTACATCACAAAATTGAAAAAACAAAAACAAAACACCGTGCGGGGTGAAGAAACAAGAAACCATGCAGTTGGCAGTACATACTTACTGATCATATGACAATGAGAAGAACAAAGAATCCAATGAGAGCAACAAAGTAAGATGCTCACTGGCCAGTGGAGAACAATGTTGCTACATGTACTTACAATTACACTCTCTGCCAGTGTGCCCAACCACAAGGAAAGAAACACTGCTAACTGCCATCCTTTTGATACTCATGTACTTTTTGATACTTCTTTATTCTCCATGAGGTTTGTCATAAAGCACTCAAAGAATTTTTTACTAGTTTATATGATGGGCACCTTATCTTTGTCCATAGCTTCTCCTCAAATAGAAAAGAGGAGAGATAGTATATAGGAGGGATGTTATACCTACTTTATAATAAGTCCTATATGTGTTAGGAGCTCTCACACTTTGCGGTTATGTGGTACATATGATGTTCCTCTGACCATCTCATGCATCTAACAAATCTATAAGATGCCTCCAATCTTTCTGATTCAAATTATGTCAGTTTTTCATGTTGGGGAATGGAAGGTCGTGTTGGTGTTTTGATATTTCATGTAATTTTTCTTGGGTGTAAAGTACTCCAAAGCAGTGTTTTTTTAAACATATTTGTGATGTCTAAATTTTGGCGAAATCTGGTCCAAAAATAGCAAAATAGCAAAACACCTACACTTGGGCTACCACCCTCAAGGCTATGAGCCTCGAATTAGGGGAGGCCCTGGGCAGCGGTCCTTCTGCTAAACATAAGTTACACACTGAATTCCTCTGTCTGGGAACAACATAACCCACCATGTAACCAGCCATTCCCCCAAGACATAGGAAACAACAAGCTTAGGGCTGAGTCTGCTCACACAGTGATGGAACTTGTGGGCAATGTCCTCTACCTTCTAAATTAGTCCTAAATGAAACAATGAAATATCCAATTCCCTCAAATGCAAGGAAAAACCTAAATAATATTCTACTTTCTTCATGGAGGGCTAAACCAAATAGCATATCTTACAATGAAATGTGGAAAAAAAAGAAAGACAAGTGCCCTGTGTACAATAGCATCATGCAAGTTATATTTTACTGAAATGACCAAGTTCATGGGCCAAGGAACAAAGCAATAAAGTAACCCCTTGCATGAATAGTGTGACCTTGAAAGGACAAAATTTCTTGGATCAAAGTTCTTCATTGGGAATATTCGATAAAGGTGTAAAATACACAAGGGCCATGCCATGGTATTTGTATTACTTTCATTTTAAATTTAAATTATACTACAAATTAAATCATGATGCATATTTATAAGAACTTGTAGTATTTCACAAAACACTAAAGTTGCAATTGAGCCAAAAATTGAGCAAGAAAGAAATAATATGAGGTAACTTGACAAATTAGTAGAATATATCTATAAAATAGATGAAGTATCAAAACATTTGCCTACTCTTACCTACTTCTAGAGCTTGAAGTTCTAGCTTTTAAGCTAATTCTAAAACTATTAAAAATCTTTTTACAAGTCTGTTTGAAGATCATCAATACCTCCCCCATAAGGTCCAAGTTACTTCTAGTGTTGAGGTGTTGTAGATCTGTAATACTGCACATCTTTTTGGAATGCACAGAAGTAATATGAAATGTAAAAAGAAACCAAAGCCTTCTCTCGCACCTAAACTTGATACTAGATCAGACATTAAAAGGAAGCTTAAGAAGGGTTCCTTCAAATGTGCACAATGTGTCTTGAATATGTAACAAATGAATGGATATGAGGTAACTTAAATATAAAGCGAATTTTGGAAAATGGACTTATTTAACTTGTTGAAGGACTCCTTAGATTAAGGTGATGGCTCAGGATACACGATGAGTCATCAGACTTAAATTAAATAAATAAAATTTGATGAATCATACTTGGTTAGTGGATCCGGTTGAGTTAAATAAGACTCAATATGAAACTACATGTTAAGCTTCTTTTTACTTAGTATTTAAAAACTGGTTTGATCTTGTGTAAGCATAAAATTCGATATCTAAAACAAAATATGGTGTTTAGTGTTGGGTTTTAATAACGTTTTGAGTTTTCAACCTAAATGTTTGATATGATGTTTCAAGCATAGGTGATTGATGTTGCACAACATACAATCATGATGTATTTGTCAATAAATGTATGTTATTTTGTTTGGTGTGAAAATGCAGAATGTTTCATGAACCTTTGTTTCATTGTTGCAGAATGTAGAATTACATGTCTACATGTAACAAACTACCTAGTCTTGATCTGATAAATCTACTTAGGTTTTACATGCACACTAACCTTTTCCATAACTCTGTTGAAAGTTTTACTTCCTTTGAAAGGGTGGACTCCAAGTGTTTTTATGGCATTGTTCATTTTAGATGGCACCTAACTTAACACTAGTTTCAACATAAGGTATTTTAACTTGGAAGTTTTGATGGAATCTCAACACCATTCTCTTTGTAAAATTTGCATCTGTTATGTGTATCTGTCGAATCTAATTAAGTTTTGTTTCACCATGCTTAGTTGTAGAATTCTGTTTCTAATGAAATAAAAAAACAAAATATTTTCATACACTGATCAATGTTTTTCGGGTGAATTTTTGCCACTTGGCAATGGAAAAAAAAATCCATTGCAACTCATACACAGGATTTTTCTGAATTTTTTTGACTAAAGTCACCAAATTTTGAGGAAATGCTTTTTGAAATTGTCATATTTAGACAATAGGTTCTAGCACATACTCAAAATATGGCAAGATTCTCAAATTTTTTACATTCATTTCTGACCTGTAGCCAAAATTGGCTAATTCCTCTTGTGGATGATCACCATTGTGGCTATATCACAAAATTGTAAAAACAACCCTAATATCAATTCACATTTACTAATATTTGTAACAGTTGATGTTTTAGGTCAATGTGCTAACCATTTAAAAATGGTCAAACATCTGATAAAAAAATTTAAAGATTATGTTAAAAGAATGTTGTATAATAAATAACAGTTATTGTGGAGGATTCATTTATGTCATGATCAAATAATAGGGTGGATGAATGTTTTGAATGGGATGCAATATTTGTGGATGAATCATTTATTGTGTGAGAATTATGTTTATCTTATCTGATGGAATGATCAATTTCCAAAGTTTCCCTATCGTAATCTTCAACACACACTTAATGAACAGTTGCAAAATCCATGAGTTGAAAAGTACATTTAAAACATACAAATGTTTTCATCCATTTCTTTAGCTTTGTTTATCTTTCACATAGAGGAAGGATTAGACATCCTTTCCGTAGTTGGCTTGCCTTAAGGATGTGAAGGATGATCACTGGGCACTAAACCATCGTACGTTAAGGGAACTTCCTTTCTTCCAATTTGAACAATGTTGAATCAGTCTGTTGAAGTCCTCAGAGAACACAAGGGAAACGGCAATGGACCAACTAGACTATATTTAGAACTCTGATTCCTGAACATGAGATTTTCTTTCTGCCCATTTGTGTGGACTGTAGTTGTACAATAGCAGGCTTCTGTTTTCAAGCTTTGACGGCTTGGATATCATGAATTGGGGCACTTTCAAAAATTGACCAGGTCTGTTGAGAGGCAGAAAATGAAGTCACTGAAAGAGCTCTGATGGCCGTCAGACAAGATGACAACATACGAGAGGGTCATCAGGGTCATCAGTTCCATGTCGTGAAATGCACCATTTGGCCTTTTGAAAGGAAATGGAAAAGAAAATTGCAGCATGTAAAAACAGATATGCTCAGACCTCCTTTCTCAGAGCCTGATGATTTACTACAACCCGAAAAAGGTCAGCAAGAAAACATCAATTGGTTGCCCTACAGATTCTGATCCCTGCACATTACTTAAGGCTACAGACACTAGCAAAAGGCCCACCAAAAATGACAATGTCAACAAATTCACAAGTTGACAAACCAGTTAGTGTACCACTTGGCCTATCATCAAACAATTTTTTTTCAATGGGACATTTTCCTAAACAACCCATCTGCCTGCAATTTTAATGTAACATTAGAAGGTAGGTGGAAATTGTTTTGGTCAAGTTTGCCTGAGTTATTGCTGGAACCCATCATAAAGAATGGGTTAGTGCTGGAGCCCAATTCATAACCTACAAGAATTGGGTTCCAGTTTGCTAGCCCTAACCAGGGTAGTTAGCTCAGTTTATGCTTTCACTACCTATCTACCAATAACCCAGTATCCCTTATGTATGTACTAACTAGTTACCACTTACAAGTATATACTTAGGAAGTGTGGTGCGTACTACTAATGTTCGGCACAAAATAATTCACAAAAGGTCTAGTTGAATAAAAAGGGAAATTATTATTGATATTTGTCGAAATTGTTAAGAATTGAATTCCCAACTTGTGAAAAACTATCTACCGTCCCAAACATTGGGTATTATTACACAAAATGTGTACTTTGTATAAATGTTCCTCATATGTTGAAATTCTGAAAAATTAAATTTGAAACTGCCTAATCTCATTTTTTAAAGAAAACAAACATTTGGCAGAAAAGTGCTAAACATCAGTTGCAGATACAGTAGTCACTTGTTATCCTACCTACCAACAGTACTTGTGTATTTAAAGGATAGGATACTAAGGTTAAAAATCTGATATCAACTTAGTTGGGGTTCATCCAAAACTGAGTCATAACAGGACAAATCCTAAAAGAAAAATTGTGCAAAAAATGTGCAAACAAAAGAAAAAACCCACTATAGGGACATTAGGTATACCTTACAAGATGGGTAACTTTTTTGGGTAGGTCAGGTCGAGAAAAACCCTGAAAGGGAAATTGTGCAAAAAGTGTCCAAACCAACCAAAAAAAACCTATTTATGAGATGTCAATGAACATACAAAGAACATTGTGTTGTTTTGTTTATTTTCATATCTGTTCTTTCATAAGAACCACTGATACATTGAGTTTTTTTAAATAATTGGGACTCGCGATTCTTGTATTATGATTTTTTTTTTTTCCCAAAGAACTGAAACCAGTGGTTCTCTGATGAAATAATTAAAAAAAACCAAAATTGACCCTTCTTGAATAAATTCAAATAACCACAAAACACTGGAAAAGAGTCATAATAGAGAAGTTAGTAAACACATAAATAACATTGGGTGGGTTTTTTTTTTTTTTTTTTTTTTTTTAGGGGGGTGGGGGGTGGGGTGGCTAAAGACAAACCCTAAAAGGGAATTTTAAAAAAAATGAAAAAACAAACAAAAAAAACCAAAAAA
>Ga0116227_10017276_pt1 | contig 10112 bp, 4 predicted proteins | sample S1TSphgellanicum_FD_89693 | JGI IMG/M metagenome (GOLD analysis project Ga0116227, IMG submission 89693) | Host-associated microbial communities from peat moss isolated from Minnesota, USA - S1T2_Fb - Sphagnum magellanicum MG | ecosystem: Host-associated > Plants > Peat moss > Unclassified...
CCTGCGTACGACAACCACGCTCGAAGGCGAGGCGCTGGTGATAGCAGAGGAGGCCGTCGTCGGCGGCCTTGCAAGGATTGGTTACGCGGCGTCCGATCTTCAGGCCGCCGCAGCCAGCGCGGGCGCGATTCTGCCGCCCGCCATCCATGCCGGCATTGCATCTACCGCCGCACTTGCAGCTAGCGCTTACGCGCGCTCGCATGCACCCTTCGCAGAACCGGTTAGCGAACACGCCACTGTGCAGGAAGCGCTGGCCATCATCGGTGCCAGCGCTTACGCCGCGGAAGTGCTGGCCGGCGGCACCGCGCAGACTCTGGCCGAAGGCGGGGCCGTACTCGCACCCGCAGCCTTCGCGCGCAGTTTCGCGGTGGAGCAAAGCCGGCGCATTGCCGCGGCGGCGGCGGATATCGGCTTGGCCGATACCGCATTGCACGGCGTGGTGAATTTCGCACCCGCGCACAGCGGCTGCACGAGGCCGGCGCGATTGGCGCGGCCGATCGATCACACCGCTTGCGTGCTCTCCGGACACGCTGCGTTCATGGCCGCACTCGCCGCCACGCGCGAGAAAAATCCGGCGCGCGGCTTGCAGGATTTCGATCGCGCCTTCTGGGACCATTTCGGGCACCTGCTGAACAGCGGCTCGCGCGCCTTCGTGCTGGCGCTTTCGGCCGGGCTGCTGAGTGCGGTGCAGATGCGCTCGCCGCTGGCGCGCCGCATCGGTCAGCGGATCAATCGTTATAGCGCCGCGCTGGCCTTTGCCGCCGACATCGGCCTGAGCCGCTTGGGTGCTGATCTGGCGTCGTCGCGCAGCTTCACCGTGCGGCGCAATGCGCGAAAAGCCGCGCGGCTGACGCTAACCACCTGGCTCGGCGACGCGCTCGCGCAACTCTGGCTGGCCACGCGCGCGATCAAACGCTTCGACGATGCCGGCGCGCCAGCGGCCGATCGCGCCGTGCTGGAATGGGTATGCGCCGATGCCTTTCGCGGCGTCGAAGAAGCGCTCGACCGTGTGCTGCGGCACTTGTCCTCGCCGGTGCTGGCGCTGATCACGCGGCTGATTATTTTTCCGCTGGGCCGTGGCGCCTGGGCGCTGAGCGACACCGCCAACCGGCAGGTCGCGCAAGGTTTGATCGACGGCCGGCTATTGCGCGCAGCGCTGCTGGAAGCGCCGCCGCGTTTGGGGCCGCTGGCCGATCTGCTGCTGGCCACGCTCGATGGCGAAGCGCTCGAAAGCCGCGTTGCCGCAGGGCCGGCGAACGGCCGCGTCATCCGCATCGAACAAGCGCTGGCAAGCGGGCTGATCGATGCGCCGCAAGCGCAGCAATTGCTCGACTGGATTTACGCAGCACGCGCCTTGCAGCGCGCGCCCGACGCCACTGCAAGCTGAGCGCGCGGTTCGTTTCGCTCCGCATCACAGTTGCCGAATATGCCCGCTGCCTTCCCGCTGATTCGCAATATCGCCGCACTGCGTGAAGGGCAGTTCGATGTGCTGGTGATCGGCGGCGGCATCTATGGCGCGTGGATCGCCAACGATGCGGCCTCGCGCGGCTTGCGGGTCGCGCTGGTCGAAAAACAGGATTGGGGCGCGGGCACTTCGTCGGCTTCGAGCAAGCTGATTCACGGCGGTTTGCGCTACCTCGAACATTTTGAGTTCGGTCTGGTCCGGCATGCCTTGGCCGAACGTCGCGTGCTGTCGCACATCGCACCGCATCTGGTGCATCCGCTCAATTTTCTGGTGCCGGTGTGGCGCGGCGCGCGCGTCGGCCGGCTGCAATTGCTGGCGGGTTTAACGCTGTACGACCTGCTCGCTACCGGCAAGCAACCGGTACCGCGCTTCAAATCCCTCGCCAAAAATAAACTGCTGACTGCGCATCCTTACCTGCGTGCCGAAGGCTTACGCGGCGGTTTGCGCTACGGCGATTGTCAGGAAGACGACGCGCGCATGACGCTATTCGTCGTCGCCGCCGCACAAGCGGCCGGTGCGGTTTGCGCGAACCGTGTTGCCGCCAGCGCACTGCTCGAAATCGATGGCCGCGTCTGCGGTGCGAAGCTCGTTGATGGTTTGACTGGCGAAGCCTTCGATCTGCGCGCCGGGCTCGTCATCAACGCCGCCGGGCCGTGGTCGCGCGCCTTGCTGGGTGCCGAAGTCGCGCCGGTGAAACTGGTGAAAGGCGTGCATCTTGTGCTGCCGGCGATCGAAAATCTGGACTCCGCATTTTTGCTGACGGCGCCCGAAGACGGCCGCGTATTTTTCGTGATTCCCTGGTACGGCCGCACGCTGGTCGGCACCACCGAGAGCGCCGTCACCGATCCGAGTACGCGCGAAGTCACGTCCGCCGAGCGCCGCTATTTGCTCGATGCGGTGAACGAGCTGATGCCGGGTTTGAGTTGGCGCGACAAGGACATCATCGCCGCGTTTGCCGGTGTACGCAGCCTGCAAGCGGATGACGCCGACAGTCTTTCCGCAGTGACGCGCGAATTCACCGTGCTGGAGCCGCGCGCCGGTGTGCTGTGGCCGCTCGGCGGCAAGTACACCACGGCGCGCTGCGATGCGGTGGAAGTGGTCGATCGCGCGCTGGTGCTGTTGCAGCGCGAAGAAATCCGCTGCAAGACTGCGCGAACGCTGCTGCCCGGCGCACCGAGCCAGATCGAAGGTCAAGGCGATTTCAGCGGCTGGCAAACCGAAGCAATGCCGGCGCTGCGGCGTCGCGGCATCGATGAAACCGCAGCGTATTATCTTTGTCTGCGGCATGGCACGCGGATCGCGCGCATTCACGAATTGCTCGATGAAAATCCGCAGTGGTCGCAACGCCTGCATGCGGAAGCGCCGTTCTTGATCGCCGAAGCGATGCTGGCGATCCGCGACGAAATGGCATTCGATTGCGACGACATCCTGCGCCGGCGCATGCCGCTGAAGTTGCTGGTGCGCGATCCGGCGATTGCCATCGCCATCGTCGAAACCCTGCTGATTCAGCATTCGGGTCCGCGCTGAAATTTCCTGAACGCTGAGGCGGTTTTCGCCGTTTTCCGACAGACGGCAGTTAAGCGAAGCCATAGGGCGCCTCAAGCGGTTGTTGTGCGGCCGCGATCGGGCGCAGAGTTCTTCTTGCGAAATGAACTCAAGCAATACGGTTTTGGTTATGGATAGACCGCGTCGCATTCCGGTTCGTTATCGAAGTTAAAAATAAAGGGCGAAAGCTCGAACATCTTGACTGGAGGAGTCAACCCCATGGCCTTTTTCAAACGGTCACCCATTGCCGTAGCGATCGCCGCGGCTGTACTCGCGGCCTGCGGTGGGCAGAGCGACGGCAACAATCCGCAGGTCTTCGATTCGCAGGTGCTGTTCGATCCGGTGCCGAGCATCGCCAGCGAGAGCGCGATCATTCCGTTTCCGTTCGATGGCCTTTTTTCAGGGTTCTCCGCGCCGACGCTGAATATTCCGAACGATCCCTCCAGCAGCAGTTATCCGGTAGTGGCCGCGATCAATCAGATCGATGGCTTCTCGACCATCGGCGATATCTTTTTCGACATTGCCGGCTTCATCGACTACAGCACCTTGCCGGCGCATGTGCTGGTCATCAACGGCAGCACCGGCAAGCCGCTGGTGTATGGCACCGACTACACCTTGCAGAACGAAAATGCGACCGCGATCGATCCGCTGACGCGCCAGCTTTCGCCGATCAGCTCACAGCGTTCGCGCGTGATTATCGAACCACTGAAGGCGTTGTCGCCGGCGACGACTTATCTGGTCGGCGTGACCACCGGCATTGCGACGACCGCCGGCGGCGGTGTGATCGCCAGCCCCGAATTCCAGATCGTTGCGAGTGCCACGCCGGTGAGTGCGCAGAGCAATCCTGAACTCACGCAACTCAACGACACCCAGAAGGCTAAACTCGAAGCGCTGCGTTCGCAATTGATCAATCCTGCCGTGACCAAGCTCGCTGGCGCGACCGGTCTTCCCGCCGCCAACATCGTGCTGGCCTGGACTTTCACCACGCAATCGGAAGGCTTGACGCTCGGCTATCTCGCGCAGAAGGCCGCTGCGCAGCAAACCGTGGTGGCTTCCATCGGCGAGAAAACCGACCAGCTCGGCGCCGGTTTACCGGCGGGTGCGGATGTCTATGCCGGCTTTACGCTGATGCCGTATTACCTGCAGAACACCAGCAAAAGTGTGACCGGTCCGGTGACTTCGTTCTGGCAGGCGGATGCCAGCAAGCCGAACATCAATCCGAACCTGCCGCCGACGGATGCCGCACAACCGCACTTTCTCGGCCAAGTACCTTGCGCCGCATTTGCCAGCGGCGCCAGCGTCAATGGCGTCATGCAAGGCCCGAGTGCGAGCACCACAATTTGCTATCCGGTACCGTTGGTGCAGTCGACCGAAAAAATTCCGCTGATCGTCACCGTGCCGAATTCGGATAGCGGCCGCACCGAGCCTGCGAATGGCTGGCCGGTGGTGATTTTCCAGCATGGCATCACGGGCAATCGCACGCAGATGCTGGCGATCGCACCCGCGCTGGCAAAGGCGGGTTTTGTCACCGTCGCCATCGATCTGCCGCTGCACGGCCTCACCGACAAGACCAGCCCGTTCTATCACAACCAGCTGTTCGCGCAGGCCGCGCCCGCGCTGACCACCGGCGAACGCACCTTCGATCTTGATCTCGAAAACAATAGTACCGGCGCGTCCGGCCCGGATGGCGCGATCGATCCTTCCGGCACTTACTTCATCAATCTGCAAAGCCTGTTGACTGCGCGCGACAATGTGCGCGAAGCCGAGGCCGATCTGTTGACGCTGGCGAAATCGGTGGCGCAGCTCGATCTGAATGGCGATGGCACGCCGGATGTGGATGCCACGCAAATCCGCTTCGCCAGCCTATCGCTCGGCAGCATCGCCGGCATTCCGTTCCTCGCCAACGCTCCACAGATTGGCGCGGCAACGGTAGCCGTTCCCGGCGGCGGCATTGCGAAATTACTCGATGCGTCAAAGGAAATCGGCCCGCAGATCAGCGCGGGTCTGGCCACGGCGGGTGTGGTTGAAGGTACCGATGATTACGAAACTTTCCTGCGCTTCGCCCAGACCGCCGTCGATGATGGCGACCCGTTGAATTACGCGGCCGCCGCAGTCGCGGCGCATCCGCTGCACTTGATCGAAGTGGTCGACGATCTGGTAGTACCGAACACGACGCTGGCCAACGACGGCAGCGGTTTCTTCGACAAGGTCACCGTCAGCAGTTTCCTCGGCGGCACCGATCCGCTGGTGGCGGCGATGGGTTTGACCAACCTCGGCACGGTAGTCGCGCCCACTGCACCGCAGACGCCGACGATCAATCCGGCGGGCTTGCATGTCGTGGTGAAATTCGCAGGCGGCGCCAGTCACGGCTCGCTGCTGAGTCCCGCTGGGCCGGATGGCGTCACCATCACTGCCGCAAGCGCTGCCGCGACGGTGGAGATGCAAACCGAAACCGCGACTTTCCTCGGCAGCAATGGCGTGTGTCTGCAAATCGGCGGTACTTGCCAATAGGCCGGCCAATGGAGTGGCTTCAAAAAGATCAGCAGTAAAAAATTAAAAAGTCTTGATGCGGTACTGGAGGAGAACATGAAATACGATCGCAATTCCTATCGAAATTTATGGAGTGCTACGATTTTCGTAGCAAGCATTTCCGGCCTCGGACTGGCCTCGCCGATTGCGCTGGCGCTGAGCTATAACCACGACGACGTCAGCTTCGAGTTCGATACGCGGCTGACGGAAGGGGTATCCATTCGCGCGGGCGATCCTTCATCACTGATTGTAGGCATCTCACACGGCGGCCAGGCGTATTCCAACAACGCCGACCTAGGCGATTTGAATTTCAAGGCCGGCGATATCGCCAACGCAGTGAGCCGCGTGACCTCGTCGCTGCAAGTGAGCTGGAAGGATTACGGCTTGTTCACGCGGGCGAATTACACCTTCGATCCGAGCGAGGTCAACAACGATTTCTTCGGTGCGGACAAATTCGGCAGCGGTCATCAGTACCCGGATTCCGTGCGGAAATCGAGCAACAATGCGATCCAGGCCGAAGTCGGCAGCCAGCTTCGATTGCTTGATCTTTATGTCTACGGCAACTTCGATCTGGCGGGTCGTTCGATCAACGTCAAGCTCGGGCGACAGGTCATCAATTGGGGTGAATCGACGCTGGTACTGAACGGCTTGAACAGCATTGTCGCCGTCGATGCCAACCGCGCTTACACGCCCGGCCTCGAACTGGATGAAGTGGCGATTCCGGCCGGGCAATTGTTCGTTTCGACCAATCTCATCACCAATGTCAGCGCCGAAGCGTTCTATCAATTCCAGTGGCAGCGTTCGATCGCACCGGCAACCGGAACCTATTTCGAGACCAATGATTACGTCGGTCCAGGCAGTGTTGCTGGCAATATCGACTTCGGCCGCGCGACCGAATATGCCGCACCCGGTTCGCCTTGTGTGGGTTTTCCGGCGGGCGTTTCGTGCGTGCCTTACGGCGGTTCGATTCCGCGTGCGGGTGGTGATCGTCGCGCGCCGGGCAATGGTCAATTCGGCGGCGCGCTGCGGTTTTCGCTGCCCTCGCTGAACAGCACTGAGTTGGCTTTATACGCAGCGAATTATCACAGCCGTTTGCCGGTTTACAGCACGTTTTCGGTTTCCAGCGGCAATCAGGATGCGAGCACTGCGGGGATTTTCGCCGAGTATCCGAAAGATATTCACATGTTCGGCCTGAGTTTCAATACTTCGCTGCCATTCGGTTTTGCCTTGCAGGGCGAGTACAGCTTCAAGACCAATCAGCCTCTCGAAATCGATGATGTCGAACAAAGCCTCGCCGATCTCGGCGCGCCTTCGCAGATCAATCCGACGGCTGGCGCGACCATCGGCAATCAATATATTCGCGGCTACCGGCGCAAGGGCGTGAGCCTGGCGGATATCGGCACCACCAAGGTGTTCAGTCCCAGCACGTTTTTCGGCTATGACGATCTGCTGCTGATCAGCGAAGTGGCACTGGTGCATGTGCATGATCTCGAAGATCAGTCGGTGCTGCGCTACGAAGCGCCGGGCACTTTTCTGCCGGGCGATGCGCGCGGTGCGGCACTCAACAATGTGCCGATTCAGCAAGGCGGTTTCGGTACGGCAACTTCATGGGGCTACAAGATTCTGGCGCGCGCGACTTATAACAATGTGCTGGCGGACTACATCTCCGGCCTGTCCTTCAAGCCCGCATTGCGCTGGGAACATGATGTCGGCGGCGCAACGCCGGCGCCGCTATACAACTTCGTGCGCGGCAGCCGCGTGCTCAGCCCGATCGCCGGCTTCGGCTACAAGAACAACACCACCGCAGAATTAGGTTATGCCTACTACCTCGGCGGCGGCCAGAACAATCTGCTGCGCGATCGGGATTATGGTTTCTTCGATATCAAGTATTCGTTCTGACCCGGCTTGGCCGGCCGCCGCGCGTCAGCCATAGTGGGCAATCGCGGCGATCGGCTCAAAACGAAGACCTTTTCAGCGTGATCAAGAGCGCATAGCTGGCGCTAATGATTTGAGTCCCATGAAAACGCTCACTTGTATTTGTAAACCAGGTTCAACCCAAGGCTGCGCGGTTCGCCCCATAATACGGCGCGATCAGCCTGGGGCAGATTCGTGATCGCCGAAGTGACATATTCCTGGTTGAGAAGATTGTGGCCCCAGATGTTCAAGTCAATACGGTTGTCGCCGCACAAATTCAGGCCCGCCAGGCCGAACTGTGCCGAAACTAGCGCATACCCGGAAATGTTGGAGCCTTGGGGAAAAGTCGGCAGCGAGCTGCTGCCCAACTGTTTGCCGAGATAGCTGCCGCTGACAAAGGCGCGCAGCTTGCCCCAGTCCCTCTGCACGCATATCCACTCCAATGAGGCATTGCCGGAATCGCGCGGCGCAGAGGGAAATGGATACTGGCTGGCGACATTGTTGCCATTGATGTCGATGACTTCCAGCGTCTTGGCGTAGAGCAGGGAATAGTTGAGCGATGCCGTCAGGCTTGGCGCGAGCAGCCAGGTCGTATCGAGTTCAAATCCCTGGATACGAGCACGGCCGGCATTGAGCGTTTTGGTATCGCCGACTGTGCCTGGAATAATGAAATTGATCTGCTCATCACGATAGCCAGTGTCGAACACGTCGGCATTGATGCGCAGGCGGCGTTGCAGCCATTCACTTTTCACTCCAAGCTCGTATGAATGCACATGCTCCGGCTTGAATCCGTCGATGAAACCAACCCCGTAGTTGACTCCATTGGACGCAGGGCCGGAAGCGCTGGAAATTTGGGGATCGCGCACATTGAAGCCGCCGCTCTTGTAGGCTTTGGCAGATGACAGGTAAGCGGCGCTACCCAGCGCGAATTCGTACTGGATGTTGAATGAGGTTGAAAAGTCCGAGAAGCGTTTGGAAGCCTGCACATTGTCGAAGGTGTCGTTGCCCTGCATGTTCGGCAGCTGGATGGCAGCCGGCACGTTGTTCTGTTGTCCCTCGACGTATTCATCCGCCACATAGCTTTTGACTGCACGACGCAGATCCCAGGACTGACGCGCTCCAGCAGTGATATGCAGCATCCGGTCAGCCCATTCGGGCGACCAGGTCGCCTGACCATAGAGCGCCGTTGCAGTGTTGTGGATCTCGTACAGATATTTCCAGTATTCGACCAGCTGCGGCCCGGTAAGATTGATCAGCGCGCTGGCGAGGCTTGGCAGTTGCGCCGGCAGCGATGGATCGCTGGAAGGATTGATGACTCCGTTCAGAACATGGTGCAGGGGTTGGCCGTTTTCGCCGCCATCTTCGCTGAAATAATAGGCACCGCTGACGAAATCCAGCGTGTTGTCCAGCAACTTCCCGCCGAACTCGATCTCTTGTGACCACTGGTGCTGGAACAGCGTGGGAATTTGCAGCGGAGTGGGTCCGCCATTCGCCATCATTGCGGAAGGGCCATCGTAGGTCTGCGTATCCAGTCGATATCCCAGCGAACCGGCGCCGCCGCCCAGGTCCGAATAGAAAGCATCGCGGATGGTGCGAAACGAGCCGATGTATTTCACCTCGAAAGCGTCGGACTCGGCCGATAAGGTCAGCGCGTGCCCGCGCACATGGGTCTTCGATTCCGCCAGTTCCGCACCGGTAGCCAGCGCAGATAAACGGTGCGGCGCGTATACGGTCTGGCTCTCGGCATACGCGGCAATCAGGTCGGATTGACCGTGGCTGTGAGCCGGCGGCAGGATCGCCTGGTAGCTGTAGTTATAGTGTGGCAAATCGCTCAGGTCAAAGGCGTAGTCAACAGAAAGCCAGTCGAGCGGGATCCAGCTTGTATCGAAACGCAAACCGCCGTCGTGGGTATAGCCGAACTGTCCGCCTGCTCCGGTGTTGCGCACAAAGCCGTCGTGCAGGGCGTCCAGCACCGACAGTTTCATGGCGGCATCGCTGCCGAGCGGTAAATTGAGCGTGGCCTTCGCCTTAAGATCATTACGGCTGCCATAGCCGATGCTGGCGTTGCCGCTGAGCTCGTTCAGGCTCGGCTTACGGGTAATCAGGTTCACTGCGCCGCCAGTGGCGTTGCGGCCGTACAGCGTGCCTTGCGGCCCGCGCAAAACCTCGATTCGCGCGAGATCTGCGATGTCAAGCGCCAATCCCGCGGAGCGCGCGATATAGATACCGTCGATGTAAATCCCGACGCTGGGGTCCTGCGTCACCTGAGCGTCCACCACGCCGATGCCGCGAATGAAGATCACCAGCTGGGAATTGTTGGTCGGGAACGGCTGCACCGTCATCGCCGGCACTTGGCTCGATAAATCGCTGACGCTCTCGATGCCCAAATCTTGTAACCGCTTGGTGTCGAATGCCTCGATGGAAATCGGCGTACGCTGCACCGAATCGACCCGCCGCTCAGCGGTGACGACTATCGTCTCGAGCGCTCCGGAGCCAGGGCTATCATCGGGCGTAGCGGGAGAATCCGCAGCTGACGCTGAAGCCGCTATTAATGCACTCCAGAAAGCCAACCCCATAGCAGTTTTGCTTGAACGCACCCCATCCTCCCTCAATCAGATTGCACCCATCAGAGCTGGTGGGTACATCCGATCGAAAGCGC
>Ga0116227_10017277_pt1 | contig 10111 bp, 6 predicted proteins | sample S1TSphgellanicum_FD_89693 | JGI IMG/M metagenome (GOLD analysis project Ga0116227, IMG submission 89693) | Host-associated microbial communities from peat moss isolated from Minnesota, USA - S1T2_Fb - Sphagnum magellanicum MG | ecosystem: Host-associated > Plants > Peat moss > Unclassified...
CCAGTTGAAGTCGCCCTCACCCTTGGAAGCCCGCGCCTCAATTTTTCCGGCTCACCATCAAGATCGAGCTTCGCCCTGGCTCCCCCAAATTATATTTTTTTCCTGCCTGCCCACCATTCCAAATCCCTCTCCTGTGACTAGATCATCCCCGGGCCCATGTTCTTCCCGATCCCATCTCCTCCCCAGGAACTGTTCCCAGGCCCAACTTCTCATCGGTCCCATCTCCTCCCCCCAGGAACTATCCCCAAGCCCACCTTCTCCCCGGCCCCATCTCCTCCACAGGGAATTGTTGGACCTCTTGCCCAACCACTATCCAACCCCCAGAACACAACTTCTCTCCAATGAACATCTTCTCCCCAGCTCACAACCCCATCTCCTCCCTGGGCCCACCTTCTCCCCAAAAAGCAGCAAAGGTTCTAAAGTTAAGGATAGAAGAAAATCTCCAGTGCATGCTCACCGCGGTCATCAAAAAAGTAGAAGACAAGAGACTCAAGAATCAAATGTCTTGGTATACTGAATGTGCACATGTGATTATCCATGATCCAACTCCAATTCATATGCAAGAGTGTCAAATGCCAATCAAATAAGTAGTACACAAACTGATGATCGATTAAGGATTCTGTGCATTAGAACATGTTGTTGACTCTATTCCCAGAATGGCATACATCAGACAATGACAGGATATCCTCCAAAACCTGAATATCTAGGTTGACTCTACACAAGTACAGATCAGAGGATACAATAGCTTTCTTGGCAAGAATAAGATCTGAGCTCCCTTCAAAAAACAATTTATCAACTGCTGCATGCACATTGTTAGGCAGATAGAGTATACCAGATTGCAATGAAACTACATCCTGCATATATCTTAAAGACAGAGGAATTAGCACAAGCGCTGCTTCTTGTAACCAGCCTAGTTCCAAAAATTCTTTGTCACGTCCAGCTTTGCCATGATCATCACTTGCCATTCTCAGGTTTGCCAATGCATCGTCAATAAACAGGGATCCCTGTTGACCAGACCCAACCTGGGCTGCAGTTTGTAAGCCATCTAACCAAGCTCTCTCTCATGCTGCACTCTTGCTTTCTTCCACTGCTGCGAACACTACCCAAGACCGATAATGCGTGGAGGCACATTGTCCAAGAATTGATGTCATGCACACCAAACCATTACCTCAACATGATGCATCTCACCGAGCAGCGAAATTCTTGTTACAAGTCACAAGATGTGCAATCAATATGCTCTTGAAAGGGCAAAACTTGGGGGCTTTTGCATACTAGCAAAAACTGTGGTGGAATTCTGTGCAGAAAAGACAGTTGACACATCACATAGGTAGATTCAAGTTTCCAGCACAAGGACCACGAAAATAGGGCAGCAGCAACAGGGGGGAGATCGCCATTTGCATGCCATACCTGCACAACCTTGGCATGAACTCCAATAGTTGCTGCAACTTTGACAATGTAGAAGAATAAGAATGCTGCAAGAGTGGCGCTTCAAGCACTTCCATAACCTGTGCAATCCCTTCCAGTTTCCTCCTACTTCAGTCCATAACATCATCTTTCTCATTCATATGGTTTACAGAAAGGCCACCTGTGTGCTTGCACAGTTAAAGGCAATTCTCACGCCAATGCATTTTGCTGCATAAAGTCTTCAAGAAACATGTCCCTTTTGTTCATATGTAAATGATTATGGTATGTGTTTGACACTGCAATCTGATCTGATCTGGGAGCTATGCAAAGAGCACAGATCTCAACACTGAGGGGTAGGTGAAGATAGATCAGGCAATGTCTCACATTGAAGCATACAACTTTTGCACATTATACTGATGTTGTTGGCAAGAGGAGGAAGAAAGATTTTTCAGACCCCCTGATAAAACTGTTTCAAGGCCATGTGAGCAAGATCAATATCATCCCTCCCCACCCCCCCCCCTCCAAAGGCAATCTCAAAAACAAGACTTTAAAAGAGTATTGTTGGAAATAATTTGATTGATTCCCAATGCTGAATTCTTACACTGAATGATAGGGTGATCTACTGAACAAAATGGTTCTTCAAAGGGGAAGAATCTGGAGGTGATTTTGTTGGTGACTTGACACTTATCAAATGGGAGGAAATAAAAAATTCTTGGCTACACCCATTGGAGACTGACTCTTGAGGTGCAGTGCCTGGACAATTGTTTGCTTTCCAAGAAGGAAACTAGGGGTGGTGGAATTTTCCATCACCACCTCCTGAGCATATTTTAGAATTTGCATAGCCGCCAAGTGACTCCTTAGCTTGACTGCAAGCAACTGACGTTCTGTCTTCACCGTTACCACATGTTCTTAGACATGTTTCTTGTCCATGGCTAAAATCACTTTGTTCCCCAGCTACCATTGGGGGTGATCACCTTTCAGAAGGCAACTCTTGATTTGGAGACGAGGGCTGTAAGGAATTATTGCTTTGTCCACTAAATCCTGCCATGTGGTTGCTAAATGGTCTAGTAAAAGATGAAGAAATTTTTGCTACAGTTGACATACCCAGACCTGCAAAAGGTACAGATAGATTACATTGAGGAATTATTGTGCAAGAATATAAGAAATTATAGGTAACACAATTAAATGGTTGGCATTTTTCCTAGTAAACAAAGAATGTCAAAAACATGAATGGAACAAAATGACATATAGTGAAATTTGCACAATTTAATATTTTTTATAGAAAATTCAAATAGTAAATCTAATGAATATTCAAAATTCAATATTAAACTTAACATATTATTCCAAAAAAAAATTGATTACAATAAAATTGTTATTTCCACAAAATCATTTAATCATTGTTACTAGTTGTGTGAAGTAATGAGGAGCCCAAGTGTGGTAATGAAAAAAACTAATCACAGTAGTTCATTCCAATAATTTATCAACAGTCAATTATAATAATTTCTTTACATGAATAACACTAACTTAGGTCCTATCATACTTTTTCATTTCATTGTGGCATGTATGATTTATATTACATTTCATAATTATTTTAAGTTTTCTTATGAAAATTGAATTTCATATTTTACGTGTAGTATCTATGGTCATTTGATTGCAATAATTTATAGAATTAATTCAATTCTTACCTTGGTTTATTGTGTAATTGATGTAGTTTAATTGTGGTAATTTATTTAACATATTTGAATACCAATTAACTATGGTATTTGGAAAGGAACTAAGTATGAGAATTAAAATTTCAGAATGAGTTGAGCAAATTTTGATGATTTTTTTCATTTAGACAAAAGGATTTTTTTAATTTCTAACATGTTAGGTCTGTACTAGAAAATGTCTATTGGATGGGTCTTTGGGTTGTAATTTGAGTTTAAAGTTACAACCCTACATTTCCTTTTCACTGGACTATGTTCCTTGGAGTTACTATTGGTTGTTTATTTCCTTTGACATGTGTTGTAAAATCTAAATCACCAAGATTGATGATTGTCAAACATTGTAATGGACTTGGTTTGAACAATTGTGAAAATTTATCAAGTTGATCACATTATTAGTTGGATTGAATGTTAGATTTGTACCTTGGCTGAATTGTTGGACTTCTTGGTCGGTCTTCTCTAGAACAATATTATCTTTGTACAATTATTGCATCAATGAACAAGGTGCTTGAGGAAGTGTTTTTACTATTATCTCTTGGCTAGTTGTAAATTCCATCTTTAAGAGCTTGTAGGTCCTTCACATGTAGTGGAACATTTGACATTTCTTTCTCCTTGAAAAGATTCAACAACATTGGAACAATCTTCATTGAATTGCTATTGTAGGTGGGAATGTCTTCTCCCCAACCCCATCTCCTCCTTGGGCCCAACTTGTCTCATAAGAACATCTTCTTCCTTGCCCCACCTTTTCCCCTACCACAATCCATCCCCGAGGACACATCTTCTCCCCATCCACATCCCTTCCTCGTTGACAATATTATTAATTAAAAATTTCACAAATTTTCATGAGTTTTTGAACTTGTTAAAGGAGTTAATGTTTGTGATCAATAGGGGTTTAGGATTATCATTCCCCATCATTGATTTGCATCGAATCGATGATGGTTACAAAAAAAAATTATCATTACGGCTATAATCATTAAACTCAATGCTACATTACTCGAATAATGATAAGAACAACATGATTACAACACATGCAGAATCTACCCTACTTTTTTTTATGCCCTTTCAGTATGATCCATGGCCAGTGTTCACCTTCCATTGTTGATTTCTTTCTAATGTTACTTAGGGACTCAAACAATTCGAACTTGGAAAAGGCATAGCTACTTGAACGTTAGATGCCTAGGGACGTTTTACCTTCCCATCTTTAACTAAGGACGCCAAGTTGTTGATGCCCGAGGACATGTCTTGTTGTATTCCCCATGGAAGGCATTTGCATTTCCATTCTTTGTGTTTCAATTGCATTTTCTATTACTTCAATTCTTAGCTCTGTTCATTGTAATTATTTTTGGCGCAAGTAAAGTTTTCATTTTTTCTACAACTTAATCTTTGGACTACGTGTTTTCTTATTGCATCTTCTCTACAACATATTATTTGGAATGTGTGTTTTGTTGTCTTCTTGATTTTTGTTTGTATTTTTCTTCAATTCCTTGGTTTGCAACATGCATTCTTTCATTTCGTTCAATTTCAACATTGTTTTCAATCATCCACAACCATGTTTGACAAGGAATTCACTTTGAGACCCACAATAGTGATAATCAATGGCCCACGGCCCTTGGGAATTGATTCCACCACTACTAAAAGAAGGAATGTTGTGATGGTGCCATGAGATGCACGAAAGAGAGAAGGGCAAAACTATGTTGCCATCTACATGGCTTTTGTTCTAATATTCTCTAGAGGAATGGGCACAAAAAGTTGTTGAGATCAATGGGCTATTGAAGGTGTAGTCTACGTTGCTAAGGGGCAAGTGCCAACCCAAATACAAGTGCCCATGTTGTGAAAAATTGTGGAGAAACAAACTTAAATTAAATCAGCACTTATTGGCAACGCCATGCCCAGGCATGAAAGCCATCGGTGATAACAAGACGTGGGGTAGATGCAAGCTATGGTGGCTCACTTTTGTGACAAAATGGTGGTTTTTCCATGGTGCCTTTTATTCAAATGCATGTGGTGATAAATATATCCTTAGATCTACTAATTGAAACTTGGATATAAAATAATAACTTCATTATAAAAAGAACATGTGGTTATTTATTGATTAAAAAATCATTTGTTAGTAGTAATGGACTTTTGAAGTTGAAAAATATGGACTAATCATCTGACTGGAACATCACAAAATGGAAAATTTTATATTGATTCACATTCCAAATTTGTTATTGGGACTCAATATATAATGTAATATAAGATGATAAACTCATATGAGGAATCTTTTCTTTGAAAACCTTAACCCTTTAATAGTTAGGGACTTTTGAATGGTCAAAATATATTTGATCATATTTTTGTAAGTCCATATGAGCTACAATTGTTGTTTGTTTTTCAATTTTTTTGTCCCAAAAGCATTTTTTTTGAAAGCTTTACATGGGGCATTATTCATATGGACTTTGTGGGTTTTCCTTTTAGGATTGCCAAATTTAAAAATGACATTAGTTACATTAAATACAAGTTTTTAATGTGATTTGGGAAGGCTTGTAAGTGATTGAACATGTATTATTCAAATATTAAAATAATAACATTTTTTAAAATAACAACCATGTTCATTTGAATCATTAATCTTGTATGGACTTATAGGGAGTGTAATTTCTACCAATATTGAACCACTATACCATGCATTCACCCCATGACCCATTGTTATGAAGGCATTGCCAAGTACAAGCACACTTGGGGTGACAAGTAATTAAGCACTTGTACCCAACAAGCTTTGAAAAAATGCAAAATTTGTGTTTCCAAATCAAGAACAAGGTTTGTCGTCACCAATTACAACCATTTGAGGTTTACTCAAGGCCCACATGTGTGATGTTTGAAAAGTAATTTTAACCTTAGTATTACAGCCCAATGTGCCAAATGTAGAACCTCGCTTTGTCACAACCTTGTTCAATTGTCAAAAGAGAATGTGTGCCTTGTAAAATCATTTACATCCATACAACAACACCATAGATCCACAAATTGAGTTATTGTTTTAACATCAAGCACCTTGCCAAAATAGACAAGGTGTTTGCGTTAAACTTTTGAGGCGAAAATTTTGAAGTTTTCAAACTTTGATTATTGTCCATAATGCATGCAACAAATTGAAGACATCGTCCATAGGACCTTTCTTGGTTCTTTATGAGAGGAAAAAGAGTTTCAATATGATCCTTCTTTAATTTAGTTTGATTGGCATGGGAGGACAAGATTACAACTCGAAAATCTCCTTGTGATGGTAGATGTGGGATACAGTTGAAAATAACTATAACAATATCCGAGGGTCCACAATGCAATGAAGTTGAATTCATCATGATTAGCTTTGGCAGTGGATACATTTTTGAATGTTTGCACCCACAAGAGTTGGTTGGTAAGTCCCCATTTTTTTATTTTAAAATTGAATTTCGGGGAACTCCTAGAAAAACCAACATTTCTCCTAGGAAGTTTATGTTATTAAAATCCCGAAGGAGAAATGGGTTGTTGTGGGTTTTAAACATTTTAAGTGTTTAAGTTATTGGGGTTTTTTTTCATAGGAAAAAATGAGACAACTATAAAGTTTTCCCCATTATTCCCCAGGGAGATATCAAAGTGTTGTTGTAAGGAACTATTTTTTCCTCAAAGCTACCAAGAGGAGACATCTTCTATGATGCCCTAGCCGAAGAGGAAAACAGTTCCCCAAAAAGACATATTGTGATGCCTTGGGGAATTATATCATCCTTAAATCTACCTTGAAGCCAAAATCAACTCCCTAGGGATATATGTGTTATGATGCCCAGGGGAGGAAAATAGTTCTTCGAAGGAAACCCAAGATGTTTATGGGGGCATCAAATGTCTAGATTGAATATATTTGGTTGTATTGAATGTGATCTCATTTGTTCTCATATTACTAAATGCTAGAGATCCATTGCTTTGATGAGTATATTGCATCTATCTATCAAACACAAAACTCATGGTGTATTTTAATTGGACTACAAAAAGAGATGGACATATGCATGGCCTGACTAAAGTTACATTGGTCCAGGAACTACTTGAATCACTAGAAGAAATCTTGTCCATTTTGACCCTAAGTTTACAACTACCATGCAATTAGAGTCCAAATTAACTATTTTTTGCAACTATTCTTATTCTAAACCTACATGTCACCTTAATTGCAAACTATTATAATTGCATATGCAACTAAAATGGTAATGGCTTCAAATTATAGTTGTATGTGCAACTATGACTTACGATTGCTTGGATTTTCATCAGAAATATGAATGAAAAATCATGATATGTTGTCCAATATTGATTGTGTCTATTCATGGATGATATCATAGTTGTTTTTGCAACTACAACTATGTTCTCTATGACCATATAACTATATTATGCCACGTATATGTACACACGTGGCATATGATTTCTTTAATTTTAATTTTAATATTAATTAACATAAATATTTTGATAATAAATAAATAATGATTGTTTGCTATGACAAAGCATAAATTATTACATATTGACATCTTTTTGATGAATGATGCCATTAATTACCACAATTATAGAAAAACTTAAGCACCCACAATATTTTTATACATGTATAAAAAATGCAATTCTATAACACCTTACATTCAAGTAAACCAAAACATTTATTATTCAAGATTTTTATATATATTATATTTACAACAAGAAGTTATGTGATAAATCCACATGGATACGTACATTGCATTATTTACTTGTGGTTCACTAAATCTTGGATCTATGGATGTGCAATTGAGTTTTCAAACACCAATTCAAATGTACATTCAAGGGCCAATGACATCGCTCAAATTAATAAATTGGAAGTCAACCTAAATTACTCCATGTGAGCTCATTAGATAAATTTTGAAATTTTCATTAAAAAAATTATGACCATTATTTTTTCTTTATAATGTTATTATATATGAACTTTTAAGTTTAGCCCATTATTAAGTAGATGGAAAATAAAACATGCACACAAGTCTATGAACTATCAAAACCCATGATTATTTGTTAATTCAAATAGCTAATTATAATGAATTTATTTCTAACTAGCTAATCTATCTATAAATATTTATTTAAACTTATTTTCCTAGTTTAATTTACTGAGCCTACCTACCATAGCTTAATGTAAGCCTAAGTAATTCATTACATTATTAAATATATTAATGATTAGGCTTATTTAATACTTTAATTTATGATTATTTAACTAGATGTAGCTAGGCTATGTAGGTTAATTTATAAGTAAGAAGTTCTAATATAATTGGGTAAAATAAGTAGTTTGTAAAAAAATTAATTAATTGATTAATTAATAAATTAATATTTATAATAAATATTATGTATGTAATAATACATAGGTATGTAGGTTATTGTGCCACATGATAAAAAAATTTAATTTGATTCAATTTGGCAACCAAAATTGCATAAGTTTGGTAATAATTTAAGTAGGAAAAATTTATATTAAAAAAATAACTTAGAATAGCCAAGTTAAAATTTCAAGCCAAATTTAACATGTAACAAATTTTGCCACATATATCCAAGTCTAATTAAATAAACCAATTAATTTATTTAAGTTTTACCCAAATCCACCCAAAATATGCCAAATTAATTAAAGTGCTTAATTTTAACTAAATTCTGAATTTATTTTTAACAATGTTTTGAAGTTTAACAAATTTTAACCAAATTTATTTCATTCACGAATTTTTTTAAAAAGATTAATGAAGTTTAGCCAAAATTATTCATATCTAGCCAAAGTTTTTAAAAAATTTCAAAATATTTTGTCAAATATTTTTTAAAAAATTTATTAAGCCAAATTTACAATATTTCTGGAATTGTATGTTAGTTTAGCCAAATAGGTCCATTAAATTTTAATTTTTGAATATGTTATTTGTATTAATTAACTAATCAATAAATTAATTAGGTAGGGTAGGTATGTATGGGAAATTTTTTTTTGAAGACATCATTGTTGTTGAAATATATAAAATAACAAGATTCAAATGTAATTTTAACAAAATTATTTGACATTTTATATTAAAAAATGTTTAGATGTATACATTTTGGAATAATCTTCAAAAAAATAATAATAATAATAATATTTTTGGAAACGTTTTGATAAACATAATAATGGTTAAATTTAGCATTTTTGTATGTGTGATAATGTTGGTGTCTCCTCTTTCACCATAATTTATCCCATATTCTTTGCATAGAACTTCAAACTTGTAAACTACATAAGTGGTTGAAAGACTAGACTAAACTCATGGCATGTGTTATCACCATTCAAAGCACATGCCATGTGAGATGAGCCAATCAAATTGGCTTGTTAATAAAAAATAAATATGATCCTAATTAATTATTTAAAATCTACATAGCCTATGCTAGGTAGTCTATATAAACCTAGAATAAACTAAGGAAAGCTATAATTGATATTAAATTATATTTTTAATTAATTTTGAAATTTTGATTGAATCAGCATACATATAATTAAAATTTTAAAATATGAATATTTTCAAAATTTCCCTGTGGCATATGACCATTCTCTTTTAGGATTGCCACATGTAAAGTTTTTGACCCTTGGATTTTATTTATGTAATAATTTTAAATTAGTAAATATTGACATGTGGCTAAATCATATGCACCCACCATTAGACAAGTGGCATTATGCAACTATATCATCTATAATCACAAATGTAATTGCAAATATAATGCCACATCATGGTTTTTGCACCTTCTTGTCCAATGGCACTTGTCTTTCACAACTACGTGAATTTTAGTTACAAATGTTCGTTCTAATTAAAATTGAATCCTAAATTGAGTTGTTTTTTTCCAAATTTCTTCTAGAGAATGAGACATTCATGAAACTCCTTGGCACACACACCCCCCCCCCCCCCCCCCCCCACCCCCCCCCCCCCCCCCCCCCCCCCCCAACAAAAACAAACCCCACCTACTACAATAAAGATGATCCAAACAAAAACCACTATTCACACACAAATACTTATTTATCA
>Ga0116227_10017278_pt1 | contig 10110 bp, 8 predicted proteins | sample S1TSphgellanicum_FD_89693 | JGI IMG/M metagenome (GOLD analysis project Ga0116227, IMG submission 89693) | Host-associated microbial communities from peat moss isolated from Minnesota, USA - S1T2_Fb - Sphagnum magellanicum MG | ecosystem: Host-associated > Plants > Peat moss > Unclassified...
CCCGGTGCGGGGACGGCGTAGGGGGTTTCGACCTCCATGTAGCCGCGGGCGGAGAAAAAGGCCCTTGTGCCGGCGGTCATCAGGGCGCGGCGGCGCAGGTGAGAAAACCTGGCGGCGAGGCGGCCGCTCTCCCAGGGTTGTGACATTTTTTTGGTCCTCCTACACAGCCATCATGCCTGACGGTTTTTCTTCCCCCAAGTCCAGCATCCGCACGGTGGAGGGGGTTATACGCGCCGGGCTGGCGCCGGAGGCGGCGCGGGCGGGGCTGGAGGCGGTGGCGCGGCGGTATGCGATTGCGATTCCGCCGGCCTTGCAGGCGCTGATCGGGGCGGCGGATGATCCGATCGGGTTGCAGTTTGTGCCTGATGCGGCCGAGCTTTTCACCGCGGCGCATGAGAGTGCTGATCCGATTGGCGATGAGGCGCTGTCGCCGGTGCGGGGCGTGGTGCATCGGTATAAGGACCGGGCGTTGCTGAAACCGCTGCTGGCGTGCCCGGTGTATTGCCGGTTCTGTTTTCGGCGCGAGCAGGTGGGGCCGGATGGCGGAGTGCTGAGCGGCGCGGAATTGGAGGCGGCTTATGCGTACATCGCGTCGCATTCCGAGATTCGGGAGGTGATTCTGACGGGTGGAGACCCGTTGATCCTTTCGCCGCGCCGGCTGTCGGAGATTTTGGCACGTTTAAGCGCGATTCCGCATGTCGAGGTGCTGCGCATCCATACGCGCGCGCCGGTTGCCGATCCTGAGCTGGTGACGGATGATCTGGCCGATGCGCTGGATATTTCCGCGCCACTCTTCGTTGCGCTGCACGCCAACCATGCGCGTGAGCTGACGCCGGCGGTTGCCGCGGGCTTACAAAAACTGCAACGCCGCGGCATTCCGATTCTTGGGCAGACGGTGTTGCTCGCCGGGGTGAATGACAGCGCGGCGGCGCTGGGCGATTTGTTCCGCGCCATGCTGCGCGCCCGGATAAAACCCTATTACCTGCACCAGTTGGACGCCGCCCCCGGCACCGCCCGGTTTCACGTGCCGGTGGAGCGGGGGCGGGAGATTATGCGCGAATTACGGGGCTCAATCAGCGGCACTGCCCTGCCAACTTACATCTACGATCAGCCAGGCGGGCTGGGGAAAATTCCGCTGTGAGCGATGGCGGCCGGCGGCTAGTTCGGCGGCTTCACATTGCCGGCTGGGTATTTGTTCATCCTCTCCGCCTTCGGATGCATCGCGTGCAGCCTGCGCAGCGGCGATATTTTTGGGCTGATCGGCAGCCTGCTGTTCCTGCTGGCGTGCTTCGTGTTTCTGGTCCCGTTTTTCATTGGTGAATCGCAGCGTTTATTGAGGTTTTGCCGGTGCCGGCGGCGTGCTCCGGTCGCGCCAATAAATCTGCTGCTCCTCGGCAATGATGGCTTCAATGGCGCCGACAAACGCGACGAAGGCGGCTTCCTCATCGGCCAAGGCGCGATAGGCGCCGGCGCCGTTGGTGTACAGCCGGCGCTCGCGTTTCATCCGCTCGCTGGCGGTGCGGTAGGCAGCCCAGGTCTCATCGTACCGGGCGATCTGCTTCCAGCCCTCCGCGACCGTTACCAATGCGCCGAGCAGCGCCGTCACGATCGTCACCCAAAGCGCGTGCGCGAAAACCTGCACGAAGCTGGTCGCCGCGCCGGTCGCGATGATCGTCAGCCCCAGTGCCTGGGCGCGCGATTTTGCAGATGCCGCTTTCTTTCCGTACCACGCGCGTTGCCCGGCAAGATCATGCGTAAAATATTTTTCGGCTTTGGCCTCGCGGTCTTGCGCCCGGCCGCCGGGCGCCGCGCCGGCGGGCGGAGCCTGGTTCAATCGCCGTGCTCGAGGTTTTCGAGAAACATCAGCTCTTCAGCGAGAATTTTGATGAACTTGCCATTAACCGTGCGGATTTTTTGTAGCTCCCCGGTGACGATCCTCTCGGCCTCGCCGAGCGCCTCGGTGCGGGCCTCTTCGGTTCCCGCCCGCCGCAATCTGATGATCGCCGCCCCCAGCGCCTGCCGGCTGACGGTCCATTCGGCCGTGGTCTGTTTCATGAACTCCTTTTTGTCGCCGTCCCGCATCACCTGCATGAGCGGGGTCTCATCCTCGCCCGCCGGCAAAACAAGCCCGAACTCGATGGCCTCGGTTTCAACCTGATGCAGCGCCCTCTCCAGCGCGAGCAGGTTCTGCAGTTTCGTTGCGCGCGGCGTCTGGCCAATCGTTTCGATATACGGGAGAATGCGCTGGCGGAAGCGGATCGAAAGGATGATCGCACTGAGCAGGATCGACGACTTCTTCCTTATGTCGAACTGCCGGGGCCGGCTGGCGACGAACGAAACGTAGCACGTTCGAAAGCCTTTTAGCGAGGGAACATAACGGCCGAACAGCACCCTGTAAAATCGCAATGGCGCTTCGGCTTTCATAACCGAGCGGCAAAGTCCGTCCGGCTGCTCGGGTACTGTGTCCCTGGAAACTTGAGAGGCAGCATCCTCGACATCGGTGATCCAGAGCGGATCATTACCGTCAGCCTCCCGGACCAGTTGCTTAATGTTTCCCCACGTCGTTTCGGCGCCAACAATTGTGAAAATGTCCCTCAGCGCCGAATCGTAACCGGTTACTATAATGTCGTCCGTCATCCCAACGGCGCCCGGTGGGAGTCGAAACGAGATTCGCGGTTGCAGAACCACCTCCGTCAAGAGCTGATCCTCGCCGAATTCCACAAAGGCGCGAATGAGGTTTCTGGCTTGGTCGCAGACCAGGAAGCGGACGTCGCGGTCCGTGAGGTCCCGGAGCGGCACTTGGGCCGAGTGTTTGATGATGTTGGCGAACATCTTATACGCATCCGTGGATTCGAAGGGGCTCAGGTTTTCGGTCCCTGCATTGAGGTCCAAAAAGGCGCCTGTATTGATCGTAGTCGCGATTTTGGCGCTTTCGTACGGAGATAGGGGCTTCGGGCGGTCATAATCGTGGATGGTGATGAGCCGGCTTTTAATCAGGGTCGCGAGGTCTTCATCGGTCATGCTCGCGCGATTTTCATTGTTCATCTTCGTGACGAACTGGCCGGCCTCCATCAGGCACCAGCCCATATCCTTTTCCGGACGTGGCGGGCCGCTGCTGATCATCAGGAACCATTGCGAATTCGCGATGCTGCGGGCGAGCGCCGGCTCATATTTCTCACCCATGATCAGCGAGGCGTGGTCGATGAAAACGTTGAGTTCGCCGGAGATCGCGTTAAGGCATCGTTTCAGCGCGTCCGCGATCTGCCTGTCCTTGTGATTATAGGATATGAATACGCCTACCGGCATGGCTTTTGTCTCACGAAGCGGGGTTCAGCAATCGTTCGTTACGCAACCAAGCACGCTCCAGACGGATGCACAACCACTTTTGCTGTTGGATGCGGTACGGTTCTTCTCAGAATCGCAGCCGGAATCCCACCTCGCCCGTCTGCGACGTCCAGTTGCCGCCTAGCTCGGCGGTGTAGCTGGCGTAAAAGGCCCAGTTTGCGGCGCCGGCGGAGATGCCGGCGGATAGCGCCGCGGCGCTGCCGGCGAGGCCGAGGTGTTCGGATTCGAATGTGGTGCCGTCCGGGGCGACAAGTGCGACGGCGCGGCCGCGGTTGCCGGCTTCGTAGAAATATTCGGCCGAGACATCCGGAGAGATGGTGATGTTGCCGGGGCCATTAAAACTGGTGCTGATGTCGAGATTCACATAGGGCTGGATGCTGGTGTAGGCGCTGGGGGCGCCGCGGACGGCGAACGCCTGCTCCACGCTTGGCGCGGTTTCGGCGAAGGCGCCGGCGCCGACGCTCGCGATCCGCAGCCCCACCGCCGGCATGACGCTGAAGGCGCCGATGGGAAGCATGGTTTCCGCCTGGATGCCGCCGGAGAAAATATTGCCGCTGTTCTTGGAGGCGGCGGCACCGATGCCGGTGAGGCGCGTGGTGGTGGTATCGGCATGGCCGTACATGAGATCGGCGGCGATTGTGAACACGCCGATCGGCTCGGAGGCGAACACGCCGGCGCGGATGGTGTCGACCGTGCCCTTGCTGCCGAAACCGGTTTTTATGTTGGATTCATCATAGCCGACGGCAACGCCGAGCCGCATGCCGGAACCGTCGATGGCTTTATCTATGCCGGCGAGGAAGCCGCCGGTGTCGGCCTGGTAGCTGGGGGCGAAGCCTGAGCTGTTGGCATTGAACACGCTGCCGCTGCCCTGCACCCAGCCGCCGGCGCCGCAGAACGCGTTGCCGACGGCGTTGGCGAGCATGGCGACGTTGCCGACAGCGCCCGGCGTGACATTGCCGGGGGTGGTGCTGGCCTCGGCACCGCAGACCGCGGTTTCGCCGGCCGCCGAGGCGCTCTCGGAAGCCTTGTCCAGCAGGGCGGTGTTGCTGGCCTGGGCGTTGATGGCACTTTGCTGGATTTCATCGGAGAAAATACTGTCATCCGCCGGCTGCACGATGATCGGGCCGGGGTTGGGCGTGGGGTTGGAACCCGGCGCCGGCGTGCCGGGGGCGTATAGCACCAGGCTGGTGGCGTGGGTCTCGTACGTGGTGGCGTCCAGCAAATTGGCCGGCGCGCCGTTATAGGAGATTTTGCTGAAAGTGCCGGTGGTCGCGGCGGTGGTGGTGAGAAACGCGTAGGTTTTTGGCGTGTACGTGCCGGGGGCGAAATTATAGCTCAGCGCGCCGCTCAGCCGCGCGCCGCCGGCCACCAGCAGCTTGTTGCTGGCGGCGGGCGTGACGATGATTTGCAGCGTGCCGTCCGGATTTTGCACGAAATTGCCGGTCAGGCTGAGCGGGGTGCCGATGATGCCGGGTTGGAACACGCCCTCATTGGTGACGGTGGCGATCTGCCAGGTGCCGGTGGCGGTCCAGTTCGCGCCGGGGGCGATGGTGAGGCCGCTGGAGGGGCCGAAATCGGTGATGGTGTTGGCAAGCGTGCCGATGCCATCGAGCGCGATGGTGCTGTTCGAACCGCCGCCGTCGATGTCGCCAATCAAGGTCTGGCCGGTGGTGAGTGTCAGAAAATTGACGCCGCCGGAGGAGAAAGAAACCGCATCGCCGGTGCCGGCGATGGTGCCTTCGTTCACCACGGTGGAAGCCGTGCCGGTGAATTCGAGGCCGGTGGTGCCGGTGATGGTGCCGCTGGGCATGTTGGTGACGGTGACATCGCTGCCGACGACCGCGCCGGCGGTGCCGGCATCGGCGATCAGCCCGGCGTTGAAGACAGCGCCGGGGCCGGTGATGTGCAGGCCCTCCGCACCGCCTTCGATGACGCCGCTGGCTTCGTTGGTCACGGTGCCGGCGGTGATGGCGACGCCGGTGCCGGCGGTGGCGATGATGGTGCCAAGGTTGGTGATGTTGGTGGTGCCGCCATAGGCATGGATGCCATAGGCGGCGCCGGTGATGACGCGGGCTTCCTGGTTGGTGATGTTGCCGCCGGCGGCGAACAGCACGGCGGTGCCCGTCGTGCTTGTGATTGTCGTAAGATTGTCCAGATTGCCGGCGGTATTGAATACCGCGATGACGTCCGGGCCGGCCGAGATCAGCACGCCCTGGTTGACGATCTCGCCGCCGTCTTCCAGCAGCACGGCCTGGCCGGCGGTGGCGCTGATGGTGCCGAGATTGAAGACCGTGCCGGGGCCGCCGGTGATATACACGCCGTTGGCGCCGCCGGAGATGGTGCCGGTCAGAAGGTTGTTGACGGTGCCGCCGCCGGCGAGATCGACCGCGGCACCGCTGCCGGCGCCGATCGAGCCGCCATTGGTCACGTTGATGGGCGCGCCCTCGGCGAAGACGCCGTGCGAGGCGCCGTAGATGGTCCCTGTCGGGTCGTTGATGATGGAGGCGCCGTACCGAGCCTGGACGCCGATCAAATCACCGCTGATCGAACCATCGTTTTGCAGCGTCGCATCCGGATTCAGCGCCGATGCGCCGCGCAAGTAGACGCCGCTCTCATCCGCGGAGGTGATTATGCCGCCCAGGCTATTGGTGACGAAGCCGCCATCCTTGAGGACGACGCCGAAGCCGGTGGCGATGATCTGGCCGTCATTGGTCACAGTGCCGGGGGCGTTGGCGATATAGACGCCGGGGCCGCCGGCGGTGATCAGGCCGGTCGTTTCATTAAGAACGCTGCCGCCGGCCTGCAGCACGACACCCAGGTCCACCGACGCGTTGATCGACCCGGCGTTAAGAACGGTGGCCGCGGTTGTGAAGGCGGCGATGCCGGCGTTGACGCCGGTGATCGTTGCCCCCACCGCGTTTTCGATCTCGCCGCCGCCCGTTACGGCGATGGCGTTGATGGCGCCGGTGATCAGCCCGCTGTTGCGGACCGTGCCGCCGCTGGTCAGGCTGACGCCGTATTGCCCGGAGATGATGCCGCCGGCACTGTTGGTCACGAAGCCGCCGGCCGTCAGCAGAATGCCGGTGCCGGTTGCCGCTTCGACGGTGCCGCTGTTGCCGATGCTGGCGAATCCGCCGGTCACCTCAATACCGTCGCCGGCGCCGCTGATGGTGCCAAAATTGACCACCGTCCCGCCGGCGGTCAGCAGCACGCCGCTGCCGATTGTGGCGCTGATCTGGCCGTAATTTACCACCGTGCCGATCGCGCCGTCGATCTCAATACCGGCCGGCGCGCCAATGATATTCCCGGTGGCAAGATTATCGGCGGCACCTCCGTCCTGGAACACGACGGCGCTGCCCAGGCCGCTGAGGATCGTCCCGGCGTTGGTCAGATTCGCCGGGAAGCCGGCGTAGAAAATGCCCCTGGTCCCGCCGCTGATTGTTCCGGTGGCCGTATTGATGATCGTGCCGCTTGCCGGGCCGATATATATGCCCGTATCGGCGGCGGTGATGAGTGCCGAATTCGTGATGGTGCCGGTGCCCAGCAGATAAATGCCGCTGCGGGCGGAGATGGTTCCCAGATTGGCGATGGCGGCGGCGGCGTCCGTCACGATGGCGAGATGGCCGGCGTCGATGATCCCGCTGGAGGTGTTGGTGAAGGCGCCGCCGCTTTTGAGATAGACCGCGCTGAAAATGGTGTTGAGGCCGGTGACCTGTGCTGCCGCCGTCGCGGTTTGGAGAATCACGCCGCTGTTGCTGATCGAGACGCCGGGCGCGGTTGCGTACAGCCCGAAGCCGCCGCCGGCGATTGTGGCGCCGTCTTCATTGGTGACTGCAACCACGGTGCCGGTGATGAGGATGCCGGCGGTGTTGCCGGCAATGGTGCCGCCGGTTTCGTTGGTGATGGTGCCGCCGGCGGCCAGGTTCATGCCGTAGGAGGCGAAAGAATTCTCGGCTGGGCCGGCGCTGATGATGCCGGCGTTGACGGCGGTGATAGGGGCGATATCGCCGAAAACGCCGCTGGCGTTGCTGAGCAGCACGCCGCCGGAGGCGTTATGGAAATAGCCGCCGGTCATGCTGACGGCGGCGTCTGCGCCGGGGACAGCGCTGCCGGCGGATTCGGCGATTGTGCCGCGGTTGGTGACGGCGCCGGCCGGACCCGGCGCGACCTGGGCTTGCAGCGCTCCGGTGGTGGTGCCGCTGATGAGTGCGTTGGCGGCGTTGTAGATCGCGCTGCCGTCATTGGCGGAGGCGCCGACATAACCGGTGATGATGCCGCTGTTGGCGATGCTGCTGGGGCCGGCGCCGATTTTTACCCCGTAATCGCCGGCGGCAGCACCCCCGTGGATGGTGCCGGCGTTGGATACCGTGCTGCCGGCGGTGGCGAGGGTGACGCCGCTGGACAGCGAGGCGGTGACCGCGCCGCTATTGGCCAATGTTACGGCGGGGTTGGTGCCGTAGACTCCGGGAACGCCGGTGACCGCGCTGCTGATTGTGCTGCCGGAGCTGATGGTGAAGGAGCGGTAGCTGGCATAGGCGCCGGCGTTGAGGTTGACGCCGTTGGCCTGGCCGGGAACCGGTTTTTGCGCATGCGCCGGGCTGGCGAGGACGATGCCGAGCGACATGGCGGCCGGCAGAGCAATGAGGGCGCGGCTGGCGCAGCCAGTGTTCAAACGGGCGCGCCGGCTTAGCGTAACCGGGGCGTCGGCGGTTATCATGGCCCGCGCCGGCATCCCGGATGTCTCATGCATTTGCAAAGCCCCTGTTTATGAACCGCTGGTTGGTCCGGTATCCCCGACTCCTTCATATCCAGAGTTAAACTTAATGTTAAGCTGGAATTATGCCTAATTGACCATCTAAATGGGGGCGTTCCGCTAAATTGTTACAAAGTATGAAAATAGTGATGATGCACAGGTATATTTACGGGCTGCGTCAAAATTACGACACCGCCCGCGCCGGCGGGTCGCTTGCCGAAATGGCGGCGGCGGCGTAAGCCGCGCACTCACAATTTACCCCTATTACACAGAGTACCCCATGAAACAGCAGGCAAACCTTATCCGCGCCGGTCAGGTGATTGAACATGACGGCAGCCGCTGGACGGTGCTGAAACAGCAGATCATCACTCCCGGCAAGGGCGGCGCGTTTATCCAGGTGGAAATGCGCAACCTGAAGACCGGCAACAAAACCAACGAACGCTGGCGCACCGCCGATACGGTTGAGCGGCTGACCACCGAGGACAAGGAGTTTACCTATTCTTACACCGATGGCGAAAACCTGGTGCTGATGGATGGCGAAACCTTTGAACAATTCATGGTGCCAGCCAGCATATTGGGCGATTCCGCGCCGTTTTTGCAGGATAACATGCCGGTCTCCGTTGGCCTTGTGGAAGGCGACCCGGTCTCCATCACCCTGCCGCCGCATGTGACGCTGGAAATCGTCGAGGCCGACCCGGTGGTGAAGGGCCAGACCGCCTCATCCTCCTACAAACCCGCCAAACTTTCGAACGGCGTGAAAACCCTCGTCCCACCGTTCATCGAAGCCGGCGAACGCGTCGTCGTGCGGACGGAGGACGGTAGTTATGTGGAGCGGGCGAAAGGATAGCCGGCAGTTGTTAGTCGTCAGTCGTCAGACTGGCGGCCTTTCTGACGACTGATAACTGGAGACTGACGACCGATGATGCCCCGTCTTTCCGCGCATATGACCGTTATGCAGGCTGCCGCCCAGAAAGCCGCGAAACGGCTGCTGCGCGACTTCAATGAGGTCGAGAATTTGCAGGTTAGCGTGAAGGGACCTGGAGATTTTGTGTCGCAGGCGGATTTGCGGGCGGAGGCGACGCTGCGGGAGGAGTTGGAGAAGGCGCGGCCGGGTTATGGGTTTTTGATGGAGGAAAGCGGCGCCAGCGGATCGGAAAAATGGGCCTGGCGCTGGGTGGTGGACCCGTTGGATGGGACGACGAATTTTCTGCACGGCATTCCGCACTGGGCGATTTCCATAGCACTTGAGCGGCGGCTGCCGGATGGCGGGAGCGAGATTGCCGCCGGTTGTGTTTACTCGCCGGTGAATAACGAGATGTTCTGGGCGGAAAAGGGCACCGGCGCCTATGTGAACGACAAAAGATTGCGGGTTTCCGCCCGGCGGGAGTTGAAGGATGCGCTGTTCGCCACCGGCATTCCGTTTGCGATTACCAGCGGCGCTGATCGGCTGGCGTTTGCCCGCACGTTGAGCACGCTGATGCCGAAGGTGGCGGGGATTCGGCGGTTCGGCTCGGCGGCGCTGGATTTGGCCTGGACGGCGGCGGGCCGGTATGACGGGTATTGGGAGATGGCGATACAACCCTGGGATATCGCCGCCGGGATGCTGATTGTGCGGGAGGCGGGCGGCTATGCGACGGATGCGGCGGGGAAGGAGGCCGTTTCCAACACGATTGTGGCCGCCAACCCGCATTTGCACGCCGGACTGCTGGAAGTGGTGGTAGACGGTCTGGCGGCGGGCAAAGGTTGACGATAAGGTTTCTGGGTGAAGTGGGTTTTTTTGATTGTTGGGATAGTCCTGGTTCCGGCGGCCGCGCGGGCGCAGGTGACCGTGAATCCGGCGGCACTTGAGCAGCTTGCCGGTTTTGCCGTCCCAGCACCGCAACCGGCGCCGCCGGCCGCGCCGGTGGTTCATCATGCGCATCGGGCCGTGCATAAGATTTTGGTCCGGCCGGCGGTGGTGATGGTTAAGCCGCCTGCCGTTGCGCCACCCGCCGCGCAGGCGCCGAAGCCCG
>Ga0116227_10017281_pt1 | contig 10107 bp, 8 predicted proteins | sample S1TSphgellanicum_FD_89693 | JGI IMG/M metagenome (GOLD analysis project Ga0116227, IMG submission 89693) | Host-associated microbial communities from peat moss isolated from Minnesota, USA - S1T2_Fb - Sphagnum magellanicum MG | ecosystem: Host-associated > Plants > Peat moss > Unclassified...
GCTAGTGTGGTGTTCCATGCCCATACGCCAACAGGAAAGTTAAAAGCTGAGATTATACCAACAATGCCCATGGGGTGCCATTGCTCGTACATGCGGTGTGCTGGTCGCTCAGAATGCATAGTGAGCCCATAAAGTTGTCTGGATAAACCCAATGCAAAATCACAGATGTCGATCATTTCCTGCACTTCTCCCAAACCTTCCTGCAAGCTTTTACCCATTTCATAAGAAACCAAAGCCCCAAGATCTGCTTTATGTAAGCGGAGCGCATCACCGAATTGGCGAACCATATCGCCACGCTTCGGCGCAGGAATGTTTTTCCAGTAGAGAAAAGCTTCAGTCGCCTGTTGCATCACCGCTTCATAACCCTGTTCGTCTGTAACCTGAACATGTGCAATCAGGAGACCATCAACAGGAGAATGTGACGCGATTGATTCTGCCCCAGATTTTACCTGTTTTGAGCCCGTAGCTGTGCCTGAATTGTTTTGACTTATACCCAATCGGGTTAATACTGTTTGCATATCCATCATCTTAGTTTTATTTACCTTTGTTTACATTAAGGTAGGTACTTTCAAATATTTTATCTGCATTATCTGTCTCAAAGCCCTCTCTCCTATGGATTGCTTTGATTTCATTTGGTGCTAAATGCTTAAATTCCGGTAAGACCAGACGCTCCGAAAACTCAACATAGCTACCTGCAATGGGCATACTTTCGCCATTGGCAAATTCAGCGTCCTGTATTTCTGCAAGGGTGCTGCTTTGACGAAGCAGGCCATCCGGACTAACCTTAATTTTGTCTCCTGAGCTATTGAGTTCAAAACCAAGTCCTTCAACAAACTTATTGAAATTTTCCAGGGTATTGTAGCCCGATTTCAAATCGTGTACACTAATCGTATAATGATTTAAGTAATATCGGTTGTAGACTACCCAGGCAGCATATTCGCTTTCATGCAATAAGCTTAGGTAATCAGCTTTTGCAGGCAAGTCCCATAAAGCCTCATGAAAAAATTCACCAACGGCCCGCCCATCATCCAGGTCAAGAGCGTCTACAGGATCGGTGGTGATTTTGCCTGTGTACTTACTGATAATAGTTTGGGCTTCAATAGATAAATCGGCCACCCGTAGTTCACTGATAAATATTCTTGGATATTCAGGTGCCGGCGGTGCGTACCAGTAGGCATTGAGTTTCTTACCTTCAAAATAGTAATAATCTTTTTTCTGATAACCATAATGCAGGAATACCTTTTCAGAAGAAGCAATGCCAAGATGGGCTATGCCCAGGGTTCTGAACGCAATGTGGTCATTTACAATTTCTTGCTGACTGTGCACTACCCCCAGCTCAGTCAAAGCATTGGTGATTTTTTTTACTGCGGGAACCTTGGCTTCGTACCTTTCAAACAGGATATTCAAAAAGGTATCCAATGGTTTTTTCTGATCAAAATTCATAGCTTATGATTTAAATAATCCGCCGGTTTTTGTATTGAACAAGGCCTCAAGTGAAATTTCTTCCTGTTTGATAAAGCCTTTTGCTGGTAGCGTTCCTTCGGCTACCATTTCGATCACAGCCACCAGACTTGCAGCGGTTGTCCATGAAATTGCGCGCCAGCTTTGGCCCTCCAGCACAATTGGTGCGCATGACTTATAAAACTCATTGCGTTTAAGTTGCCCATCTTTCCATCCTTCTGCCACGGCATAGATCAAGACCAGGTCTTCATCTACTTCAGGCTTGGCATTTTTAAGAATATCTTCCAACTGTTGCTTGTCATTTTTCAGGTGAAGCTCATGAATCAGGAAATTCATCAGATCGCAATGTCCGGGATAACGAATAGTTTTATAATCTAGCTTATCTACCTTACCGGCATAGGTTTCACACATGGTTCCTAAACCCCCAGAGGTATAAAATGCCTCATAAGCAGCGCCCTGTATATTGATGGCTTCTTTCCCTTGCAAAGAAATTACCTGCTTTCTTTTGCCATCATGTATGGCTTCTGCATCATTGATATATTCGTTCACTACACCAGCTGGCGACCAGTTAAAAGAATAGCCCATTTTTCCATTTGGATATTTTGGCAAGGCACCCACACGCATCTCTATGGATCTGATTTTTTCAAAATCCCTTACCAGATGCGCACCGATCACTCCAATAATTCCGGGTGCTAGTCCGCACTGCGGTGCCATGACGCTTTTTGAGGTTTCGCTTAAGCCCCGTATATATGCTGTAGTCTCTACATCCTCTGTCAGATCAAAATAATGACTGTGTTCTTCATGTGCAAGTAAGGCAATGGTTTTATTCAAAAAGTACGGCAGTGCCGACACGACTGCATCATGCTCCGAAATGAGTTTCCGCATGAGCATAACATCGGTAACATCTCCCGTAATAACTTTAAAAGGGAGGGTACAGGTATAATGTGGCTCCTGTTTATCCATGCCGGTAACTTCAAATTGTTTGCTCAGCAACACCCCAACCAGTGTTCCTACTTTACCGAGTCCAAGTGTAAGTACTTTCCTAATCATGCTTATATTTAGTTTGGATTTGTGACCTAATCAAATATCTCTATATTTATCATTAGTAAACGATATAGATTAATAAAGAAATGATAAGTATATCTAATCAACTGGAGCTGCGACATCTGAACTATTTTAAAGTACTTGCCATTGAACTTCATTATCGTAGAGCCTCAGAGTTGCTGTTTATTTCACAATCTGCATTAAGTCAGCAGATCAAGCAATTGGAGCAGATTCTGGAAGTGTCACTTTTTGATCGGAGTAACAAGAAAGTGGCTTTGACGGATGCTGGAAGACTTTTTTACCAGGATACTTTACGAATTTTAAATAAAGTTGAAACCGCCGTAACCCATTTGAAACTTTACAAAGCAGGTAATACCGGCCAGATTGGTATTGGATTTGTTGCTTCAGCAATGGAATCCCTGCTGCCCCATTTGCTTAAAAAATTTAATACAGATTGCCCAAACATCAAATTTCAATTGGACGAATTGAGTAACAGGGAACAGTTGATCGCTTTACAAACTGAATCGCTTGATCTGGGCTTTATGCGTAGCAATCATGTACCTGAGGGCTTTGCAAGTAAACGGGTTTATACTGAAACATTTTCCTTGGTTCTCCCGGCAGGTCATGCCATGAAAAGTGCTGATTTTAAACATATTGGTGAGTTGAAAAATGAGTTTTTCATTCTATTTCCAAATGAACAGAGCCAGCTTTATTATCAGCAGATTATTAATATTTGTGCAGATCAAGGCTTTGCACCTAAAGTTGCCCATAGATCAATCCATGCCCCAACCATTTTTCGACTGGTTGAAAACGGCATGGGCTTAAGTATTATCCCTACTTCATTGGCAACCAGCGACAATCCGAATATCAGGTTTATTGAACTTAAACACGTGCCTCAGAAAACAGCCTTGTATGCGGTATGGAAAAAAGACAACCCCAATCCGGCCTTGTCTTATTTGCTGGAAATGTTGCCCGATGCTTAGCTGTTTTTTTCGTTCAAAACATATTTACGCAAGGTCAACAGATTAGGAATTGCTTCACCTATGGTATTGTTAAAATATGTATAAACCCTCTTGCCTGCTGCCATCCAGTCGTTGATGTAAGAAGCATATTCCGATAGCTCTGCGTCGTCGTAAGCACCTTTATAATCGCGTTCAGGACCGTGGTACCTCAGATAAACGAAATCTGTACCTGTATCGCGAAATGATGTCGCGCTCGGCAACATATCGTGAACAACCAATCCCATTTGATAGCTACGCAGCATGTCTTCCACTTCTTCACTATACCAGGACTGGTCGCGAAACTCAACAGCAACATCCCAATTTCTTTCCGGGTCGGCTGCTTTAATAATGGATAATAGATAATCTACCCTTTTGAATTGTACTATTTTAACACGGCCAGGAAACTGTACGAGTAGACTTCCCTTTTTGTCTCCAATCTGATTGATCCGAGACATAAATTCGGAGACTGCATCTTCAGAGAACAGGAGATTGCGTTGATGTGTAATCTCACGCGATAATTTGAATGTAAATTTAAATTCTTCGGTTGAGATTTCTGAAGCCCATTTTTTAATTGTAGAAGCCAAGGGTACCTTATAGAAAGAACTGTTCACTTCAATACTATTAAATAAGGCGCTATAATAGCTCAACCTGCTTTTGTCTTGGAATGCTGGCGGATAAAAAGACTTGTTCGGGACAGGTAACAACAGTCCACTGGTACCGGAATAATAAGACATGGGCGATCTGATTTCCAATTACAACGCAAATCGCCCATAAAATGTTTAAGCTTACTTTCTTAAATATTTAATGACCGCCATCAAGTCTTCATCGGCTAAACCTTCATTTGCTGCAGCTTCAAAGGTGTCGAGAAGTGGACCGGAGAGTGGCGCTCGCATGCCGGCATCTTTTGCCAGTTTCAAATCTTTAACAATGTATTTCAGCGCAAACGCCGGCGGGAAATTATTCGTTAATATTGCCGGTGTTTTCAATTTGATAATGCCATTTCCACAAGCTCCTTCATTGATAATCCTGAGCATGTCTTCCTTATTTACGCCATTTTTTTCAGCAAAAAGTATGGTTTCGGCAACAGCCTGGACATTGATGGCCAGCAGGTAGTTGATGGCAACTTTTGCAGAACTTCCTAATCCCGCTTTACCTAGATATAGACTCAGTTTACCCAGTACGTTAAATAATGGTTTAGCCTTTTCAAAGTCGGATTCTGCTCCTGCCGCAAGAATAATCAGTTGACCATCTCGGGCAGGCTGTACGCTACCTGAAACCGGAGCTTCCAGAAAAGCGACCTGCTTAGCCTCGCAAAGTCCGGAAAGAAATCTTGAAGTTTCAGGCGCTACTGTACTCATGTCAATCAATAATTTACCCAGCTGCGCCCCTGCCAATAGGCCATGCTGCTCATCGAAAACAGATTTCACTGCCGAGTCATCTGCCAACATGGTAAATACCACATCGGCTTCTGCAGCCAGACTGGGCAGATCTTTCGCCGACCTTGCCCCCGCGCTGATCAGCTCTTGTTCTTTTTCCCTATTTCTATTAAATACGATAAGTTCATAGCCCGCTTTCAACAAATTGAATGCCATTGGGCTACCCATGTTTCCGAGTCCAACCCAGCCTATTTTAAGTTTTTTCATGTGTTTTTTGTTGATTTGATCCTTTATCCTGTTGAATGGTTTCGAAGTTACAATTATCTAAAACATTTTTCATGTCGCCTTGTTATTCATAACCAATCACGTAAAACTGTATCGTCATGACAAATACTTCACAAGTTATTATTCACGCAGCCCGACTTGGCAATATAGAAGTTCTGGAGGAACTGATTCGTCAAGAGGCCGATTTAAATGCGCAGGATGAAAAGGGATATACGCCATTGATCATTGCTTGTTACAACAACCGATATGAAGCCGCCAAACTGCTTATACAAGCCGGAGCCGATGTAGACGCACAAGATCATGGCGGCAACACGGCGCTGATGGGCGTTGCCTTTAAGGGATATGTTAACATTGCACAACTTTTAATTGAAAACGGTGCACAGCTTGACCTGCAACATGGAAATGGCGGCACAGCCTTGATGTTTGCGGCCATGTTTGGGCGTCATGATTTGCTTAGGGCGCTATTAGCTGCTGGAGCTGATAAAACGATACGGGATGTTAGAGGTCATTCGGTTTATGACCTTGCTGCACAACAGGGCAATACTGAAGCAATCCGCATACTTGGCAATTAATTTCTGGAAATCTATATAAAAAAACCTGCAATATGTTGAATTACAATATTGCAGGTTTTTTTATATCCTAAACTATGCCGGAACCATTCTTGGCTTTTCCCTATCCCAAAAGCGGTGTTGGGCAATAGCCGCAATAAATTGTTTGGCTAAGACATCCGCATGCTCACTGATGATGATACCGTCTTTCGCACCTTGATTTTCTTTAACATCCATTTTGATTTTTTGTCCGAAATAAGTTTCGTCCAATACGCTCAGGGCATCCAGATCAGCAGCTATTGCTTTACAATGCTTGAAAGATTCGTTTAAAAAGTGAATTGCATTTGCTTCGGCCTTGATTGCAGCAACACTCGATTTTCCACTAGGAACATACACTGCATCGAACAGTACAGATGCTGCGGTAAGGAAACTCTGGTCGACCTGAACTTCCGATTGCTGAGCGGACTTGATCAAGCCTAATCTTGGCGCAATGATTTCTACAATGGCGCCTCCCTGACTGAGTGCTGCTTTAACTGAATTAAGGCTATCCGCGTTTACCCCGTCAGCGGCCAAAATGGCTATTTTCCTACTTTTAACGGTATCTTTAATTGTTCCGTCCATACTCAGTGCCGCAGAAGATGCAATCGAACTTTCCATTTGCAAAGGTTCGAAATCTGACTGTTTGCCATCTGCAGGAACACTTTTGTTAATTGGTTTTTCTGCATGTTTAGGTGCATCCAAGCCAAGGCCATAAGCTACTTTAGCGGTTAATTTAGCATCCACCTCTGCAAGTATGCCCAGCATACGTTTTCTAATTTCTACGGTTTTCACCTTACCCAGTTCAAAAGTGAATGCATCTATAATGTGGTTTTTTTCGGGCTCTGATTGGCTGTTGAAAAATAGACGGGCCTGACTAAAATGATCAAAGAAGCTCTTACTCCTGGCACGGATTTTTCTGGCATCAATTCGTTCGGCATAACTACTAAAACCGCCATCAGCAATAGGTACCTGGGCCGGGTCATTATTACCTAAAGAATTTGGATTGTAACTTGTTTTGCCTTTGTTGATTGTTTGCCGCATATGTCCATCACGTTGATTGTTATGAACCGGAACAACGGGACGGTTTATAGGGATTTCATGAAAATTTGGGCCACCCAAACGGATCAATTGGGTGTCTGTATATGAAAATAATCGGCCCTGCATTAGTGGATCATTGCTGAAATCTATACCTGGAACCACGTGCCCCACGTGAAAAGCAACTTGTTCTGTTTCTGCGAAAAAGTTATTCGGATTTCGGTTTAATGTCATTTTCCCAATCCGCTGCACAGGAACCAGCTCTTCAGGGATTAATTTTGTAGGATCAAGCAAATCGAAGTCAAACTTGTGTTCGTCTGCTTCCGGGATGATTTGTAGTCCAAGTTCCCATTCTGGATATGCACCAGATTCAATAGCATCCCAAAGGTCCCTTCGGTGGAAGTCAGGGTCTTTTCCCGATATTTTTTGCGCCTCATCCCAAGCAACTGAATGGATTCCCAATAGGGGTTTCCAATGAAATTTTACAAAACAAGCTTTTCCTTTTGCATTGATCAAACGAAAGGTATGTACGCCAAAACCTTCCATCATCCTCAAACTGCGTGGTATGGCCCTGTCGCTCATCGCCCACATGATCATATGCGTAGATTCGGGCATTAAAGATATAAAATCCCAAAAAGTATCATGGGCGGATGCTGCTTGTGGCATTTCATTATCCGGTTCTGGTTTCACTGCATGAATGAGATCCGGAAATTTCATGGCATCCTGAATGAAGAAAACAGGCATGTTATTGCCCACTAAATCGAAATTACCTTCTTGCGTATAGAATTTAACCGCAAATCCCCTTACATCTCTTGCCAGGTCGGAAGAACCCCTGGAACCTGCAACTGTAGAAAAGCGAACAAATACCGGTGTTTCCGTTTTTGTATCATTTAGAAAATGAGCTTTGGTAAATTCGGATTGTGATTTATACAATTTAAAAACACCATGTGCACCAGATCCTCTGGCATGAACAATTCTTTCCGGAATCCTTTCGTGGTCAAAGTGAGTGATCTTCTCCCTGAGGATAAAATCTTCGAGTAAGGTAGCGCCGCGCTCACCAGCCTTGAGTGAGTTTTGGTCATCATTAATCTTTACTCCATGATTTGTGGTCATAGAAGTCCCGCTGGCATCAGCCGTATCCGCTTTCAGCAAATGTGTTTTTCCGGTTTCCTGCTGCGGCACCGGTTTGTCGAAAGCCCCTTCTGTGGCGCTTTTCTTTGGAGGTGTGTGTTTTGTAGACATAGGAATGTTTTTGCATATAACATTCCGCACTTATAATTGTTTCTTCTAGTTAAAATCCGAATCCATTCACCTTAAAAACCATATTCCTTTAATACATCTGCCGGAACCCCTGTCCACTGATTGGGTACATTTCCCACATAGCCCAGGTCTTTAATTCCAATCTCAGAGGTATAAAAACCAGAAGCGGTTAAGTCACGAATTAAGTTAAAAAAGGCAACACCTTGTTCCATTCCTGATTTCGCCCTTTTTGGAAAAGCAATTTCATCAACCATTGCTATTCTTTGATCAGTCGATGATTGCTCAAATGTTTTTTGAAAGCGTTTTAGGCACTGGAGGTCAAGCCATTTTAGTCCGCCACGCATGGGGATTTGATGTTCCGGAATATCTTTGACAATAAATTCAATGAAATCAGGGACTTTGGCCTCGAGGGCACCTCCCGACTGCTCATCCTTAGGAATAATAAGATCAGCCAAAATCGAGATGGTTGCAAACTCGTGATCTGTAAAGAATTTTTCCAAATTCAGCTTTCTATCTCGCTCAATTTCAAACGCTTGCCTTCCGGGCTTTAGGTCCGGTTCAGCAGCTGCATTATTTTGGTTTGCAGTCGGTTTGCAGGCTTCTAATACGATGCCAGCACTAATTGCAGTTAATCCTATAGCCTTGAGTGAATCTCGTCTGTTCATGTCTATAATTTTATGATCAGCTAATGTTTAATTTTTCTTTTTGTTGCAAGATGTATTCGGCTGTGCGCATGGATAAAGCTAAGATCGTCCAGGTCGCATTTTTATCTCCCTGCTGAACAAAGGGTGCAGCATCAACAACGAATAGATTTTTACAATCATGGGCCTGAGACCATCGGTTTAAAGCAGACTTCTTAGGGTCATCCCCCATACGTACCGTGCCAACCTCATGAATAATTTTTCCCGGAGCCTCCAGACCATAGCTGGTATCGGCGCCTGGAAAATCGCCCGTTACGGCTCCCATCGTATGTAAAATTTCTTTGAACGTATCTTGCATGTGCTTTGCCTGATTGATCTCTTCCTGTGCCCATTTATAGTGGAAGCGAAGCACAGGAATTCCATATTTATCCACTACATTGGGGTCGATTTCACAATAATTACTTTCCCTGGCAATAGCAGTTCCGCGTCCAGCCATCCAAACTCCAGTACCGAATAGACTTCTGTAGTCGTCTTTTAAACTTGAACCATAGCCACCTGCTTCTTTCAACTTTCCATCTTTATCCTTAAGATTTCCATTTTTGTTTTGAATTCCTTTGCCAAATCCATAAGATGGCATCCCCATTCCACCACCGTATTCAATGTGGTACCCACGGGGAAAGTCCAGCTTTTTATTGTCCAGCCACCAGGGTGAATAGATATGTATGCTGCCGGCACCATCTTCATTGTATCTTTTCCGATTGATCAATTGTGGTAGATAACCGCCCATGCTTGAACCTGTAGAATCATGCAAATACTTACCAATAACCCCACTGCTATTCGCCAGTCCATCTGGATGGGCTACTGATTTAGAATTTAGCAGCAAACGGGCAGACTCACAGGCACTGGCTCCTAAAATGATTGTTTTCGCATTGACCTGATGCTCCTGCATATCCTTCGTATTGACATAGGATACTCCGGTTGCCATTCCGGCTTTATCCGTAAGCACTTCTCGAACCATAGCATTGGTGATTACTGTTAGATTTCCAGTCTTCACCGCAGGAATTACCAGACAGGAAGAGGAAGAAAAATCACCATAAACCTTGCAGGAACGACCACATTGGCCACAATAAAAACAAGGTGCCCGATCCTTATTGCCTGGCAAAGCTTCCGTAAGTACGGAACCTCGTCCTGCAATCACAGTGACTCCTGCTTTTTGAGCTGCTTGCTTAATGAAAAGTTCATTCAATCTGGGTTTTGGCGGTGCCATGAAAATACCATCAGGTTCGCTTTCAATGCCTTCAACAGTACCGTAAATCCCGATCATCCGATCAATGCGATCGTAAAAAGGCTTTAGTTCTTGATAAGTTATGGGCCATGGATCAGTGAGTCCATCTTTGGGCTTAAAATCATCCGGGCC
>Ga0116227_10017283_pt1 | contig 10105 bp, 7 predicted proteins | sample S1TSphgellanicum_FD_89693 | JGI IMG/M metagenome (GOLD analysis project Ga0116227, IMG submission 89693) | Host-associated microbial communities from peat moss isolated from Minnesota, USA - S1T2_Fb - Sphagnum magellanicum MG | ecosystem: Host-associated > Plants > Peat moss > Unclassified...
ACCTGATTGAGCGCATCCGCCTGCTGTTCTCCCAGCGGCTGGAACTGGACCAGTGTGATCTGGAAGATGTGGCCAAGGAGCTCGGCATGGCGCCTCGCCGCCTGCGCTTCGAATTGACGCGCGCTGGCACCAGTTTCAGTGACCTCCTGTCCAATTTCCGTTTCGCCCTGGCCCGGCGTTTGTTAAGCCGCACGGAAGAGCCCATCGAGAATATTGTCTATCTCACCGGCTTCTCGGAACCCAGCACTTTTTATCGTGCCTTTAAACGCTGGTCAGGGATGACTCCCGTGCAGTATCGTGAGGGCCGCCGCGGAACCGCTGCCGAAGCACCAGGACCGGCCAAGGAAGATCAACCGGCTTGACCGGGGAGACAGGCACCATGATATTGACAGCCATGGATGTTAAAGTCGTCACAAAATAAATTATTCCCATCGGGCACCTTTGGCCCGATTTATTTTTCGTCGTGCAGTCGAGCTGAGGAGGCTTTATGTCATTAAAACGATCAGGCACAGTGCTGGCGCTGGCACTGTCCGCATTTGCAATCAACGCACACGCAACAGCAACCGCTGATGAAGCGGCCAAGCTCTGCAAGGATTTAACCTGTGTAGGCGCCGTTAAAGCCGGCAACAAGGACGGCACCATCCCTGAGTGGACCGGCCCTTCCAACTTCAGCGACGAGCAGAAGCGCTACACCCACGCCCAGCTCGAAGACCTGCGCAAGAACCATCCGAAGGAAATCGAAGATCTGTTCGCCAAGCAGGCCGGCCCGGACAAGATGAAGATCCTCTTCACCATCACCAAGGCCAATATGGCGCAGTACGCTGACAAGCTGACTGAAGGCCAGAAGGCGATGCTGACGCAGTACCCCAGCTTCAAGATGAACGTCTACAAGAGCGTGCGTACCGCGTTCTTCCCTGAGGCTATCTACAAGGCCACCGTCGCCAACGCCACCAGCGCCTCGCTCACTGGCACCGACGTCATCGCTGGCGCCAAGCTTGGTTTCCCTTTTCCGATTCCCAAGAGCGGCGCCGAAGTCATCTGGAACCACAAGCTCAAGTTCCGCGGCTCGGCAGTCCGTCGCTACAACAACCAGGCCATCGTCAAACCAGACGGCACCTACACGATCACCAAGCTGATCGAAGACGTGAAATTCAAGTACGCCAACCTCAACGAGCAGAACGACAACAAGGACAAGCTGTTTGGCTTCTACCTGTCGGAGGCCGTCTCGCCTCCTCGTGTTGCCGGCCAGATCACGCTGGTGCATGAAACCGCTGGCGGCGAAGGCAAGAGCCGTTCCGCCTGGATCTTCAGCCCCGGCCTTGGCCGCGTGAACCGTGCACCGGACGTTGGCTACGACAACCCGGCTGTCGGCACCGACAACGAACAGTTCACCGACCAGATCGACGTCTTCAACGGCGCACTGGACCGTTACAACTGGAAGCTGGTCGGCAAGAAGGAAATGTACATCGCCTACAACTCCTACAAGATCAATAGCCCACTGCTCAAGTACAAGGACATCCTGACGCCGTTCAACGTCAATCCCGAATACGCACGCTATGAACTGCACCGCGTCTGGGTTGTTGAAGCAACGCTCAAGGCCGGCATGCGCCACAACTTCGCCAAGCGCGTGTTCTATGTCGATGAAGACAGCTGGGCAATCGCAGCAGAAGACTGCTACGACGGCCGCGGCACCCTGTGGAAAGTGCAGGAAGCCCACCTCCTCACCGCCCCGTTCATCCCGACGGTCACCGGTATTCCTGAACTGATCTACGATCTGCAGTCGCACCGCTACTTTGCAACGACGATGATCAACGAAGATGCGACGACTGACTTCGAACAGAAGTTTGAAGACTCGTACTTCGATCCGGCGAACCTCAAGCGTAAGGCTCGTAGCCGCTAATCGCTGAGTAAAACAAAAGGCGCCAGAGCGATTGCTCTGGCGCCTTTTACATTAGGGAAGGCAAACATCTTTCCGTTTGCCCACTGGCATCATGCACAGTGATGATTGACGCGAGCACGCTACGCTTCGCTCACCCTGCCTCACTTAAAACAAAAATCGGCATCTTGTTAATCCGAGTGCTGCTGGGTTTCGCCTCTAAGGATTGCAATTCTTCTCAACCGAAAGATTCGGCGCTGGAGAATATTTAACGTGCTGTAATCCATCCGCGCCTTGAAAAATAAAGTACTTAATTCTGCAATCCTTGGTCATTGCTGAATAGCCTTCTGCTCGAATACCGTTATCAACAACCTCCTTTGTGATTCTGTTGCTTGCTTTCAGTGTATTTAGAACTTTTTCATAACTGTCGCCCATAGATATCCCGGGCTCACCAGTAATGGAAGACATACTGACGCAAGAAGTGCACAGCACGGCTATAGATATCAAGAATGGTTTCAAAAGAAGCCGCCTCATAAATAGTTAAAATCAGTGATGAGGGTAGCTCGCACAACAACAACATGATTTGACAGAAATCTCACTTGCATCCGATAAATCGCTCAACAAATTAAAAGCCCCATTGCTGGGGCTTCTTTTGCACCTAAATAACTACTTCAATTCGCTTGACGACTTGCCCAACAATCGTCTCGCCACAATTAGCAGCTGAATCTGCTGCGTACCTTCGAAGATATCGAGAATCTTGGAATCGCGTGCCCACTTCTCCAGCAATGAGTGCTCGCCGTAGCCGAGGCTGCCGCAGAGTTCGACGCACTTAAGGGATACGTCTACGCAGGTGCGGCCGGCCTTGGCCTTGGCCATGCTGGCTTGCAGGGAGTTGGGTTTACGGTTGTCGGCCATCCACGCAGCTTGCAGGGTCAGCAGGCGTGCGGCTTCGTAGTCGGCTTCCATCTTGATGAATTCGGCGGCGGCTGCACTCTGTACGTTGGCAGGTTTGTTGTAGTCGATGACGACACCGGCCTGCTCCAGCAGCTTGCGGGTTTCCTCGAGACAGGCGCGAGTCAGGCCAACCGCCATGCCAGCCACCAGGGGGCGTGTGTTGTCGAAGGTTTGCATGACGCCTGCAAAGCCTTTCTCCACATTGACGGTTGGATCGCCCAGCAGGTTTTCCTTGGGCACGCGGCAATTCACGAGCGCGAACTGTGCAGTGTCGGAAGCGCGGATACCGAGCTTGTGTTCAAGGCGGATCAGGTCAAAGCCTAGCGTGCCTTTTTCAACAACGAATGATTTGATTGCGGCGCGGCCTGCGTTCTTGTCCAGCGTAGCCCAGACCACGACAAGATCAGCGCGCTCGCCGGAAGTGACGAAAATCTTTTCCCCGTTGAGAACGTAATGATCACCGTCAAGCTTTGCCGTGGTACGGATCGCGGCAGAGTCTGAGCCGCAATGAGGCTCGGTAATCGCCATCGCTGCCCAGCGGCCATCAAAGCGCTTGAGCTGTTCGTCACTGGCAACAGAAGCAATCGCGGAATTTCCAAGGCCTTGGCGCGGCATGCTCAGCAGTAGACCCACATCGCCCCAGCACAGTTCCATCACACCGAGCACGGTGGAGAGATTGCTGCTGTTGCGATTGCCTTCGTCTTTGGTGGCATCACGACGCACGCCTGCGGCGCCGGCGCCTTCAGAGCCGCCGCCATCGTTCATGCCATCGAGCAGCGCCGCGAGCATGTCGAGTTCCTTGGGATAGGCGTGCTCGGCGATATCGTATTTGCGTGAATTGGGCCGGAAGATTTCCCTGGCGACATGATTCGCCTGTTCAACCAGCATGCGGAATTTCTTGGGCGTTTCGAGATTGATCATGGTTCTGGTCTCAGATGAGGAAAACGCCTTCCATCAATACTGCTGCACGCAGGTCGAAGTAACAAAGCTCCACCGGGTGCTCCTTGATGAAACCGTGGCCACCCAGCAGCTGGACGCCATCGCTGCCAATCACCACGCCTTTATCGGCGCAGAGACGGCGTGCCAATGCAGCGTCCTGTGAAAATTCTTCTCCACGCTCAGCGCGGCTTGCAGCCTTCCAGGTCAGCAGGCGCAGGCTGTCGAGTTCGATGTTCATGTTGGCGACACTGAATGCCACCGACTGGCGATGGCTGATCGGTTCGCCAAAAGCCACGCGCTCATTCACGTAGGGAATCACGTAATCGAGCACGGCTTGTGCAGTACCCGTGGCCAGCGCACACCAGGCCAAGCGTGAAAGCTGTACGCATTCGGTGTATACCGCTGCGGCGCCCTCGCCGATCAATGCGGTCGAAGGCAGTTTGACATCGCTGAGCACCAAGCGAGCCGTGGAAGCTGCGCGCAAACCCATCGCGGGTTCGGCTTCGATAACCAAACCGGCAACAGAGGACTCAACAATGAACAGCGCAGGACCGGCGTCGTCCAGCTGCGCGGCGATGATGAACAGCTCGGCTTCTGCAGCACGCGGCACCATTGATTTGACGCCTTGCAGCACAAAGCCATCAGCCACGCGTTTGGCGCGGGTTTGCAAAATAAAGGGATCGAACAAGGGGCGTGCTTCCTGAATCGCCAGGGCGGCAGCCGGCGCATTGTCCGCAGTGAATGCCGGGAGATACTGCGCCTGCTGCTGTTCATTGCCCCACAGTGACAAGGCGGTACTGACGGCCGAAGGTGCAAGGCAGGCAACGGCCAGACCCATATCGCCCTGCGCCATGGCTTCAGCCACCAGCACATTGGTCATGGCGGCACGCTCGCTGCCTGCGCCACCGAGTTCTTCGGCGATGCCCATCAGGGCAATGCCCAGGTCATCGCTCTCTTTCAACAACGCTGCCGGCGCTGCACAGGCGGTATCGGCCAAGGCGGCAGCGGGACGTAATTTTTCCAGGGCGAATGATTGTGCGGCCTCACGCAGCATCACCTGCTCTTCGCTCGGCGTGAGATCGAACAGACCGTTGGATGAGTTCTTAGGCAGACGTGCCGGGCGCACCAGTTTCTGCATGGAACCAAAACTGCGCGCTGCGGCGCTAGCCGTGCGGAAGCCCAGTTTGCTGGCTTGATAAATGGCTTTCTCGGAAGACTTGCGCAAGCCCAGCTTGTCGACGGCGGGTGCGCCGGCGAAGCGGTTGAGAATACGGAGTCCAAATCCCATCACGTCGCGGCGCAGATTCATGCTGATCTCCTTACTTGGTCTTGCGCTTGGAAGCTGGAGGCGGCTCCTGCAACAAGGCCTCGCTGGTTCGTTCGAGGAAGATATCGACAAGACGCGTGAACTTGCCCTGGATGAATGGCGGTGCCAGCAGGCGGTACATCAGGGGCACGGGCACATCGTAAAGATCGCCACGCACACGGAAGGTCAGCTGCGTTTTATCGCCGCGATCCGCCAGCTTGAACGCGCCTTCGATATTGGCGTTGCCGGTCTTGGGAATCGGCTGCCAGCTCAGTTGGTTGTTCTTGAGATCAACGCTGTATTTGGCGGCATAGCTCACTTCGTGGGCAATGTTGGCGATCGAAGAACCGATCGCGCCCATCTCCCAGAGGTATTCGTTGTCACCCAGCTTGCTGAGCTTGCGAAGCTTGGGGAAACGCCCGATCGTACCTTCAAGATCCTTGAAAAGTGTCTGAACCTGGGCGATAGGCGCAGGCACTTCAATGCTGCGTTCAATTGCGATAGCGACCTTCATTTCCTAGTCTCACTACTTTGATTTATGACTAGGTTGTCACCGCTCAGCAAGGTCGACTATGGCCGCAGTTACAAATCGCACGCGGCGCAGCGGTCAATCAAATTACAATCGCACTGCACCATTTTTAATGCGCTCGTAGAGCGCCGCAGTGAGTGGCTCGTAACCGCGCTCACGGTCTGCCAGCACGTATAGAGGTTCATTTACTACTGCGGGATCAAAGCCGTCCCGCTTGAGTTCTACCTTGCGATACTTGAAGGTGCCGGTCACCTCCTGCTCCTCGCGCAAGCGCAGGAACAGGGGCACGGCATACGCAGGCAAATCGGCACAAAGCAGCTGGGCCAGCTTCAAGCCATCAAACTGTTCGCCGACAAAGGTCAGCGCCGCCATGCCAGCGCGACCATCGGTGCCGGGCACTTGCACGCCATAGACCACGGCCTGCTCGATGCCTTCAAAGCGGCCCAGGGCGCCTTCTACTTCAGTGGTGGCAACGTTCTCGCCTTTCCAGCGGAAGGTGTCACCCACGCGATCCACAAACTGGATATGACGCCAGCCCTGATCACGCACGAGATCGCCGCTGTTGAACCAGCAGTCGCCCTTCTTGAAGACATTGCGCAGCAGTTTTGCGTCGCTGGCTTTCTTGTCGGTATAGCCGTCGAACGGCGTACGTTCGGTGACTTCCGTAATCAACAGGCCCACCCCGCCCTTGCCGACCTTGCTCATGAAGCCGCGAGCGTTTCGTGCAGGAACTTCCTGCTCGGCATCAAATTCAACAATGGCAAAAGGCAGCGGACAGAATCCGGCTGTCTTGCTGAGGTCGAAGCCGTTGGCGAATGCGAGATTGGATTCGCTGGCGCCATAAAATTCACTGATGCGCTCAATGCCGAAGCGTTTCTGGAATTCATCCCAGATCTCGGGACGCAGGCCATTGCCGACAATGACCCGCACGCGATGATCCAGATCGCGCGAGGTCGCGGGACGATTCAGCAGATAGCGGCACAGCTCGCCGATGTAGCAGAACGCCGTCGCGTCATAACGACGGATCTCGGACCAGAATTTGGATGCAGAGAACTTGCGGCCGAGCGCCAGCGTTGCGCCCGCCCCCAGCACCGAGCTCCACGACACCGTCAGCGCATTGTTGTGATACAGCGGCAACGGGCAATACAGGATGTCGTCCGCGTGCATGCGCAAGACCATCTGCCCCAGGCCAGCCATGCCACGTAGCCAGCGGTAGTGCGTCATCACCGATGCCTTGGGCAAGCCTGTCGTGCCTGAAGTAAAAATGTAGAAGCAAGGCTGGCGCAGCTGAATGTTTTTGGTCTCGGGCGGATTGGCACCTGAGGCTGTTTTGCTTTCGAGCCGGAGATTGCGATAACCCGCAGGCACACGACCTTCGCCTTCCCAGAAATACGTGCGGCTCTCGTCCTTGCCAGGATGGCACTCGGTGGATTGCAAAGCCTCGACACATTCCTCGCCAACGATCACCACCTTGGCCTTGGTCAGATTCAGGCTGTGCGTGAGCACTTCGGCGCGCTGGTTGGTGTTGATCATGCCGGCCACTGCACCCAGCTTGACGATGGCGGTGACACTGGCCAGAACCTCAGGACGATTTTCCATCAGTACTGCAACGGCATCACCCGGCTTGACACCCTGCGCACGCAGCACCGAGGCAATGCGATTGGCCCAGGCGTTGAACTCGGCATAGGTCCAGCTCTGGTCTTCAAACAGCAAGGCCGGATGCGAGGGCGTGCGTGAAGCGTGTTGCTCAACCAGCAAGCCGATCGACGCATTGCGGTCAGGCTTGGCCAGCAACAGATTGAGCAATCCTTTTTGAACCGTAAGTGCTTCAGGCAAGGTGCGTAAAACGCCACGCGCGATATCGCGCAGGCCAATGGTGTCGTTATCGCTGCTCATGCCCGAATTCCACTGTTATTGAGTTCGCTGAAGATGCTCATGTTGTTTGTCTTGGCTTTCATCATTTTTGTACCCGCAATGTCCGCTGCCTGCCGCTGGACTGCAAGCGCCGAAGCGACACCTCTGGTTGGCAAACCAGTCTATCCGCTCCAGCACGGTTATGGCATTGACGCGCTATGATTGCGCCACAGCGCAGGACGGACGTCGTTAGAACGGATGCTTGCCCTGTTGATCGCAATATCGCGATCAAGGTGCCAAGGAGATGTACATGAGCAAGGACAACAACAAAGGTCGCGAAAGCGGCCTGCCGGCCAGCCTTGGCCGTCGCCAATTCATTGCAACCGTCGCGGCAGCCGCGGGTGGCCTGGTGCTCCCGGGATGCGAGCGTAGCGATGCCCCCTCCGCCAATGCCTTGCTGGGCGCTGGCTTGCCCAACCCCGCGGATTCCGGCATCGACCACATCGTGGTGGTGATGATGGAGAACCGCTCCTTCGACCATTACCTCGGCTGGGTTCCGGGCGCCGACGGCCGGCAGGCCGGCACGCGCCTCAAGGACAGCGCAGGCAACAGCTTTGACTCCTACGATCTGGCGCCCAGCTACCAGAACACGGATATGGCCGATCCCGATCACAGCTACGACGGCGGCCGCACCGAAATCAACAACGGCAAGATGGATGGTTTCCTGCTGCCGCAACCGGCTGGCGATACCTTCCCGATTGGCTACTACACCGCCAGCAGCCTGCCGTTCTTCAAAGGCTGCGTAGACAACTGGACGATCTGCGACCGCTACTTCTGCAGCATCCTCGGCCCGACCACGCCGAACCGTTTTTACATGCATGCCGGCCAGACTGATCGCAAAACCAACACCGTCGATATCTCGACCTTGCCGACGGTGTGGGACCGCATGCTCGGCGTTGGACGCAGCGTTGCCTACTACTATGCCGACGTGCCCTACACCTCGTTCTGGGGCAGCAAGTACCAGAGCTTTTCAAAGAAATACGACATGGCCAGCTTTGCCCAGGACATGGCGAACGGAAAACTGGCCGACCTCACCTACGTAGACAACGTCGGCACCACGCTCAACGAAGGCACCGGCGTATCGATGGACGACCATCCCTACGGCGACATCCGCAACGGCCAGGCCTTCCTCAACGCGGTCTACAACGCGATCCGCAGCAGTCCCAAATGGGATCGCACGCTGATGGTCATCAACTACGACGAATGGGGTGGTTTTTACGATCACGTCGTGCCGCCATTCGCGCCGGTCACTGCCGAAGAATTTGCGGCAACGAAAAACGATGGACGGCTCGGCTGCCGCGTTCCCTGCGTACTGATCGGTCCACGCGCAAAGCGCAACCATGTCGAGCATCTGCAGTTTGATCACAACTCGGTGTTGAACATGATTGCCTGGCGCTTTGGCTTCGAGCCGCTGGGCGCACGCGCCAGTTCCAACAATATTGCACTGGCCCTGGACTTTGACCACGCGCCGAATACCAACGCACCGGCATTCACCGTGCCAACAGGGCCATTTGGCCAGCAGTGCATCCCCGCATCGGAAGCGGCACAACTCGGCATCCCAGTGCCCCCGGGATTGCCGGTGGTCTGTCTGCCAGCACCCATCGCCGTGGTGACCCCGCCGATCCCCGGGCTGGACGTGCCCTTCCCCAAATCAGCCACGCTGGCTTCAGAAAGTGCCGCTCGCCAAAGCGAACACGAGCAGGAACTGGATGGCCTGCGCGCCCTAGGACAAAGCTACGGTTTTCAGTAAACGATAGCGCCGCTCACGCCTTTGGCGTCGGGCGGCACACTGCGCCGGGAATCATCTGCAAGCCCATTGCCAGGCGCAGCTTGCGTGTGGCGATGGTCAGCGCCTCGTCTTCGGCGATGGCGTCTTCCTGCAGCCAGCGCAGCAACTCCGCCATATCCACCGACTTGTGCGATGCCAGCTTGCAGGCCTCGACAAGAGCAGATGCATGGCCTTCGTCAAAGTGCGCCTCAAGCAGCACCTTGATCTGCGTCGTGATGTCGACAGCCTGATCGCTCATGTCGCTTCTTCGGCAACGCCCGCAGGCAAAGCGTTGGGGCGAGTCACGCGCCAGGCCAGCAACAAGGCCAGCATCATCAGCAGTGCCGCGAGGATGAAGGGCGCACCCGGTATTTCCCAACCGCGATGCACGGCGATAAAGAAGGCAAACGTCTGCGTGAACAGGGCCGGCGCAATGATGCCGGTGATGCCCATGATGCTGCTGTTGGCGCCTTGCAACTGGCCCTGCTCGTTGGCGCTGACAAATCGCGTCATCATGCCCTGCGCTGCCGGACCGAACAGGCCCATCAATGAAAAGATCGGCGTGCCCCAGACAAACCACCAGCCGGTGGGCGCCAGGCCATACACCGCGAAACCTGCCGCGCCCGCAAACAGACCCACGAACAGCGCGTAGCGCTCGCCAATGCGCGCAATGACCGGCTTGATCAGCAACGCCTGCACAATGACGTTGCAGACCCCGGTCAGCGCCAGCATCAGGCCCACGGTCTGTGCATCCCAGCCGTAGCGATAACCGGCGTAGAGCACGAAGGTACTGGGCAGTACGTGATGGGCCATCATGTA
>Ga0116227_10017284_pt1 | contig 10104 bp, 9 predicted proteins | sample S1TSphgellanicum_FD_89693 | JGI IMG/M metagenome (GOLD analysis project Ga0116227, IMG submission 89693) | Host-associated microbial communities from peat moss isolated from Minnesota, USA - S1T2_Fb - Sphagnum magellanicum MG | ecosystem: Host-associated > Plants > Peat moss > Unclassified...
GCACCTTCACGCTGAGCACGCAGCACAGGCCTTCGCGCATGTCGTCGCCGGTGACTTCCACCTTGGCCTTCTTGGCCAGTTCGCTCTCGTCGATGTACTTGTTGATGACGCGGGTCATCGCGGCGCGCAGGCCGGTCAGGTGGGTGCCGCCGTCGCGCTGGGGGATGTTGTTGGTGAAGCACAGGACCTGTTCGCTGTAGCCGCTGTTCCACTGCATGGCGACTTCCACGCCGATGTTGGTGCCCTGGTCGCTCTGGCGGTCGCCCATGGCGTGGAACACGTTGGGGTGCAGGACGGTCTTGCCCTTGTTGATGAAGTCCACGAAGCCCTTGACGCCGCCGGCGCCGGAGAAGTCGTCTTCCTTGCCGCTGCGCTCGTCCTTCAGGCGGATGCGCACGCCGTTGTTCAGGAAGCTCAGCTCGCGCAGGCGCTTGCTGAGGATTTCGTAGTGGAAGTCGCTGTTTTCCTTGAAGATCTCGGTGTCGGGCAGGAAGTGCACCTCGGTGCCGCGCTTGTCGGTGTCGTCCAGCACCTGCATGGGCGAGACTTCGATGCCGTTCACGGTCTCGACGATGCGGTTCTGCACGAAGCCCTTGCTAAACTCCAGCACGTGCACCTTGCCCTCGCGCCGCACCGTCAGGCGCAGCATCTTGGACAGCGCGTTCACGCAGCTCACGCCCACGCCGTGCAGGCCGCCCGAGACCTTGTAGCTGTTCTGGTTGAACTTGCCGCCCGCGTGCAGCTCGGTCAGGGCGATCTCGGCCGCGCTGCGCTTGGGCTCGTGCTTGTCGTCCATCTTGATGCCGGTGGGGATGCCGCGGCCGTTGTCCGTCACGCTGACGGAGTTGTCGGTGTGGATGGTGACGACGATGTCGTCGCAGTGGCCGGCCAGGGCTTCGTCGATGGAGTTGTCCACCACCTCGAACACCAGGTGGTGCAGGCCCGTGCCGTCGGAGGTGTCGCCGATGTACATGCCGGGGCGCTTGCGCACGGCCTCCAGGCCTTCGAGAATCTGGATGGCTCCCTCGCCGTAACCTTCTGAAGCACCGGCCTGGTGAGCATCGATCTGCGGCTGGAAGTTGGAGCTTTCGGCGCCGGGTTGCTTGTTTTCTTCAGTCATGATCCACTTTGTCGAAACGGGCGTTTCTCTATCTCTTGAATGACCAAACCCGCGGAGATCGCGGGTTGGTGTGCGGTGGTCGCTATATTTTTCGTAGCATCTGTCAGATGCGCATCGGCATCACCACGTACTTGAAGGTGGCGTTGTCGGGGATGGTCAGCAGCGCCGAGCTGTTGGAGTCGGCCAGGTCCACCTTCACCATGTCCTGGTCCATGTTGCTCAGCGCGTCGATCAGGTAGGTGACGTTGAAGCCGATCTCGATGGCGTCGCCGCCGTAGTCGATGTCCAGCTCGTCCACGGCTTCTTCCTGCTCGGCGTTGTTGGAGGCCACGCGCAGCGTGCCGGGCTCGATGTTCAGGCGCACGCCCTTGAATTTCTCGCTGGTCAGGATGGCGGTGCGCTGCAGGCTGGCCAGCAGCGGCGCGCGGCCCAGGGTGATGCTGTTCTTGTGGTTCTTGGGGATGACGCGGTTGTAGTCGGGGAATTTGCCCTCGACCAGCTTGGTGACGAACTCCATGCCGCCGAAGCTGAACTTGGCCTGGTTGTTGGCGAACTGCATCTCGATGGCGCCTTCGGCGTCGGACAGCAGGCGCTGCATTTCCAGCACGGTCTTGCGCGGCAGGATCACCTCCTGGCGCGGCACTTCCACGTCCAGCGTGGCGGAGGCAAAGGCCAGGCGGTGGCCGTCGGTGGCCACCAGGCTGAGCTGCTTGCCCTCGGCCACGAACAGGATGCCGTTGAGGTAGTAGCGGATGTCGTGCACCGCCATGGCGAACGACACCTGGGCCAGCAGGTCCTTGAGCGTCTTCTGCGGCACGCTGAACGCCGGGCCGAAGTTGGCGGCCTCCTGCACCAGCGGGAAGTCCTCGGCCGGCAGGGTCTGCAGCGTGAACTTGCTCTTGCCGCCCTTGAGGATCAGCTTGCTCTGGTTCGACTCCAGGCTCACGGTCTGGTCCGACGGCATGGTGCGCAGGATGTCGATGAGCTTGCGCGCGCCCACGGTGGTGGTGAAGTTGCCGGCGTCGCCGTCCAGCTCGGCCGTGGTGCGGATCTGGATTTCCAGGTCGCTGGTGGTCAGCTGGATCTGCGGGCCGGTCTTGCGGATCAGCACGTTGGCCAGGATGGGCAGTGTGTGGCGGCGCTCCACGATGCCGGCGACCGACTGCAGGACCGCGAGGACTTTGTCTTGTGTTGCCTTCAGGACGATCATGTCAACCTCTTCTTGAGTTCTTCAACTTGAAATGAATGGGTGGGCGGGCAGGGGCGGCGCCGAGCGGTTAATTGCGCATTTTCGCCTGTTTTGTCAGCCTTTGAGCGTCTGTTCGAGCACATGCAGCTGCTGGTTGAGCTCGGTGAGCTGCTGGCGCTCGCCGCCGATCTTGCGCACGGCGTGCAGCACGGTGGTGTGGTCGCGCCCGCCGAACAATTCTCCGATTTCCGGAAGGCTTTTCTGTGTCAGCTCCTTGGCCAGGTACATCGCGATCTGGCGCGGCCGGGCGATGCTGGCCGGGCGCTTCTTGGAGTACATGTCGGCGACCTTGATCTTGTAGTAGTCGGCCACCGTCTTCTGGATGTTCTCCACGCTGATCTGCCGGTTCTGGATCGACAGCAGGTCGCGCAGCGCCTCGCGCGCCAGCTGGATCGAGATTTCCTTCTGGTTGAAGCGCGAATAGGCCAGGATCTTGCGCAGCGCGCCTTCGAGCTCGCGCACGTTGGAGCGCACGTTCTTGGCCACGAAGAAGGCCACTTCCTCGGGCATCTCGGCGCCCTCGGCGCGCGCCTTGCTGATCAGGATGGCCACGCGCATCTCCAGCTCGGGCGGCTCGATGGCCACCGTCAGGCCCGAGTCGAAGCGCGAGATCAGCCGCTCGTGGATGTCGGCCAGGCCCTTGGGGTAGGTGTCGCTGGTCATCACGATGTGGCTCTTCTTGGTCAGCAGCGCCTCGAAGGCGTTGAAGAACTCCTCCTGGGTCCGGTCCTTGTTGGCGAAGAACTGCACATCGTCGATCAGCAGCAGGTCCAGCGAGTGGTAACGCTCCTTGAACTCGTCGAAAGTCTTGCGCTGGTAGGCTTTAACCACATCCGAAACAAATTGTTCCGCATGGATGTAGAGAACTTTCGCGTCGGGCCGGTCCGACAGCAGCCGGTTGCCCACCGCGTGCATCAGGTGGGTCTTGCCCAGGCCGACGCCGCCGTAGATGAACAGCGGGTTGTACAGCTGGCCCGGCGTGCCCGCCACATGCATGGCGGCGGCGCGCGCCATGCGGTTGGCCGTGCCCTCCACCAGGGTGTCGAAGGTCAGCGCGGTGTTCAGGCGGTTCTTGAACGCCGCCTGGGCGTTTTCCTCGCCCAGGCCGGCGGGCTCGGGGGGCGCGCTCACCTCGGGGAAGGAGGGCGTTGCGTAAGTCCGGGCGCTGTTCTCACGTGGAGCAAGCGCTAACTCAAGCTGGACTGGCTGGCCGTAGAGTTTTTCCAGCAGGCTGGAAATGCGGCCGGCGTACTGGGCCCGGATCCAGTCGAGTTTGAAGCGGTTGGCCACGAAGATCGTGACCCTGGAGAGGTCCTCGGCGACCTTGGCCGCCAGGGGTTTGATCCAGGTGTTGAACTGCTGTTCGGGCAGCTCCTGGGCCAGCTGGTCGATGCAGGCCTGCCACAGGCTTTGCCCTGCGCTGGCGTTCGCGCCAGCGCTCAGGCTGGAATTCTGTCCCTCGGTCATTCTGGAGATTGCTTCTGTGGATATTTTTTTCTGGTGCAGCCCTGGATTCTAATTTATCAAGCATTTATCCACAATCTCGGGGGCGCTCCGGCAAGTTCCAGCGACAGCACACAAAAATGCCGTAAGGCCTTGCCGGGCTTCATGAATTTTGCGATAATCATGGGTTTCCCTGAAAGCGTTCAGGGTGATCGAGCCGAGCCCTTACTGAACACTCCTTAGGAATCCCGTCATGAAACGCACCTATCAACCCTCCAAGATCCGCCGCGCGCGCACCCACGGTTTCCTGGTCCGCATGAAGACCCGCGGCGGCCGTGCTGTGATCAACGCACGCCGCGCCAAGGGCCGCAAGCGTCTGGCTGTCTGAGCCTGCGCTGTCTGGCGCGCGGCTCTTGCATGGCGCACACGTGCAGCGGCTGACAACCCGGGCGCAGTTCCAGGCCGTCCTGGCGGGGACCACGGTGTCCCGCACCGCGCACTTTGCCTTGCACCGCGCGGAACTTGACGTGCCGCAGCCTCTCTCATCCACAGGGCCTGAGTCCATGCGACCGCAGGCCCTGTTTGCTGTCCGCGATACCTGGATGGGCGCGATGACCCCCAAGCGCTGGGCCAGGCGGGCCGTGACCCGCAACACCATCAAACGCCAGATCTACACCGTGAGCGCCGCCTTCGAACCCCAGCTGCCCGCAGCCGCCCATGTGGTGCGGCTGCGCGCGGGCTTCGACCGCAAGCAGTTCATCAGCGCCACCTCGGACCTGCTCAAGCAGGCCGTGCGCGCCGAGCTGCAGCAGCTGTTCAGCCGCGCCGCGCCCGCCGGGCCGGCCGCTTCGCCGCCATGATGCGCGCCGCCCTCATCGGCCTGGTCAAGGGCTACCGGCTGCTGCTCAGCCCCTGGCTGGGCTCGGCCTGCCGCTTCGAGCCTACCTGCTCGGCCTACGCGCTGCGCGCCCTGGAAATCCACGGCGCGGCCGCGGGCAGCTACCTCACGCTCAGGCGCCTGGCGCGCTGCCACCCCTGGTGCGCGGGCGGGCACGACCCGGTGCCGTCCGCGCCGCTGGACATGCCCCGGCTGTTCACCCAACTGCTTTCACCCTCCTCTTCAAAGAAGTCTTCATGAACGACATCCGCCGCACCATCCTGTGGGTGATATTCGGTTTCTCCATGGTCTTGCTGTGGGACCAATGGCAGGTCTACAACGGCCACAAGGCGACCTTCTTCCCCTCGCCCGCGAAACCGGCGGCCACCGCCCCGGCCAGCCCGCCGAGCGGCGCCTCCAGCGTGCCCGCCAGTACCGTTCCGGGTGCCACCACCGCCGGCGCCTCCCAGGTACCGGGCACGGCAGCTGCTGCGCCGGCCGCCACCCCGGGCGCCGCGGCGCCGCGCCAGGTCATCACGGTCAGCACCGATGTGCTGCGCCTGAGCTTCGACTCCGATGGCGGCTCGGTCATCCACGCCGCGTTCCCGAAGTACGCCGACATGGCCGACAAGGACCAGGCCTTCGTGCTGCTCGACGAAAGCCCGTCGCGCGTGTATGTGGCGCAAACCGGCCTGATCGGCGGCAGCTACCCGACCCACAAGACGCCGATGACCTTCACCGGCGAGCGCGAGCTCAAGGACGGGCAGGACACGCTGGTCCTCAAGTTCGAGTCGGCCGACCTGGGCGGCGTGAAGCTGGTCAAGACCTACACCCTGCGCCGCGGCGCCTACGACTTCGCGGTCAGGCACGAAGTGGTGAACACCGGCACGGCGCCGGTATCGCCCCAGCTCTACCTGCAGATCGTGCGCGACGGCAACAAGCCCGGCGGTGAGTCGTCGTTCTACTCCACCTTCACCGGCCCGGCGGTCTACACCAGCGCCAAGAAGTACCACAAGGTCGACTTCAAGGACATCGAGAACGGCAAGGCCGAGATCGACAAGGAGTCCACCGACGGCTATGTCGCCATGGTTCAGCATTACTTCGCCAGCGCCTGGCTGCTGGCCGACGGCATCAAGCGCGAGCTGTTCGTGCGCAAGGTCGACACCAACCTCTACTCGGTCGGCATGATCACGCCGCTGGACAGCATCGCCCCCGGCGCCAGCAAGTCGGTCGAGGCCCGGTTCTTCGCCGGCCCCGAGGAAGAGAAGAAGCTCGAGGCGCTGGCCCCGGGCCTGGAGCTGGTCAAGGACTACGGCTGGCTCACCATCCTGGCCAAGCCGCTGTACTGGCTGCTGGACAAGCTGCATGGCATCCTGGGCAACTGGGGCTGGGCCATCGTGGCGCTGGTGGTGCTGCTGAAGATCGCCTTTTATTGGCTCAACGCCAAGGCCTACGCCAGCATGGCCAAGATGAAGGCCATCAACCCCAAGGTCATGGAGATGCGCGAGCGCCTCAAAGACAACCCGCAGCAGATGCAGCAGGAGATGATGCGCATCTACCGCGAGGAAAAGGTCAACCCGATGGGCGGCTGCTTCCCCATCGTGATCCAGATCCCCTTCTTCATCTCGCTGTACTGGGTGCTGCTGTCCACCGTCGAGATGCGCGGCGCGCCCTGGATCCTGTGGATCCATGACCTGTCGATCCCCGACCCGTTCTTCATCCTGCCGCTGGTGATGACCGGCACCTCGCTGCTGCAGACCTGGCTCAACCCGACGCCGCCGGACCCGGTCCAGGCCAAGCTGATGTGGATCATGCCGCTGGCCTTCAGCGTGATGTTCTTCTTCTTCCCCTCGGGCCTGGTGCTGTACTGGCTGACCAACAACGTGCTGTCGATCGCGCAGCAGTGGTTCATCAACAAGCGCCTGGGCGTGCTGGGCAAGTAGGCCCACCCGCACGACAAAGGGCCGCTTGCAGCGGCCCTTTTTGTTGGAAGATACGCCAGATGCTCGCCCGCCACGCCGACCCCATCGCCGCCATCGCCACCGCGCCCGGCCGCGGCGCCGTGGGCATCGTGCGCGTGAGCGGCAAGCGCATCGGCGCGGTGATCCAGGCCCTGTGCGGCCGCGCGCTCAAGGCGCGCGAGGCCACCTACCTGCCGTTTCGCGATGCGCAAGGCCTGCCCATCGACCAGGGCCTGGCGATCCATTTCCCCGCGCCCCACTCCTACACCGGCGAAGACGTGCTGGAGCTGCAGGCCCATGGCGGCCCGGTGGTGCTGCAGCTGCTGCTGGCGCGCTGCCTGGAGGCCGGCGCGGGCATCGGGCTGCGCGTGGCGCGGCCGGGCGAGTTCACCGAGCGCGCCTTCCTCAACGACAAGATCGACCTGGCGCAGGCCGAGGCCATCGCCGACCTGATCGATGCCAGCACCGAGGCCGCGGCGCGCAGCGCCGGCCGTTCGCTGTCGGGCGAGTTCTCGCGCGAGATCCACGTGCTGCGCGACGCACTGGTGCACCTGCGCATGCTGGTGGAGGCCACGCTCGACTTCCCCGAGGAAGACATCGATTTCCTGCGCCAGGCCGACGCGCAGGGGCAGCTGTCCAGACTGCAGCAGACCCTGGCCGGCGTGATGCGCCGCGCCCGCCAGGGCGCGCTGCTGCGCGAAGGCATCAAGGTGGTGATCGCGGGCCAGCCCAATGCGGGCAAGAGCTCGCTGCTCAATGCGCTGGCCGGGGCGGAACTCGCCATCGTCACGCCGGTGGCCGGCACCACGCGCGACGTGGTGAGCCAGACCATCCAGATCGAGGGCGTGCCGCTGCACGTGATCGACACCGCCGGCCTTCGCGAGAGCGACGACCACGTGGAAAAAATCGGCATCGCCCGTGCCTGGGACCAGATCGAGGCGGCCGACGCCGTGCTGTTCCTGCACGACCTCACGCGCGCCGGCCAGGCCGAGCACCAGGCGGCCGACGCCGCCATCGCCCGCACGCTGGCCGCCAGGCTTGGCGCCCACGTGCCGGTCATCGACGTCTGGAACAAGCGCGACGCCGCCGCCGGTGCCGCCGTGCCGGCGGATGGCCTGGCGCTGTCGGCCCGGACCGGCGCCGGCCTGGACGCGCTGCGGCAGCGCCTGCTCGACGTGGCCGGCTGGCAGTCCGCGCCGGAGGGTGTCTACATCGCGCGCGAGCGCCACGTGCAGGCGCTGCGCCAGGTCGATGCCCACCTGATGGAGGCGGCGGCCCATCTGGCGGCCCGGGCCCCCGCGCTCGACCTGCTGGCCGAGGAACTGCGCCTGGCGCAGAACGCGCTCAACGCCATCACCGGGGAATTCACCTCGGACGACCTGCTGGGCGTGATCTTCTCCAGCTTCTGCATCGGCAAGTAGGCCGCCGGCCAAGTCGCCGGGTCGCTGTATCAGGTGTAAGCGGGCGTTAACATGCCTTGCGTGCCCGGGCGGGCGGGGCTACCGTCACGCCCCATGAACGCCCCTCTCCCCGCCATCCTCAAGTTCGATGTGCAAGGCCTTGTGCAGGCGATCGCGCACAACCACGCCAACGACGGCCTGGGCCAGCTCACGCTGAGCCCGCCCCAGTGGGACATGCTGGCCACCTACATGCAGCCCTTCGCGCTGATGCAGGGCCAGGTGCTGATCGAGCAGGGCGCGATGGACCGCTCGCTCTACCTGCTGGAAAGCGGCTCGCTCAGCGTGCACTACGAGGACCAGAAGGGCCGGGTGCGGCTGGCCATCGTCGGCGCCGGCTCGGTGGTGGGCGAGGGCAGCTTCTTCTCCCACCTGCCGCGCAATGCCACGGTGCAGGCCGCCGCGCCCAGCAAGGTCTGGTGCCTGACGCCGATCCGGTTCACCGAACTGGCCAACCGCCAGCCGGCCATCGCGCTGGAAATCGCCATGGCCCTGGGCGCCGTGGTGGCCCGGCGGCTGGCGAACCGCCCCAAGCGGATCGCCGTGACCTGAGAGACCGGCCCTTGCGGGCCGTGCGAAAACCGCCAGAATACGTGCATGCCAGTCCCGCGGTGCCCGGCAACTGCCGGCCAGGCGCCCGCAGCGCCTGACAACTATTTCACGGAACAGCAGCATCAGGTGCTTGGAGACGGACTTTTTTCACAAAACACGCGGGCTTGGGCTTTTACACTGTCCCCCACGTGACGGCGCCTGGGCGCCCATGAACAGAAGGTACTCCATGTCTTGGCTCAGCTGGTTCACTCGAAACATCCCGGTCCGGCCCGCGCCGCTGCCGGAAAGCTCGGGCCTGTCGCGCATGGACCCGACGCGCCCCGTGTCCTCCGGCAGGAACACATCGCCCAAGGCGCCCGCGGCCAACGGGCAGGCCGGCAACCGCAAGACCGAACGCATGGCGCGCCGCGAGCTGCTGTACAGCGTGGTGCGCGAAGCCATGGTGCGGGCCGGTGTGCTCTCTGCCAGCTACAAGTTCAAGGTGCTGTCGCTGGACCAGCGCGGCCGCCAGTTCCTGGTAATGATGGACCTGGCTAACGAATTTGGCGGCGAGACCAGCCGCCTGGCCGAGATCGAGGCGCTGATCGCCCAGAACGCCAAGGCGCGCTACGACATCCTGGTGACCGCCGTGTACTGGCGCGTCAACGAGCATGTGGCCGTGGGCCTGCCGCCCATGCGCGCGGCGCATCCCCATGCCTCGCACAGCTCCGCGCCGATGCCGCTGGTCTCCCAGCCGGCACCGCTGGCCGCGCCGGCGGCGGCGCCGCGCTTCGATCCCATCCAGGCCGAAGAAGTGGCCGCCTTCAAGCGGGCCCTGGCCGCCGCCGCGGTCGCCGCGCCGGTGGCCGCCGCCGGCGAACTCACCCGTTCGGGCCCGCGCAGCTACACGCTGCTCACCGGCTACGAGGACACCGAGATGCCGGACCCCGACGTGCGCACGCCCGCGCTCAGCAGCACGCAGTACGGCGACCTGAATTGAGCACCCGGCTTCCGCCTCGGGATTTCAAGAGAAAAATGCCGCTAGCCCACGGCTGGCATGCGGAGAATGCTCCTGAAAGAGGAGCATCCGGCGCTTCTCCCGCCGCTCTCAGTGCCCGGCGAAATCCACCAGGGTGAACAGCGGCAGGCCGCCCGATCGCAGCTTCCCGGAGCCGCCGAGCTCGGGCAGGTCCACGATCGCCGCGCCCTCCACGACGGTGGCGCCGAGCTTTTCCAGCAGCTTCTTGCCGGCCATCATGGTGCCGCCGGTGGCGATCAGGTCGTCGATCAGCAGAACCCGGTCGCCGGCCTTCACGGCGTCGGTGTGCAGCTCCACCGTGGCGCTGCCGTATTCGAGCTCGTAGGTTTCTTCCACCGTGGTGAACGGCAGCTTGCCCTTCTTGCGGATCGGCACGAAGCCGACGTTCAGCTCATAGGCCACCACCGCGCCGAGGATGAAGCCGCGC
>Ga0116227_10017285_pt1 | contig 10104 bp, 9 predicted proteins | sample S1TSphgellanicum_FD_89693 | JGI IMG/M metagenome (GOLD analysis project Ga0116227, IMG submission 89693) | Host-associated microbial communities from peat moss isolated from Minnesota, USA - S1T2_Fb - Sphagnum magellanicum MG | ecosystem: Host-associated > Plants > Peat moss > Unclassified...
TTCATCTTCCTCTTCACGGTCGGCGGCGTGACGGGCGTCGTGCTCGCCAATGCTGGCGTCGACCGCGCCTTGCACGAGACCTATTACGTGGTCGCGCATTTCCACTACGTGCTCTCGCTCGGTGCCGTGTTCGCGCTGTTTGCGGGTTTCTACTACTGGTTCCCGAAAATGTCGGGCTACATGTATAATGAGACTCTCGCCAAGGCGCATTTCTGGATGATGTTCGTCGGCGTGAACCTCACCTTCTTCCCGCAGCATTTCCTCGGCCTTGCCGGCATGCCGCGTCGCTATATCGATTATCCGGATGCTTTCGCGCTCTGGAACAAAATCTCGTCCTATGGCTCTTACCTTTCCGGCCTTGGTGTGGTGCTCTTCCTCTATATCTTGGCGGATGCTTTCATGCGCAAGCAGCTCGCGGGCGATAATCCCTGGGGACCCGGTGCCACGACGCTCGAATGGACGCTGCCCTCGCCGCCGCCTTTCCATCAGTTCGAGACCCTACCGCGCATCACGAGCACGGGTCATTGAACGCTTGCCGGTGCGTCGGTGTCAGAGCGTGCCGCATGATCGGAAATGCCGGGCCGCGATGCGGCCCGGCTTCGGCGTTTGAAGATCGGTAGGCATCCGCGCCAGGCGCGATCTCGCGAGAAGGGCAGGGCATGAGCTTCATGAGTGACACGAGCCGCGGCGCCGATGAGGCGCTGGTGACGGTTTCGATCGCGCGCCCGTCCGACTATCTGGCGCTTCTGAAGCCGCGCGTGATGTCGCTCGTCATCCTCACCGCGTTGGCGGGTCTCCTGCTTGCACCCCATCCGCTCCACCCGATCGTCGGCTTTGCGGCCTTGCTTGCCATCGCGGTCGGCGCCGGCGCCTCGGGGGCGCTCAACATGTGGTACGACGCCGATATAGACGCGATCATGCAGCGCACCCGCAAGCGGCCCATCCCTTCGGGTCGTGTTCAGCCGCACGAGGCGCTCGCCTTCGGCTTGACGCTGGCCGTCCTCGCGGTCGTCACGCTGGGCGTCGTGACGAATTGGCTCGCGGCCGGGCTCCTCGCCTTCACGATTCTGTTCTACGTCATCGTCTACACGATGTGGCTGAAGCGCTCGACGCCGCAAAACATCGTCATTGGTGGCGCCGCCGGCGCTTTGCCGCCCATTATCGGCACTGTGGCCGCGACGGGACAGGTGAGTCTGGCCAGCCTCGTTCTCTTCGCCCTCATCTTCGTCTGGACGCCGCCGCATTTCTGGGCGCTGGCTTTGGTGAAAGTCGCCGAATATGGCCGCGTCGGCTTGCCGATGATGCCGAATGTGAAAGGCGCCGACCGCACGCGCCTCGAGATTCTGCTTTACAGCCTCGTGCTGGCGCCGCTCGGCGTGCTGCCATGGGTGCTCGGCTTTGCCTCGATCGTCTACGGCATGTGCGCGATCTTGCTCGGCGCCGCGATGATCTTTGTGGCGGTACGGGTCTATCGCGTGCGCGACGGCAAGGCTGCCGATCGCTGCGCCATGCAGCTTTTCGGCTTCTCGATCCTGTATCTTTTCCTGCTCTTCATCCTCATTGTCGGCGAACGCACGCTCATGATCGGCATGGGCTGGGCAGGTTGGTCCTTTGGATAGGCTCATGAACGCAAATAGCGATCCGCGCCAAATCGATCCGCGCCGCATCGTCCTCACGCCCGCGCAGCTCAAGGCGCGGCGCCAGCGCAACATCGCCATCGGGCTTGCGGTGGGATTTTTCGTGCTCCTCTTTTATGCCGTCACGATCGTCAAGCTCGGACCCGGCGTGCTCAATCGGCCACTGTGACGGGGAGCGCGCGATGAAGCCTCTGCCCCGAGACGTGATGGATCGCAGGGTCCGCCGCCGGCAGCGCCGCATTGCTTTCATCGCCTGCGGTGCCGCTGTCGGGATGCTGGGGCTTTCCTTCGCCTCGGTGCCGCTCTATCGGCTCTTCTGCGCGGCAACCGGGTATGGCGGGACGACGCAAATCGCCGCCGCGGCGCCGGCTCTGCGCGGCGAGCGGCAGCTCAGCGTGCGCTTTGACGCCAATGTCGCGCCGGGTCTTTCCTGGAGCTTTGCGCCCGAGACGCCGCAGATCACGCTGCGGACCGGACAGACCGCGACGGTCTTCTTCAAGGCCACCAATCTCGCCGATCACGAGACGGTTGCCCGTGCGTCGTTCAATGTCAGCCCGGACAATTCCGGCGCCTATTTTGACAAGATCGCCTGCTTCTGCTTCGAGGAGCAGCGTCTCGGCGCCCGTGAAACGGCGGAAATGCCAGTCGTCTTCTTCCTCGATCCCGCCCTGGAAAAAGACGAGGGCATGGCGGGTGTCGACGAGATCACGCTGTCTTATACGTTTTTTGCGGTCAAGCAGGCCTCGCCCGTCGCTGCGGCGGCGGTGCCGCTGGCGAAACCGCGGCTCTAGATTCAAAAAATTGGAGCGCCGGATTATCTCAAGCCGGTCCCCACTTTTGTGTCCGATGCTCTAGCCGGAGCGCGGGACGATCGGTCGCCTTGACCGCTCGCGACAAAGCATGTTTTCCGGGGGTCGGCCCGCGGGCCGAAGACGAGATCGAGAGGGAAGCCCCAATGGCGGACGCCCACACGAAGCCGAACCACGACTACCACCTGGTGGCGCCGAGCCCCTGGCCGCTCGTCGGCTCTATCGGCGCTTTCTTCATGGCGTCCGGCGGCATTATGTGGATGAAGAGCATGCCGCTTTTCGGCCTGAAGCTCGGCGGCTATGTCTTCGGCGCCGGGCTCCTCACCGTGCTTTACGTGATGGCGTCCTGGTGGACCGACGTCATCAAGGAAGCCGAATACGAGGGCTATCACACCCGCGTGGTGCAGATGAGCCATCGCTACGGCATGATTCTCTTCATCGCCTCCGAGGTGATGTTCTTCGTCGCGTGGTTCTGGGCCTATTTCGATGCGAGCCTCTTCCCCGGCGAAGCGATCGAATATGCGCGCGCCGAATTCACCGGCGGGCATTGGCCACCCAAGGGCATCGAGGTGCTCGATCCTTGGCATTTCCCGCTTTTGAACACGCTCATCCTGCTGACGTCCGGCACGACGGTCACCTGGGCGCATCACGCGCTGCTCCATGACGACCGCACCGCGCTGAAATACGGGTTGATCCTGACGATTGTCCTCGGTTTGATCTTCACAAGCGTGCAGGCATACGAATACGCGCACGCGCCCTTCGCATTCAAAGGCTCTATTTTCGGCGCGACCTTCTTCATGGCGACCGGCTTCCACGGCTTTCACGTCATTATCGGGACGTTGTTCTTGTTCGTCTGCCTGCTGCGTGTTTTGGCCGGGCAGTTCTCGACGACGCAGCATCTCGGCTTCGAGTTTGCGGCCTGGTATTGGCATTTCGTCGATGTCGTCTGGTTGTTCCTGTTTTCCTGCATCTATGTGTGGGGCACCTGGGGCGCCGCGATCGAGCATTGATGCGTTGTCCAAGACAAAGCGCGGTCGCTTCGTGGCTCTTGGATCATTGCCTCGGCGATAGAGGTCTAATTCTATGCGCGGCGTCGACGAGGACTATCCGCCGCTTTCACCGATCTCGACCGGGCTTGCCGGGCGATGTCCGCGGTGCGGGCAGGCCTCGCTCTTCAACGGATTTCTGACGCTCGCGCCGTGCTGCAGCGCTTGCGGGCTCGATTTCGCTTTTGCTGATTCGGGCGATGGTCCGGCGGTGTTCGTCACCCTTTTTGCCGGCTGCATCGTCGTCGGCATCGCTTTGTGGGTGGAGGTGAACTACGAGCCGCCTTATTGGGTGCATCTCGTCATTTTCCTGCCCTTGACGCTCATCGTCTGCGTCGGGCTATTGCGGCCACTGAAAGGGATCCTGATTGCCCTCCAATACCGCAACAAAGCCGAGCAGAGCCGCTTCGAGCCCTAATGTCCGCAGTTCGGAAGAAACCAGGCGCAAAAGCCTGCTTTGGCCCGTCCTCGGCGCTATGCCGGTCTTCGCGCTGCTTATCGCGCTCGGGTTCTGGCAGCTCCAGCGCCTTGATTGGAAGGAGGCGCTGATTGCCCGAATCGCGGCGCGCAGCACCGCGCCGGCCGAGCCTTTGCCGCCGCCGAACGATTGGGCGCGGCTCGCCCCGGAGGCCTACGATTATCGCCATGTGCGCGTCCGCGGCATTTACGAAAACGACAAGGAGGCGCTCGTCTTCCGCGGCGCGGCACCCGGGCACCCGGACGTGCTGGGGCCAGGCTATCTCGTCCTCACCCCGCTGCGCCTCGTCTCGGGTGGTTACGTAATCGTCAATCGCGGCTTCGTGCCGCTCGATTTCGCCGATGCCGCCCGCCGCTCGGCGGGCGAGCTGACGGGAGAGGTCGAAATCACCGGCCTCATGCGGCCGCCCGAGCCACGCAATTTCTTCACGCCGCCCGATCGCCCCGATGAAGGCCGCTATTTCACCCGCGATCCGGACATGATCGCGGCACATTTCGGCCTGGCCGAGGCGGCGCCGTTTACCATCGATGCCGATGATATACCGCTGCCCAGCCGATGGCCGCAAGGCGGCGCTACCGAAAAATCCATTCCCAACAACCATTTATCCTATGCTTTGACCTGGTTCGGTCTGGCCTTTGGGCTGCTGGCGGTTCTCGGAAGCCTCGTCTTCAGGCGCCGAAAGTGGTAGAGCGACCCGTCCCTCAGGGAGAGGATGTTCAGCGGAGCCGGCCGGCCGAGGTTCCGATTCGAGATGTTCGAGCGGCCGTGTTTTCTCTCGGGATGCGTTCGGCGCCTCCTATTTTGCCCTCTGGGCGTGGATTGTCGGCCTGATCACAGGAAAAAGCTCGATTGGATTATATTTCGACGCGGGGCGAGGCGCCCTCCCTCTCTTTTTCGGATGCCCTCATGGCCGGGCTCGCCGACGACGGCGGCCTCTATCTTCCGTGCGCCTATCCGGCGCTGACCCCGAGTGACATCGCGGGCTTCGCCGGCAAACCCTATGTCGACGTTGCAGAGGCGGTGTTCGGCAGTTTCAGCGCTGGCGCGTCGCAATCGGCGACGCTGCGGCCGATGCTCGCGCAAGCCTATGCAGGGTTCCGCCATGCTGCGGTGACGCCGCTGGCGCAGATCGGCGACAACCTCTTCCTTCTCGAGCTCTTCCACGGTCCGACACTCGCCTTCAAGGACGTCGCCATGCAGCTCCTCGGCCGGCTCATGGATCATGAGCTGAAGCGCAGCGGCCGGCGCGCGACCGTCATCGGCGCGACCTCGGGCGATACCGGCGCCGCCGCGATCGAAGCCTTTCGTGGCCTCGCGCAGGTCGACATCTTCATTCTCTATCCGCACGGCCGAGTTTCCGACGTGCAGCGCCGGCAGATGACGACCGTAACCGATGCGAATGTGCACGTGATCGCGCTCGAAGGCACGTTCGACGACGCGCAGGCGATCGTCAAAGCGCTGTTCGGGCATAAAAGCTTCCGTGACGAGCTCGGCCTCTGCGGCGTCAATTCGATCAACTGGGCGCGCGTCGCGGCGCAGGCGGTCTATTATTTCGTCGCCGCCGTCGCCCTCGGCGGCCCGCATCGGGCCGTCTCCTTCGCGGTGCCGACCGGCAATTTCGGCGATGTGCTCGCCGGCTGGATCGCCAAGCGCATGGGGCTGCCGATCGATCGGCTCGTTGTCGCGACGAACTGCAACGATATTCTTCCGCGCGCGCTCGCGAGCGGCCGTTACGAGGTGAGATCCGTCACGCCGACGCAATCGCCTTCGATGGATATCCAGGTTTCATCCAATTTCGAGCGGCTTCTGTTCGAAGCCTATGATCGGGATGCGGCCATGCTGCGTGCCTCAATGAACAGTCTGCGTCAGTCTGGCGCCTTCACGATCGAGCCTGCGCCGCTCGCCGCGATCCGCCGCGACTTTGACGCGCTGAGCGTGAGCGAGGACGGCACGCGTGAGGAGATCGCGCGCGTCTGGCGCGAGGCAGGCAGGCTCATCGATCCGCATACCGCCGTCGGCGTCGGCGCCGGGCGCCGTGCGCTCGTGGCAGACCCGAGCCGCCCGATGGTCGTGCTCTCGACGGCGCATCCGGCGAAATTTCCAGATGCGATCGAAAAGGCGACCGGCGAACGGCCGGCTCTGCCGGTGCATCTCGCCGGGCTCTTCGATCGTCCCGAGCATTTCGACGTGCTGCCCAACGATCAGGCCGCTGTCGAAGCCTTCATCCGCGCCCGCCGCCATGCGGCGCCAGCGCTCGAACGGGTTGCCTCATGAGCGTCGAAATCACCACTCTGCCATCGGGCTTGCGCGTTGTTACAGACCGCATGGCGCATCTCGAGACCGCGTCGCTCGGCGTTTGGGTCGCAGCCGGCTCGCGTCACGAGCGCGTCAACGAGCATGGCCTCTCGCATCTCCTCGAGCATATGGCGTTCAAGGGCACGCGGCGGCGCTCGGCCCGTGAGATTGCCGAGGAGATCGAGACAGCAGGCGGCGATCTCAACGCGGCGACGAGCACCGAGCAGACCGCCTATTATGCCCATGTGCTTGCCTCCGATACCAGCCTTGCGCTCGATATTCTGGCGGATATCCTGACCGAGAGCACGTTCGATGCGCAGGAGCTCGAGCGCGAGAAGAATGTCATCCTGCAGGAGATAGGCGCGGTGGAGGATGCGCCGGACGATCTGGTCTTCGACATGTTCAACCAGACGGCTTTTCCTGACCAGGCGATCGGCTGGCCGATCCTTGGCACGCCGGATCGCGTCTCGGCTTTCGATCGCGGCATGATCGAGACGTATCTCGGCACGCATTACCGCAGCGGTGCGACCGTCATCGGCGCCGCCGGCGCGGTGGAGCATGCGCGCATCGTCGATGAAACCGCCGCGCGTTTCGCAAGTCTTCCCGTTCATCAGGCCGGCGCAACCCTCCCGGCGCGTTATGAGGGCGGCGACGCGCGGCAGAAGCGCAGGCTCGAGCAGGCCCATATCGTGATCGGCTTCGCGGGACTCGCCTATAGCGATCCGAATCATTATGCGCTGCATGTCTTCGCCAATGCAGTGGGCGGCGGCATGTCCTCGCGCCTTTTCCAGGAGGTGCGGGAAAAGCGCGGCCTCGCTTATTCGATCTACTCCTTCCATTGGGGCTATTCGGATGCCGGCCTCTTCGGCCTTTATGCGGCAACCGCAGGTCGCGATGTCGCCGAGCTTCTGCCCGTCGCGCTGGATTGCCTGTCGGCCGCGACCGTCGACCTCAGCGAAGCTGAAGTGCATCGCGCCAAGGCGCAGATGAAAGTGTCGCTTTTGGCCGCGCTCGAATCACCGTCGAGCCGTTCCGAACAGATTGCGCGCCAGGTGCTCGCCTATGATCGCGTTCTCTCGCGCGAGGAGATCATCGCCAAGATCGATGAATTGAGCCTCGACGCGGTGCGCCGCGCCGGGGCCGCCGCGCTCGTCTCTGCGCCGACAATAGCCGCAATCGGCCCGATCTCGAAGGTCTGGACGCCCGATCGTGTCGCGGCACGGCTGCGGCCAAGCTGAGGATCTCATTTGGCTCTCTTCCGCCTCGGGCCGTCGAGTGAGAATGCGACCTTCGTGCGCGGCGACGGGGTTTATCTGCGCCCCCCGGAAATGCGCGATTTCGAAGCTTGGGCGAGCCTGCGCGAGAGGAGCCGCGCCTTCCTGACGCCCTGGGAACCCACTTGGCCGGGCGATGATCTGACCCGGGCCTCGTTTCGCCGCAGGCTCCGGCGCCACGCGCAGGAGATCGAGAGCGACGAGGCCTATCCTTTCCTGATCTTTCGCGATTCTGACGAAGCGATTCTCGGTGGCTTGACGCTTGGCCAGATCAAGCGCGGCGTCGCGCAGGCGGCAACGCTCGGCTATTGGATGGGTGCGCCCTATGCGGGGAGGGGCCTGATGTCGCGGGCGGTGCGCGCCGCGGCCGGTTTTGCCTTTGCGACCTTGCGGCTACATCGGATCGAAGCCGCTTGTCTGCCGCATAACGAGCCATCGGTCCGGCTCCTGGAACATACGGGATTCAAGCAGGAGGGGCTCGCCCGTGCCTATCTGCGAATCAACGGGATCTGGCAGGACCACCTTCTCTATGCCTTGCTCGAATCCGACCAGATTCCGCCCCGCCTGCCGCGCCGGGAGCGACCCTAGAGCATGATGGGGGGCTTAAATCCCTGCGCGAGCGGGGAGAGCGGCGCGTCGGCGGGGCTCGAGGCTTGCCTTGCGGAGCGCGACCCCTTACCAGTAACTAAGTACAAGTGAGCCGTTAAAAATATCACGCGGCGCGGAGATACGGGCGAGGCCCGGCGTCTTTGCCTCCTTTCCGATCGCGCCTTCGGCCGGCGCGACGCTCGTTCAGGCCGGTGCGCGGACGGATCGATTTGTTTTGAAACTATCGGTGACTGGCTTGCATCGCGGCGCCTTGCTCCAGGCCGTCCTGTTGCTCGGGCTATTCCTTCTCGGAAGCGGACCGGCGCGCGCGATCGAATCTGTGCGCGTGCCGCTCGACGCCCAAGCGATCGATCTCACCAAATCGATCGAAAGCTATAGCTCGCAAGGCGATCGCCTGCTCGTCTCGACGGCGCCCGGCGCCGACGGCATCGTGCGCCGCATCGAGGTGCGCGCGCGCGAGGCCGGCACCCAGCCGAGCTGGATCGTCTTCGCGCTCACCAATGACACTGACGAGCAGATCGAGCGGCTGATCGTGGCGCCGCATTTTCGCCTCGTCGGTTCCGGCGTAATCTGGCCCGATCTGGGGGCGACACGCGTTTCGGCTATCACCGCAAGCCAAGGTTTTCCGCCCGAACGCGACGAAAGCGCCGATGCCGACGTCTTCCGTCTCACGCTCGATCCCGGCACAACCGTCACCTATGTCGCCGAGCTGCGTACGCCGAATCTGCCGCAACTCTATTTGTGGGAACCGGATGCCTATAAGGACAAGGTGACGAGCCTGACCCTCTACAAAGGCATCGTCATCGGCGTCGCGGGTCTCCTCGCGCTCTTTCTGACCATTGTCTTCGTCGTCAAGGGGGCCGTGATCTTCCCGGCTGCCGCGGCGCTCGCGTGGGCGGTACTTGCCTATGTCTGTATCGACTTCGGGTTCTGGAGCAAGATTTTCGGCACCGAAGGGCAGAGCGACCGAATCTGGCGTGCCGCCGCCGAAGCGATCCTGTCGGCGACGCTGCTCGTCTTCCTTTTCGCCTATCTCAATTTGAGCCGTTGGCATGTGCGCGCCTCGCGCGTCGCCGCAGGCTGGCTGATCTTCCTCGCCGCGCTCGTCGCGCTCGCGATCTATGACCCGCCGATCGCGGCCGGCGTCGCCCGTATCTCACTGGCGACGATCGCCGGCGTCGGCTTCGTGCTCGTGCTTTATCTCTCGACGCATGGCTATGATCGCGCCGTCATGCTGATCCCGACCTGGTTCCTGCTGCTCGCCTGGGTCGTCGCTGCTGCCTTCACGGTCACCGGCACGCTGACCAACGATCTCGTATCGCCTGCTTTGATCGGCGGTCTCGTGCTGATCGTGATGCTGATCGGCTTCACCGTCATGCAGAACGCCTTCGCCGGTGGCGCGCTTGGTCATGGCGCCGTCAGCGACGCGGAGCGCAAGGCGCTTGCGCTGACCGGCTGCGGCGACATCATCTTCGACTGGGACGTGCCGGCGGACCGCATCTATGTAAGCCCGGAAGTTGAGCTGCAATTGGGCCTAGGTCGCGGCGAGCTCGAGGGACCGGCCTCGGCCTGGCTCGGTTTGCTGCATCCTTTCGAGCGTGACCGCTATCGGACCTGCCTCGATACGATGCTCGAGCAGAGGCGGGGCCGTATCAACGAGGAGTTCCGCCTGCGCACCGCGGACGGGCATTATTTCTGGTTCCTGTTGAAAGCCCGCCCCGTCGTCGGGCCGGACGGCGAGGTCATCCGCGTCATCGGAACATTGGCGGACATCACGGAATCGAAGACGGCGGAAGAGCGCCTTCTGCATGATGCCGTGCATGATAATCTGACCGGCCTGCCTAATCGGGAGCTCTTCTTCGATCGGCTGGATGCAGCGCTGAATTTCGCCCGCAGCGATATGCGCATGCGCCCGACGGTGATCTGCATCGATGTCGACCGCTTCAAGCAGATCAA
>Ga0116227_10017286_pt1 | contig 10104 bp, 9 predicted proteins | sample S1TSphgellanicum_FD_89693 | JGI IMG/M metagenome (GOLD analysis project Ga0116227, IMG submission 89693) | Host-associated microbial communities from peat moss isolated from Minnesota, USA - S1T2_Fb - Sphagnum magellanicum MG | ecosystem: Host-associated > Plants > Peat moss > Unclassified...
CCAAAATAAAGAAGGTTCTGTTCTGGTTGTCTTTTATAAAGGCTTCGTCGGCTTGTATCTTTATTGTCAATGCATCAGGGTCTTTATTATCTAAACTTAAATTGATGCTGTTCGCTTCAACCTTTGGCAGATCGGGGTTTGCTGTGGTGCCGTCGGCGAAGGTGACATTGGCGGTGTAGGTCTTTCCGTCTTCAGGGGCTAAATAAAACGAGCCCATTCCCAGGTGCGAAGAAGAAAATTCCGCTGCAACCTTACCGGTGTTGTCGGTAATCGTACCTTTTACATCGATGCCCAGACCGTCGGATTTAATGGCTTTAAAAGCGATTTTTGATCGCAGACCACTGATCAGGTTACCGCCCTCAGCAAAAAACTGGATATCATTAGGTTTGCTGACAGACCTGAGCGGGAATTTAGTCCCGATCTGCTTGTGGTTACCGTTATCCAGCGTAGTGATCAGAACGGCAGAATCCAGGCTGATCTTTTTGGCGTTGTAGAACGGGATATTTATAAAACCGTCCTTATCAGTAACACCTTTTCCTTTGGCTACATCGTCAAAATCTTTTTCAATCGTCCAGCTAACCTTTTTTTCACCATAAGGTTTGCCGTCTTCATCTTTATAATAGATGCCTGCAGTAATCCTCGGCACTTTATTTACCATGGTGCTTTTTAAGGCAATTTGTGTGGAAACAGGGTTGTTGACAACATCACCTACAGTTACTATTTTATTAAAGAAATAACCGACATCCGAATTATTCATCCAGTTAGTATAAGCGAGAACCCTGTAATTACCTTTTACATAGTTGGCCTTTAACAAGGGGATACTCGCCCAGGCCACGCTATTTTTCACCTGCAATTTTAACGACTGGATTAGCGAATCGCGGGAATTTAAAACATCTACATAAATGATCTTGCTCAACGGAGAGGGCTGGTGCTGGTAGATAGTTAAATAAGCCTTAAACCAAATGGTATCCCCAACTGCATAATAGGGCTTATCAAGGTGCAGGTAAACCTTTTCAACCGGATAGTCATTGTAAATTTTAGCTGTTTTGGTCATTATCCTGGTTAGCACAGTGGAATCGGCCTGGGCCGAAGCGGATAAATAAAAAACAGAGATAAAAAGAAACTGAGCAAGTAAAACTTTTATAATTTTCATGAAAATAAATTGATAGGCAGTTGCGGGCTAATATAGCCCATTATGCCTTAATTATATTGTAACACTTTTCTGTTTAACACTTTTTTACATTTTAAAACAGCTGTTTCACAGCAAACTGTACGGTGTTGCGGCTAACCTGTTCCAACAGGATGGTTTTGCCGTCAATCAGTTGGCGTAAGGCAGCAGGGGTGTGGTGCCTTATTGTAATTAACGACAAACCTTCATTATATTTTACTTTGAACCCTTTATTTAATGCGTTCAACAGTTTTTTGAAGCGTTCTTCCTGGAAATCGATACAGACGGTGAAGCTTAAAGCTGAAGTCTGCATCATGTTCACCTTTACCTGGCTTTGCGCGAATAATCCAAAAATGCCGCTTAAATGGTTCTCCGAGATAAACGAATAGTCCTTGGCGGATAGTGATAGTAGTACCTGGTTTTGCTTTAAAATGATCACCGGTTTGGGGTAACGCCCGGTAACGCCTTCTTTTATTACCGTTCCAGGCGCGGCCGGATCGTTAAATGATTTAACATAAAGCGGAATATTGGCGTTCTGAAGCGGTTTAATAGTTTTTGGATGGATGACGGTAGCGCCATAATAAGTCATCTCTATAGCCTCGGAATAGGGAAGCTCGTCAAACTTGATGGTATCCTCAAAGAATTTTGGATCTGCATTTAACACGCCCGGAACATCCTTCCAGGTGGTAACAGATTCAGCCTGCAGGCAAGCTGCAAAAATTGAAGCGGTATAATCCGATCCTTCCCGGCCCAGGGTGGTGGTAAAGTTTTCAGAAGTACCGCCTATAAATCCCTGCGTTATTACGATGCTTTTTTCGAGCATGGAGGGAATATCTTTGCTAATACCTGCCTTTGTTTTATCCCAATCTACCACACCCTCGCGGTAGGTATTGTCGGTATGGATGTACCCGCGGGCGTCCAGCCATTTACTTTTTAGGCCTGCAGCATTTAAATAAGCATTTACGATGCGCGTAGAAACCATCTCGCCGATGGACACGATCTGATCATAAGTGAAATCATAATCGTCATGCGGTTCATCTTCTATCATCCAATCTATCTCGACAAAGGTGTTGGCAACTTCGTCGAATATCGGATGTGATGGTTCAAAAAGCTCTTTTAATATCTCGTAGTGATAGTTTTTTATATCGGAATAAATTTCGTCGAGGTCATCGGCTTGATCGACATAAGCTTTGGTAAGTTTCTCGAGTGCATTGGTGGTTTTCCCCATTGCTGATACTACGATCAGCAACTGTTCTCCTTCGTATAGTTTAACCACATTGGCCAGGTTAATTATGCCGCCGGCATCTTTTACGGATGCCCCTCCGAATTTAAAAACAAGCATTATTTAATGTATTGGGTTATTACTGTATTAAGGCGCAGCAATTGTTTGATTGATGCGTAGGGGATTAATAATTCTGTAGGGCCGGCCGAGTAGGGTTGTATCTCATAAAAATCATAGTAAAAATACAGTCCGCCTGGTGTAAACTTAAAGTTATTATTTAGTGCAAAAATGCCTTTGTCGAATGTGTAATCGTTCAATTTAAATCCTTTAGCAGCAGCATTGCGAACAAATATCTTTTTTGCAATCGCAGTTAACCGGGTTTTATATCCCGGGATAAAAATGTCATCCAGTTTAACCGGTTTATTGGTAATGGTATTCCAGTTCAAAAAGCCTAAACTATGATTTGGATGTACGCCGCCAGAAGTTTCATCGGCAAAGTCAAAAGCTACGAAGCCCTGAATTTGCTTTTGAACTTTTATGTTATAATCAAATGTCTCGGTTATTCCCTCGTTATTTTCATCATCGGCACCGCGCTTATAGGTTTTTGCGAATTTTTTAAAAAATAAACCAAAATCTGTGTTTGAATAATCGCTTTCTGTATAATCAAAAAGATAATGATTAATAGCTTCTTTTAGTTTAGAGTTGTTTTTTATAACAGGATACGTTATTGACATGTAACATTCCGTGCAACTTTTATCTATTGCCTTAACCGTGTTGTATTTATAAATAACAGTATCACCTTTAAGATGTTGTTTAACATTAACTGATACCTTTTTTAAACTGGCAGCAGAAACAGCAGTTAATGCGATAATCATGAAAATGTCTGATGTTAGTTTATTCATCATTTATAAATTGTACTACACTCTTAAATTCTACAGATTCAACAGCAACTGCTCTTTCGATAACGACGCATTCAGCCAGCCATCTTCAATGGCGGCCTCGTATTTTTTGTAGAATTTAATCGCAGGTTCGTTCCAATCCAGCACTTGCCAGCTCATTCCGTTAAATCCAAGTTCCTTTGCCTCTGCTATCAGCGTATCGAAAAGCAATTTACCTACTTTTTTTCCGCGCCATTCTTCCGTTACAATCAAATCCTCCAGGTACATCCGCGAGCCTTTCCAGGTAGAATAGCGGATGTAATACAGTGCAAAACCCACTACAACATTGTCTTCTTCGGCTACAAAGGCTTTCCAGACCGGCTTTTCGCCGAAACCTGCCTCTTCAAATTCGGCTAAAGTAACTGTCACTTCCTCCGGCATTTTTTCAAACACCGCGAGTTCATGTACCAGTTCCAGCAATCGGGGGCAATCTTCTTTTTTTGCTACGCGTATATTCATTTAGTTCATTGGTTCAATAGTTCATTGGTAGCGCGGTTGGCAACTCGTTTTAATTCCGAAATTGAACTTCCAACTTCCGAAGTTAACTTAGTTGTTCTTCCAGTGTTTTATAACCCTTTGGCCAAAAATTGTGCTGCCCAATCTTACCATATTGCTGCCCTGTTCGATGGCGATCTTATAATCTGCCGACATCCCCATGGAGAGCGTATTAAAAGCAGTGTCTTTCCTGAAAAAGCTTTGCTTAACTCCGTCGAAAAAGGTTTTCAGCTCATAATATTCTTCTTTAACCTGCTTTTCGTTATCGGTATTGGTGGCAATGCCCATCAATCCGCGGATGCGGATATGTTTTAACCCGGCAAATTCATCCGAGCGAAGCAATTCAATCACTTCGTCGAAGCCAAGGCCGTATTTGGTTTCCTCATCGGCAATATATACCTGTAAAAGGCAGTCGATCACCCGTTGGTTTTTTTCGGCATGCTTGTCTATTTCCAGCAAAAGCTTTAAACTATCAACCGACTGGATCATAGTGATAAACGGTGCAATGTATTTCACCTTATTGCTTTGCAAATGGCCGATCAGGTGCCATTGAATGTCTTTAGGCAGGTGCTCGTATTTTTCGACCAATTCCTGTACCTGGTTTTCGCCAAATAAGCGTTGACCGGCGTCGTAGGCCTCCTGCACTTCTTCCACAGGTTTGGTTTTCGATACGGCAATTAAAGTTACCTTTATAGTACCGGTTTCTTTTTTTAAGCTTTTGATGTTATCTGCAATGCTCATTTATCCGTAAATTTGCTTAATTATTAGCCCGCTAAATTACAGAATGCGTAAATATATCACCCTGTTTTTTTTAGGATCCCTGTTTTTATTGTCGTGCAGCGGCAACAAGCCAGCCAAAGGAATATTAAGCCCGGTTGACATGGTCAGCTTGCTTACCGATGTTCATACCGTTGACGGCAGGATGTATATCGTGATGCAAAACCCCGACAGCCTTTATTTAAAAGGAATGGGGCACTACCTGTATGTCTTTAAGCAGCACCATACGGATTCGACCCAGTTTAAGAACAGCCTTAAATATTATTCGGGTAATCCGAACGATTTAAGCGTGATATATGATAGCGTGGCAAGCAAAATAAAGCATAAAATAGATTCACTTAATAACGCGCAATATAACAAGCATGCTCTACCCCGCAAATAGTGCCGAAAAACTTGGCTTTACAGAAGTAAAGGAGTTGATAAAAGCACATTGTCTTAGTGATATGGGCCGGCAAATGGTTGATAAGATAGGGGTAATGAACAATTACGACCAGATCAGCAAATTTTTAAGCCAGGCCAACGAATTTAAAAACATACTCGAAAACGATACCCCTTTACCGATACATCATTTTTTTGATATAAAATCGCTGGCCAATAAGGCCCGGATCGAAGGTGCTTTTTTAACAGAAGATGAAGTTTACCAGATACAGGCTTCATTAACTACGGTTTTTGCCGTGATCGCTTATTTTAATGAGCGGGCCGGCTTATATCCCAACCTCGAAGCGCTTTTTGAACACCTGCCCATTGAAAAGGCAATCCTGAAAAAGATAGACCTGGTGATCGATCAAAAGGGAAAGATTCGCCCGAACGCTTCGCGCGATCTGTTAGAGATCACATCAGGCATCGCCAAAGCCGAACAGGAAGCCCGCAAAAAAATCGATGTGATATTTAAAAGCGCCGGTGCCAATGGCTGGACTGCCGATGGATCGTTAACCGTTCGCGATGGGCGTTTATGTATTCCCCTGCTGGCCGAAAATAAGCGGAAGCTAAAAGGGTTTATACACGATGAATCGGCATCGGGGCAAACGGTTTATATGGAACCTGAAGAGGTTTTTACCCTGAATAACCGCATCCGCGACCTTGAATTTGAACGCCGGCGCGAGATCGTTAAAATATTGACAGCCTTGACTGACGAGTTGCGGCCGTATGTTCCGCTGTTGCTTTCGTACCATTCCTTGTTAACAAAACTGGATTTTGTGCGTGCAAAGGCGCTTTTCGCGATAGATATTGAAGGCGAAATGCCGATCGTGGTTAATGAAGCAAAGATCAGGCTGATCAATGCAAGGCACCCGTTGTTGTTCCTCAACTTTAAAAAAGAAAAGAAAACGGTGGTGCCATTAAACGTAGCGATTGACGAAGGCACACGCATAATCGTCGTTTCAGGGCCGAACGCGGGCGGTAAATCTGTCTGTATGAAAACCGTAGGTCTTTTGCAGATGATGGTGCAGGCTGGTTTGCTGATACCTGCTACCGAGGCAAGCACGGTAGGTGTTTTCAAGCAATTATTTGTAGACATAGGTGATGATCAATCCATCGAGAGCGATTTAAGTACGTATAGCGCACATCTTTCTAAAATGAAGAATTTTGTGGAACAGGCCAACGGAAAAACGCTGATCCTGATAGATGAGTTTGGCACCGGTACCGATCCGCAGTTTGGCGGGCCGATAGCCGAGGCCGTGCTGGAATCATTAAACCATAAAAAGGTTAAAGGGATGGTTACCACGCATTACAGTAACCTCAAGATCTTCGCGAGTAATACCGAAGGGCTCGAGAATGCGTCGATGTTATTTAATAACGTGGAGATGAAGCCCCTTTATATGCTGGAAGTGGGCAAGCCGGGGAGCTCATACGCTTTTGAGATAGCGCAAAAGATCGGCTTGCCGCAAAACGTTTTAAACCTCGCAAAAAACAAGATAAGCGCCGGACAAAAAAAGGTAGATACGTTGCTGGTCGACCTGGAACGCGAAAAAAAGGAAATCTTCGACACCCGCAGGTCGCTGGAAAAGCAGCAAAAACAGGTAGACGTTTTACTGGCGGAAAATCAGCAATTAAAAGCTTACCTGGATGAAAATAAAAAGGCGCTGATAAAAGAAGCCAAAGACCAGGCAAAAAACATTATTTTAGATGCCAACCGGCTGGTGGAAAATACCATCGCCGAAATCAAGAGCAGCAACGCGGATAAAGAAAAAACAAAAAACCTTCGCGAAAACCTGAATGTGGCTTTGCAGAAAAATACGGTTAAACCTGCCGTTGTAAAACCTGCTCCGGAAGAAGAAGAGCTAAAAGCCGGGGATTGGGTTAAACTGGTAGACAGCGACACCACCGGCCAGGTGATGGAGATCATAAAAGAAAACGTGGTGATAGCGATCGGTGATTTGCGTACGGTGGCTAAAAAGAAACGGGTAGTGAAAGTATCCAAATCCTCCATTCCTAAAGAAATACGGAAAAGCTTCAACAGCAGCAGTACCGGCGATATGGCAAGCTTCAGCCCGGAGATTGACGTACGGGGGATGCGTACCGAAGATGCTTTGGGCAATATAGAGCGACTGTTTGACCGCGCCCTGATGATGGGTTATGGTAATTTAAAGATCATTCACGGCAAAGGCGATGGCATCCTGCGGAAAATGATAAGGCAATACCTAAAAAAATATGAGCAGGTAGACCGTTTAGAGGACGAGCATGCAGACAGGGGCGGGGATGGGATCACTTATGTGTATTTAAAATAGGCCCCACCCAACCCTCCCCAACAGGGAGGGCTTTAATAACTTAGATAAACAATAATAAATAAAAAGTCTCCCCTTTCGGGGGAGATTTAGAGGGGGCTACCTATGAGACACAAACTACTTATTTGCCTTAGCGTAATCGCAGCTGGTTTTAGCTGCAGCGCTCAAAACATTATCAAGCCCGATGACCCTAACATCCATTATATGGGGCGTATTGCAACATCCGACGCTACGGCGGTGCTCTCGTGGTCGGGAAATGCTATCCAGGCTAATTATTATGGCTCGGGTATAAGCGTTATTTTGAGCGACGAGCGTTCGGACAATAATTATAACGTTATTGTGGATGGAAAGGTGGTAAGCATTTTACATCCCGCTAAGGAAAAAAAGGACTATGCGCTGGTAAGCGGTTTAACTGTAGGAAAACACCACCTTGAATTGTTTAAACGCACAGAGTGGGCTATGGGCAAGACTTGGTTCTATGGCTTTGAAATAAGCAAAGGCGGTCGTTTATTGCCTCCCGATCCGCCCAAAAAACACAAAATAGAATTTTTCGGCAACTCCATATCATGTGGTTATGCTGATGAAGATAGTTCGGGTAAAGACCGGGGTACCAGCACTTACGAAAATGGTTACTTAAGCTATGCCGCGCTCACTGCAAGGCATTTTAACGCAGAATATTACAACACCTCAAAAAGTGGGATCGGTATCACCGTGAGCTGGTTTCCGCTGATAATGCCCGAGATGTATAGCCGGCTCGATGCAACCGACCCGAATAGTAAATGGGATTTTTCTAAATACACCCCGGACGTTGTAGTGATCAATCTTTTTCAAAATGATTCGTGGATTGTCACCCATCCCGACACCGAGCAGCTTAAAGCCAGGTTCGGCAGCAGCGCACCTACGCCGGATTTTATTATAAATGCTTACGGCAACTTTGTGAAAAGCGTTAGAGGAAAATACCCGAAGGCTAAAATCGTCTGTATTTTAGGAAGCATGGACGCAACTAAAACGGGTTCGCCATGGCCTGGCTATATTCAAAAGGCCGTGGATGGCTTAGCTGATAAAAATGTTTACACACATTTCATTCCATACAAAGACACACCCGGCCATCCCAATATTAAAGAACAGCAGGTTATGGCCGATGACCTGATCGCGTTTATGAAGAAGAATATCGGGTGGTGAGGTGTTAGGGATTAGAGATCAGGTAATTGGGGATTAGATATCAGAGATTAGGTGATTGGGGATTAGTTGAATTGAATTTTTTTCATAACCCCTAACCCGTAATTCCCAGCCCCTAATCTCAAGTCTCTATATGATCTTTCTCATCGTCTGATCCGGCGTTTTCGCCAACCTTTTGCTGATCCGGCACTTCATTGGGGCCGGGGATATTTACCTCGTCATTGTCTGCAGTACCTTCCCGGTAAGGTTCACCTTTATGCGGACGGTCGTTTTCGCCGTTACCGCGTTCAACCTTTTCGGGTTTTGGCAGTTCATCGGTAAGGTTGGAGTTAGGCTGCGACCGGCTGTATTCGGGTCGGCCTTCCTGATCTTTTACTTTAAAGTTCGAATCTTCCGGATGTTCCTCCGATGGTTCGGTGCGGGCGAAATAGGCGTTGGAGTAACCTGCGTTTTGCGATGGGTTATTTTTGTCGTCGCCGGCAGGCGTAAGGTTATTTTGGCCGAAATTTTGGCCACCCATGGGCTGGCCTTCCTTTACGGTACGGTTTATATTTTCTGTTTCATTATAAACATGGCGTTCCAGGTCTTCCTCGGTTACGTTGTCGCCTTCTTCCACGCGCCAGGCATTCGGCCTTTGCTTTTCTTCAATTGAACGATTGTCCCTGTCATCCAACAGCTCTTCATTATTAAAGTCCATAAAATTGTTATTGGTGTACCTATAGTAATACCGCAATTTTATAATTGTTTGTTTTTTGTTGACTAATAACGCATCATTACCAAACAAACAAGTAAATTTACTTTAACCAATTATTTATCATGAACAAGGTTGTTAACAACGCCGACGAAGCTATCCGCGACGTCGCCGATGGGATGACGCTGATGCTCGGCGGTTTCGGCTTATGCGGTTTGCCTGAAAATTGTATTGCTGCATTGGTGAAAAAAGGCGTCAAAAATCTTACGTGTATTTCCAATAATGCCGGTGTCGACAATTTTGGGATAGGTTTGATGCTGAAGCAACGGCAGGTTCGGAAAATGATCTCATCCTACGTAGGCGAGAACGCCGAATTTGAAAGGCAGTTACTCAGCGGCGAGTTGGAAGTAGAGCTGATCCCGCAAGGAACATTGGCCACCCGGTGTATGGCGGCCGGGTACGGAATGCCCGCCATATTTACCCCCGCAGGTATAGGCACCGAAGTGGCCGAAGGAAAGGAAATACGGAATTTTAACGGCAAGGATTACCTGATGGAGATGGCTTTCGATGCTGATTTTACCATTGTGAAGGCCTGGAAAGGCGATACCATGGGCAACCTGGTTTACAAAGCCACCGCCCGTAATTTTAACCCCGTAATGGCGATGGCCGGAAAGATAACTATTGCCGAAGTGGAAGAACTGGTTGAACCCGGAGAATTAGATCCGGATCATGTTCATACGCCGGGGATTTATGTGCATAGGATCTTTAAGGGAGAGAATTACGAAAAGCGGATAGAACAAAGGACGGTGAGGGGGAAATGATTTGAAGATTTGAGGATGTGTTGATTTGAAGATGAGCGGAGATTTTGAGCTTAAGATGTTTGAGAATGAATTTAATTAAAAAAATATTAA
>Ga0116227_10017287_pt1 | contig 10103 bp, 8 predicted proteins | sample S1TSphgellanicum_FD_89693 | JGI IMG/M metagenome (GOLD analysis project Ga0116227, IMG submission 89693) | Host-associated microbial communities from peat moss isolated from Minnesota, USA - S1T2_Fb - Sphagnum magellanicum MG | ecosystem: Host-associated > Plants > Peat moss > Unclassified...
AAAAATTTTTTTTTTTTTAATGAATGTGTGATTGAATTATTACCGAGCCTTTGGAAATTATAAAAAAAAAATACAGGTTATAAATTTCCGATTGGCATTTTTTTTCAAAATAAAACAGTTATTTTGTGACGTTTTGTACAGAAGGTGTAACTCAACAGAAAAATGAACATTTTAACAAGGAATTATGCAAGAAGAGGTAAAAAAACATACTCAAAAAATTTATAATACTATGAAAAATCCGAAACACACTTTTACTGAAAAAATAAAAGAAGTGTTAATAGAAATATTCATAATCGTTTTTGCTGTAACACTTTCAATAGGTTTGCACAGTTGGAGTGAGCACAAACACCAACAAGAAGAAGTATCTGTGTTTCTTGGTAATTTGAAGAATGATTTAAAAGACGACATAAAAAACATTGATATTGAAAGGGAACAATACGAAAAGTCAAACATAGGCTATGAAAAAATTTTAGCACTATCGACTTCCCAAATCGACAGTATTTATAAGTCTAAGACTATGGTTGATTTTCCAATTTATTCTCACGGACCAATAATAAATGTTGGGAATTTTGAAGGTTTTAAGTCCAGTGGCAAAATTGGTTACATTGAAGACGAACAACTAAAACAGAAAATTTTAAAATATTATCAAAGAGTGCCAACTTCAATCAATGAAGTTGACAGGATTTATAATAATTTCCTGTTCAAGTGTTTTGATAAAATGATCGAAAATGCTGATAAACCCGAAGAAAAAATGTATTCAGACGAAAAATTTAAGAAAACAGTCTATTTTCTTGTCAAACTAGGTAAGAATAACATAAGGGTTTATGACAAAATTGGAAAAACGGAAGCAAACGAACTTCTGGCGGAAATAGAAAAGTCGTTGAATAAATAGAACGGGACACAACCGTCGTTCGACAATATGAAGATTTTAGGAAGTCCCTTCTCTTCTATCAAAAAAAAATTAAATGAGTGAGACGATCGTAAAACCACAGATTTCTGAAAAAATTCTTCGCAAACTTCAATCGGAGACGATAGAGGAAAAGCAGGTGATCCTGCATTGCTGCTACAAATCTGAGTTTTTCCTGGAAGAAAAGATCAGGATATGGTCATCTACTTATTTGATCGACAGGAATTCTGATCATATTTCTAAGTTGATCCATTTTGAAAATATTACTCTTTTTCCTAATTGGACGGATGTTCCTCACGGAAAAGAATATTGTTTTACGCTTGTTTTTGCAGGATTACCAAAGGATTGTAAAGTTTTTGATTTCATAGAACTGATTCCTCAAAACGGTGGTTTTTTTGAAGAAGGCATCGTGAGAAACGGGTCAGATGTCTATAAAATTAAATTAGATTTATAACAAAAAACGGTTCAGAGATCTCTGAACCGTTTTATTTTTTTAAGATAGCTTATGCATTTCTTCTCGTATCTTTTCCTGTAGGCCTTCGGAGGCTTTTACCAAAGGAAGTCTGAGGTAATTTTTGATAATCCCTTTTTCTGCCAGAATAGTTTTCACACCACAAGGATTTCCTTCAGCAAAAATCAATCTTGTGATTTCTACTAATGAATTGTGAATCTTGTACGCCTCATCAACCTCACGGCTCAGCGCAAATTTTACCATTGTAGAAAATTCTTTCGGATATGCTTGTCCAATTACAGAAATGACGCCGTCTCCTCCTGCTAAAGTCACAGGTAATGTAAATTCATCATCGCCGGACATTAGAGAAAAATTCTCTGGTTTTTGCCTTAGAATATCGAAGTATTGTAGAATATTTGGAGCGGCTTCTTTGATCATGACTAGATTCGGAAAATCATTGGCTAAACGCAAAGTTGTAGAAGCTTCAACATTCTGCCCGGTTCTTCCGGGAACGTTATAAATAATAATCTTTGCTCCGGTTTCTGCCAAAGCTTTATAATGCTGATAAAGTCCTTCCTGATTAGGTTTGTTGTAATATGGAGACACAGACAACACTGCTTCGAAGTCCGAAAGATCTGTGTCCAGAATCTGTTGCTTAACTTCTGCTGTATTATTTCCACCGATTCCTAAAACCAAAGGCAGTCTGTTGTTGTTGATCTTTGTGATATGCGCAATTACCTTGTCCTTTTCCTCCTTGGAAAGTGTTGAAGCCTCGGCTGTAGTTCCCAAAACAACGAGAAAACTGGTTCCGTTGTCTATATTATAATCGATTAATCTGGTAAGAGAATCAAAATCTACAGAAAGATCTTCATTGAAAGGTGTTACCAAAGCCACACCTAAGCCTTTTAACTGACCCATTTTTATATTAAATTTAATTTTCCCAAATTTAATTTAATTTTAATAAATCGACAAAGATTATGTTTGCCTTTGTTTTGGACTGATGTTATTTTAATTAAAAGCAAAAAATGATGTAATTTTTGAGTTATCTAATTATGAATTAGTTAGTTTTAAAACAGTAAAATCATTAGATTTGTATCCATATTTTTTTTCGATGAAAAACAAATTTTTTGGATTCGGGATTATTGGATTGCTGTTGATAGGATGTAAAACGCCTCTCAATATTGCAAACATATATACCGAAAAAAACATTTACATTACCGACCAATTACAGGAAGATAAAGCAATAGACGCTATTATTCAACCATACAAACATGAGCTGGAAGGTAAAATGAATACCAAGATATCTCATACCAGTGTAGAGCTTACCAAAACCGGAGATAACAGTAATCTTGGAAATCTGCTTGCTGATTATACTTTCCAAGGTGCGGATGAATGGGCGAAAAAGAATAATATTCCATCAATAGATGCTTCCGTAATTAATATCGGAGGAATCAGAACAATCATTCCAAAAGGAGATATCCTTACAAAACAGATTTACGAAGTAATGCCTTTTGAAAATGAAATTGTTATCATTAAGATTAGCGGAAAGGAAGTAGAAGGTTTGTTTGACTATTATCTTAAAACTCAAAAAAATAATCCAGTATCTCATCTACTTATCGAAACAGAGAATGGAAGCCTTTCCAAGAAATTAATCAACGGCAAAACAATCGACCCTAATAAAACTTATTACATCGCAACGTCAGACTATTTGGCATTAGGCGGAGATAGTATGTTTTTCTTCGGAAAAGGCGAAATGATCTCAACAGGAATCAAAATGCGTGATCTTTTTTTAGAAAAATTCAAAGAGAACCCGGAAGTTTCTACACCAGATGACGTAAGGCTAATTTTCAAAGACAAAAAAGTACAGGAATAATGCAAAGAAAAGAATTCTTAAAATATATTGGTGGAGGAAGTCTTGCTTTGACATTGGCTCCAAATCTCTTATTGGCAAAGCAATTTGATCTTGTGGAAAAAGAATCAGATTACAAATTGACAATCCTGCATACCAATGATCAACATAGTAGAATAGAACCTTTTGATGCCTCTTATACAAAAAACCCGAACCAAGGTGGCTTTGCAAGAAGAGCTTCTTTGATCAGTAAAATCAGGAGTGAAGAGAAAAATGTTTTGCTTCTAGACTCTGGTGATATTTTCCAGGGAACACCTTATTTCAATTTTTTCGGAGGAGAATTGGAATTCAAACTAATGAGTATGATGCAATATGATGCATCTACAATGGGAAATCATGACTTTGATAACGGATTGGAAGGATTCTTAAAAGTTTTACCTAATGCAAAATTTCCTTTCATCTGTTCCAATTATGATTTTAAAAATACTATATTAGACAGGAAAACAGAATCTTACAAGATTTTCAGCAAAAGCGGGATTAAGATTGGGATTTTTGCAGTTGGAATAGAGCTCAATGGTTTAGTAGGAAAGAAAAATTATGCTGAAACTGTTTATCAGGATCCAATAGAAATAGCGCAACACTATGCCGATTTTCTTAGAAAAGAAAAAAAATGTGATTTGATAATTTGCCTCTCTCATATTGGTTTTGATTATAAAGATCAGCCAGAGAAAATTTCGGATAAACATTTGGCTGCGAAAACTTCCGGAATAGATTTGATCTTAGGAGGGCATACCCATACTTTCTTGCCAGAACCTATTACTTTTCAAAACAAGGAAAGTAAAAATGTAATTGTGAATCAAGTAGGTTGGGCAGGTATATTATTAGGAAGACTAGATTTTTATTTTGATAAAAATAAAAAAATAAAAAATATTTCTTGGAATAATCAGTTAATAGATGAAAACATAATAGTTTAGAATGAAGAAAATTTTATTAATTATATCGTTTTTTATAACGCTAATCTCATACGCTCAAACAAGTAAATGGAGTGATTTGTTTTCGTATAATAATGTTTTGACAATCAGGTCGGATAATGACAGATTGATTGCTGCCACGGAAAATGGTATTTTCTATTATTATCCATCAACAGGTGAGATAAAAAAGTTGTCGAAAGCAAATGGTCTTCATAATGTTAAAATTGCCGCATTTGATTATAATCCTGTAACACAGACCGGAATCGTGGGTTATCAGAATGGATCTCTGGACGTGATAACACCCAATGGTATATTTCTGATTGTTGACATACCGTTGGCAACAGGATATAATGGAAGTAAAAAAATTAATCATATCTCTATTAATGAAGATAGAGCAGTGATTTCCGCTGGTTATGGCGTTTCTATTTTTAATATTTCCAAGAGAGAATTTGGTGATACAGCATTTTTTTCTATAGGAGGAGTGTATGAAGCTGTAAATTCAGCTGTTATCAAAGAAAATTTTGTTTATGTTGCAACTAATTTGGGACTAAAACGACACGAACTTAATTCTACTTTCGCAATATATTCTGAATGGAACGTAAGTCCAAATTTTATACAATCCGGTATTTTCAAAAAGGTTGATGCTACAGATATTGTGGCTTTTGCAACAGGCAACAAAGTACAATATGGAAATGGTTCTACGTTTTCCACACTTGCTCCGACCTTTGCAAATATTCAGGATCTTAGGGTTACCGAGAGTCAGATTATTGTAACGGATCAGAATCAAGTTTATGTTTATAGTACTGGTGGTTCACAACAGAAGAATTTCAATGCAGGTGAGGAAATAAATACAGCTCTTTTGTATAATAATACACTATTTACAGGTACTAAAGTGTCAGGTATTTATAATGAACAAAAAAATAGTTTAAAACCTGATGGTCCTTATAATAATTCATCTTACAAGCTTTCTCTACTAAATGATAAAATTTGGGTCTCCACAGGGAGAAGGGCAGATTATGATGTCGCTTCATCTCCTTCATATTTAGGCTATTATCATTTTGATGGGACTAAATGGATTTACCCTAAATACTTTCTTCAAAATCCTAACATAGTTTTTAACATATTAGATGTTGTTCCTAACCCTTCTAATCCTTCTGAAGTGTTCTTTACAAACTATGCTCATAGCCAAAGTAAAGGTATCTATAAGATGATAAACGATGAGTTTTCTAAAAGTTATCTTACAGAACTTAATGTAACTATAGACGATACTTATGTATTGAGACCTGTTGGTTGTGTTTTTGATGAAAAAAATAGTTTGCTTTGTACTGTCACTAATACGACAACTGGAATAGGATTCTATTATTATAATAGACAGTCTGATAAATTTTCATTAACAAATATTCCAGTATATCAAAGTGCACAAAAACCAGCAACAAAGGATGGAATTATGTATGTACCGATACCTTTTGGAAGTGGGGGAATGTTGGTTTATAACTATAATAATACACCTGATATTGCATCTGATGATAATTTCAAGCTTCTAAATAAAAACAATAATTTACCAACAGATCTATGTATAAGTGCTGCTATAGATAAAAATGATGATCTTTGGATTGGATCAATGGAAGGGGTTAGAATTTTATCAAATCCTAAATCAGCTATTTTAGAAGATAGTCCCCAGACTGAAAATATTATAATTGAAGAAAATGGCTTGGCAGAAGAGTTATTTCGTGATGCACTATTGTTACAAATCACTGTAGATTCAGGTAATCAGAAATGGGTTTCTGTTGATGGAGGTGGTGTGTTTTATCTGAGTTCTAATGGTGATAAAACAATTTATCACTTCACAAAAGCAAATTCTCCATTACCAAATGACAGTGTAACGGATATTCAGATTGATGAAAAAACAGGTAAAGTCTATTTTGCAACATTAGATGGAATTATGGCTTATCAAGGTGATGTAACCGAAGTAACTTCTAACTTTGGAAATGTCTTAGTTTATCCAAACCCGGTAGTATATGCACAATATAAAGGTAATGTAAGAATCCGCGGACTGGCCTCTAAAACCAATATTAGAATAACTGATGCAGCAGGTAATTTGGTGCATTCTGCTGTTGCAAATGGTGGCTATTTCGAATGGAACCTCAACAACCAAAGAGGCGTAAGAGTGGCTTCTGGAATCTATTATGTATTAATGACAAACGAGGACGGAACAGATAAAGCAACTGCCAAAATTGCGGTTGTGAATTAATAAATGACACAGGAAGTTTTTTTACTGTCTTATACAAAATATGGAGATCACGATGCTGTTCTCCATTGTTTTTGTAAAGAAAACGGATTCGAAAGTTTTTTTGCCAAAGGAATCTACGCTCCGAAAAATAAAAAAAAAGCATTTCTTTTTCCCTTGAATGAACTTTTACTTTACACGTCTGATAAGAAAAAAAACATACAAAATGTTCTGAAAATCGAACAGAAAAATATAGAATTGTTCAGTTCTGATATTCGGAAAAACTCAATTTTGTTTTTTATCTCTGATCTTTTGAATCAGGTTTTGAGGAATGAAAATCAGAACGTTGGAATTTATTCTGAAATCTCTATTTTTCTGAGTCAGTTGCAAATGGATAATTTCCAGTCACATTTGATCTTTATATTTAGACTTTTGAAGCAACAAGGTTTACAGCCTTTGTTTTCGGATAAAGATTTCCTGAATCCAGAAACGGGAAATTTTGAAGGCATAGAAATGCATCATTTTTTTGACAAAACAATTTCTGATATCTGGAAAAATCTCATCACTTCGCGGGATCCTTACAGTATAAAACTCAACAGAACAGAAAAGCAGAATTTTCTAGATTCTATTTTGGTATATTTTCATTATCATTTTACAGATTTCCGGGAACCAAAATCATTGGAGATTATCAAAGAAATTTTCTAATCTTGCATTAATTTAATAATACACTATACTTAATACTTTTTACAATTTCTATGATTATCAAAGCAACAAAAAACGATATTTCTACGATTCAAGAACTTGCAAAGGAATCTTGGCAATCGGCTTATTCTAATATTTTGAAACAAGAGCAAATAGAATATATGTTAAATCTTATGTATTCTGAATCTACTTTGACAACTCATTTCGATAATCCGAATTATCAATATTATCTGATTCAGGAAGATGAGTTTTTTTTAGGTTTTATCGGTTTCGAATTTCATAACGAAACAGAAACAACAAAACTTCACAGGATTTATTTTCTGAAAGAATCGCAAGGAAAAGGCCTTGGAAAAAAAGCTTTGGAATTTGTAAAAACTGAAGCAGGAATTTCAGGTGATAAAAGAGTTACACTTACCGTTAATAAAAATAATAATGCCCAAAAATTTTACGAATCACAAGGATTTAAAGTTTATAACGAAGCTATTTTTGATATTGGAAACGGTTACGTAATGGATGATTATTTGATGGAATTTATCATCGGTAATTAATTTCTAAAAGCATTTGTGATCTTCGCAGATGCTTTTTTTGTGATTGTTGTTAATTCCGGAAAATGAATTGATGATGAACAGATATAAAACTTTATCTTTCAATTTGTCATTATCGAAATTTTTATGTTTTGTTTAAATCCTGATTTTAGCGTCATTAGCGGGATTGAAAATGTTTCGAAAATCAATTTCCTAAAGTAATATTATCGTGATGTTAATTCTCATTGAAACTTAACTGAATTAATTCTTAAATATTATTAATAAATCTGTAATCATTCATTAAAATATTATTTCGTACATATTTTTAGATTTGTCCCAGAACGAAATCAAGCAGATGCCTGAAAGTAAATTTTTCTTCATAAACTATTTTAAATTTAAGAAGTCTGTTATTTATAGCGGACTTTTTTAGTTTATGACTAGCTAATCTTCGCCCACTTATTTTTCCCTTTGTACTGCTTGATGTAATATTGCTTCATCATCTGATTGTCGGGATGTGTGAGAAGTCCATCTTGTTCCAATATTTTTTCAACAGTCAGTTTTGAAGCTTTTATGATCGCAGAATCCTCTATCAAACTCAATTTTTTAAAATCCACAACACCACTTTGCTGAGTCCCAAGAATGTCTCCAGGTCCACGCAACTCCATATCAACCTCAGAAATTTTGAAACCGTCCGTCGTTGCAACCATCGTTTTGATTCTCGTTCGGCTTTCCTTGCTCAGTTTGTCGCCAGTCATCAGGATGCAATAACTTTGTTCTGCACCTCTACCAACACGTCCCCGCAACTGATGAAGCTGCGACAATCCAAATCGCTCTGAGCTTTCTATCACCATTACAGAAGCATTAGGAACATTCACGCCAACTTCTATCACGGTTGTTGCGACCATCAGTTGTGCTTGTCCGGAGGCGAAATATTGCATGTTAGCGTCTTTTTCCGCAGGTTTCATTCGGCCGTGAACCATCGTCACGTTATAGCTTTTGAAGAAGTTCATAACTTGCTCCAGACCTTCCATCAGATTTTTATAATCCAACGTTTCCGATTCCTCGATGAGCGGATAAACGAAATAGATTTGGCGGCCTTTTTCAATCTCTTCGCGGCAAAAATTATAAACAGAAAGTCTATCTTTCTCACGCCTGTGAGCGGTAATAATTGGTTTTCTACCAACTGGCATTTCATCGATTACAGAAACATCCAAATCAGAATAAAAACTCATCGCTAAAGTTCGTGGAATTGGTGTTGCAGTCATTACCAAAATGTGTGGCGGAATATTACTCTTTGCCCAGAGTTTTGCCCGTTGCGCCACACCGAATCTATGTTGTTCATCAATAATTGCCAAACCAAGATTCTGAAATTTTACTTTGTCTTCCAAAAGTGCGTGCGTTCCAATTAATATAGAAAGTTGCCCGTTTTCCAATTCCTCGTGAATAATTCTCCTTTCCGCAGTTTTAGAAGAACCAGTCAGAAGTCTGACGTTGATATTAGTATTTTGAAGTAATTCTTTAATCGAATTAAAATGCTGTTGCGCCAATATTTCCGTTGGAGCCATCAGACAAGATTGAAAACCATTGTCCATCGCAATCAGCATTGTTAATAAAGCAACCATCGTTTTCCCCGAACCAACATCGCCTTGCAAAAGCCGATTCATTTGGGTCGAACGTTTCATATCGATTCTGATTTCTTTCAGAACTCTTTTTTGTGCATTCGTTAGTTCAAACGGAAGATTGTTTTCATAAAAATTGGTGAAATATTCTCCAACGATTGGAAAAGGATTTCCGAAGGATTTTGTTTTCTGATGAAGTTTTTTAAGTCCATAACCGAGCTGAAAAAAGAAGGCTTCTTCGAATTTCAATCGTCTGTTTGCTGCATCGAATTGTTTTAAATCTTTGGGGAAATGAATGTAATAATAGGAATTCAGTCGTCCAATTAACTTCATAGATTTTAATAGGTAATCGGGCAGGTTTTCTTGAATTAGTTGAGGCAGATCTTTCAGAAGATTGAAAATAACGGTCTGAAATAATTTATTTGTAATTCCTCGTTTCGTTAATTTCTCACTTCCCGGATAAACTGGAAGAAGGGTTCCGGACAAAGCTTTTTTTTCATTAACTTCAATTTCAGGATGAGGCATTGAGAAGTTTCCATTAAAGAAATTGACCTTTCCGAAGATGAAAATTTCCTGATTCAGAGGAATCGCTTCTTTCATCCAATTCGTATATCGGAACCAGACCAAATCCATTGTTCCAGTCTCGTCACGGAATTTTGCAGTCAGTCGTTTTCCCTTTTCGTAAACCACTTCCTGGATGTCCGTTATTTTCCCTTTCAGTTGAATATCTGCTTCGGAATCTTTGGATATATTTCCAATTTTGTGGATTTTACTTTTATCGATGTATCGGATAGGGTAAAATGTGAGTAGATCTTCCACAGTCAAAACCCCCAACACGTTTCTGATGAGCTTT
>Ga0116227_10017288_pt1 | contig 10102 bp, 5 predicted proteins | sample S1TSphgellanicum_FD_89693 | JGI IMG/M metagenome (GOLD analysis project Ga0116227, IMG submission 89693) | Host-associated microbial communities from peat moss isolated from Minnesota, USA - S1T2_Fb - Sphagnum magellanicum MG | ecosystem: Host-associated > Plants > Peat moss > Unclassified...
AGCACTGTAAACTAAGAGAGTCTTTTGTTAAATCTTCGCGGTCATGGAGTCCTACTCGGTGTCAGGAGTTGTGTTATTTGTGTTACAAAACACAAAAGACTGCTATACAAATACAAGAACAGCCTCTTTCTTTCTTTCTTTCACTTTCCTCAGCTAGGCTGCTGTAGGTACTGCTTATATCTTTCTGTAAAGTGAAAGATCTTTTTATACCACCGTTTTGGCATTTCATAATGGTGCCATCATCACGTCATTTGTGCTCATGATCATCATGTTATTTGTGCTCATGTCCATATAGTTGCATTATGTCGTAGCTTAGGTGTAGTTGGTTCGCTAGGGTGATGGCCCTTGCTACTAGAAGAAAAACACGTATTTTTAATTATTTTTTATGACTAAATTTTAGTCGCAAGGGTGGAAAGATGGTAAAGTATGCCAAAAAAGTGGTCAAACATGTAGTCACAATCATATTTATGGTATACAAATGAAAAAACCTATTTCAAACTTTTTAAACTTTCATTATGAAGTAATGGAGCACTCCATTGAGTTGATGGTAAGTTACACATAAAGTGCAACAAATTTTGATTTAAGAAAAATGGATGAAAAGTGTGTTTTCAATTAGTTGAGTTTTTGAAATTTCCAACATACTTTTCTTTGAGAACTTAGATAATTATGACTATGCTATGAAAGAAATTTAAACACATTAATACATAGTAGTGCTTTTTCCATTTGAAAGTATAAGAAATCCAATTATAAATGTACTTTCATTGCATTTTCATATACTTGAAAGAAATCCAATTATAATTGTACTTTCATCGCATTTTCATATACTTGAAGTAGGATAGTGACACATATTTTTTGTACTTGTATTTTAAAAAATATACTGAATTACATATTAAAACATGCAAGTATTAAATATTTTGCATTTAAGTCAAAAATCTTCCTCTTATTAATCATTAAAGTGAAAAATATTCATCAGTTCAATGTATTAAGTCTTAGCTTATGGATCCTCTCCACTAAAAAATAATAATATCCGTCATTAGCATACTTGACCATGCTTTCACCTGCAAACAACATTTGTGACAAATAATTTTTTAATCATCTTTAATAAGTCACATGCAACATTAGTCAGAAACGATAAGGGGTATTGAAAAAAAAAAAATCAACTAGTTAAGATATAGATATTATTATAATTTTGAAATAATCTGGGACATTCAATTCAAATGCTTGAATGATTTTATATTATGATAGGTGGCCCAATGTAAATGAGCCATTTGGCATTTTAAAATGATTTTAATACAAAATATTAATATTAAGTTGGTAGGTACATGAGTAAATGCCCACAAATTTAAGCTACATACCTACATATCTACTTAGGTGAAAAGCTAATTAAGTAGGTTCGACCTTTTTAGACAAAATACCTATTTATATATGTAGGTACATAATGTGGTAGGTACATAAGTCAACCTAGGTGGGTAGGTCAAACTAAGTACATATTTAGTTTAATAGGTAAATAAGTAGGTTGGGGATGTAGGTAATTTAAAATTATGCATAATTTTATTTTTTTGTTTTTGGTTAAACCTTTTGATTGGTTCATCGCATTTGCACAAATTTCTTAATGTGAAAGTAGATGACCACATCCTTTGTTAATATAATGTTCAAAATAGGAATGAACAACAAACAATGTGGGATCGATAAATTTTGAAATTGTAATTTCTTCACAAATTAAGTTGCAACTCCAAAACTTTCCTCATGCCTTTTGTTGTTAGTTTTTGGGTTTTTAAACACTTCAAGAACATGCATAATTATAACAATTACTATTATAAAATAAATCCCTATGAAAATCATTTATTTTAAAATTAATATCAATTTAATTATAGTAACTACATTTAATATTGTAAAAATTCATATAAGTCAAATCTTTTTTTTTTTTTATTGGTAATTATTATTTATAAATACAATAATTTGTTGAACATACTCTAATTCTTCTAATTAGTATAAAAATACTCTAAAACTATTTATCATAGATAATTAATTATAGAATTCAAAAAATAAAAAATAGAAAAAAAAATTATAATAATTCCTTCAATTCTAATCATTACAATACCTATTTTGACTACATTATAATTTTTCCAAAATTTTAATTCAGATTTAAACTTATAAATTAAAAAATGTGTGAATAATTATGACTATTATAGAAAACTACACAAGAACTATAATGATAACTTTTATATTATACATTATGAACAATTAAATCTCAATTGTAAATTAATTTTACAAGTATTGTAATTCTTACTCACAAATAACCTAAATAATACATTGATTTTACAAGGATTTTATGATACTATAGAATAATAATTACTAATATAAAAGTTTATCCTTTTATATTTACCATTTACCATAAATAAATAGTAATACATACAATTATTCAATATATTATCTTTTTCTAATATATTAATTATATGAGCTTTTTTATTATTTTAATATTATTATAATATTTTCAATAAAAATCTGAATTATAGGGCATAATTTCTCAAATTTGGAAATAACTAATTAATAATTATTAACTAATTAATTAATATTTCATAACCAAATGAATTAAAATAATAACTCAAGTATTCAATATTTAATTATTAGTAACCATCAATTATAAATATTAAGTATTAATTATTTAAAATCTAATAATACAATTAAAAACTAGCTTAAGCTAACTAATTTATTATAATTATTCCCAATATTTTTTCAATTTTATATTTAGAATAAATTTAAAATATAAATATTTAGCTATAAAAATGACAATAATTGAATTATTATTGTAATTCGTCGGTAGTCAAGGTTAACTATTTTATTTATTTATTCCATATGATTACTTCACTCATTATACCTATTTATGATCTGTTTAAAATTATTATTATTTATTTTAAGTAAATATGTTATTCCTTTGAAAATAATTTATTAATAATACAATTATTTTTATTAGATATTTTTATTAGTTATGTCAATATTTTAAAATAGTACTTGCATATTTGAAAATGTAATTAAATTAAATTATTTAAAATTTTAAATAAGGTTAATATTGAAATTCATTTTTTAATACATGTAATTAATAAATATATGTAATATAATGTAAGATAAATAATTATAAATGTCTTTTGTAATAATTTTAAGAAGTATAATAAAATAGTTTGGATGAAGTTGTGAAATGGGCACAATATATTTCGAAAATATCTTATGTAAAAATTTAATATTCTCAAAATATACATTTAGTGTAAATATGATATCGAACCTATTTATGCTAATAACAAAACTTGAATACATATGTAATATGAATTGTAATGTTTGTAAATCGTAATATACCCAATTATATTCCTTAAAATACACATTTGTATACCTATAGGGCTATAATTGAAATGGTCACATCTCCAACTGGGGGACATAAATTACATTGTGAAATGGAAACCAAATTAAATGTTGTTCACATGGAAGGATGAAAACCAAAATAATCACAAACAGTTACAGAGTTTGTTACAATGTAATTACGAATATGAACAACATAAGAAATAGTTGCAAAAATGTACAAAGATAGTCACAAATGACCAATAATCGCATTTAATGACAAATAAAGTGGTTACACTTTGGCTTATTTCTATTAATGTTACTAGGTAATAGAATGTTAACATTTATTGATCGGAGAGTATGTGATATAAAACAAATACTAGAACCTCATGACTAGGGGAAAAAGCCCTATATTAATCAGAGGTTATTTAATGTCAATTCAAAAATCTCAAAATTAAGAATAATGATTTTATCTTCATTTTATTTATTTTTTCATTTCAAAAAATAAAATTTTAAATGATGGATAATATTATGTATTATTGGATATTTTTGTATATGGTGTAATGCATGATGCAAACATGTGTACCAAACAATTTTTTTTTTTTTCAAATTATTTAATAGTTATTTTTGAACAATAAATTTCATACATCATTATACATTTCTTCATGTTTCATTCTAAGCAATGAGGTGATGAAGTCATGTTGTAAAAATCAAATTTGTTTAACCTTCAAGATTGTGAAAAAAAATCCAATCACTAAATGGTGGATTCTAGTAAAATTTTATAGGTATTTGAACATATTTTCTTATCTGAATATAATTTGTATCATATGGAGAGTGGATTCCAATGGTTATGGATGATTGGATTCCTTGTGAAGGCCAAGGTAAGCCAGTTTTGGCAACAAATCAGAAGGGGAATGAGCTATGGGTTTTAATCATGGAAAAAGTTCACGCAAAATTGTATGGTTCCTATGAGGCTTTGGAAGGGGGTGTAGTACATGCTGCACTTGTTGACTTGACCGGGAGAAGAAATTGACATGTTTCATGAATCTTCATAGTTGGATTTTGTGAATGGGCATCTTTGATTACAGTTGTAAACATTCAAACAAGAAGGGTTTTTGCTTATAGCTGATAGTGTTTTAAGTTCTGATGTGCATGTTTCATCAAGTGGAATCATGGAAGGCCATGGATACTCCTTGTTGTAGGTTAGAATGGTTTGTTTGTACCTATTTTTGCCATTGTTGAACTTGTGGTGTTCCATAAGACTTGTTGTGTTCCTTTTCATTATGTTCATACTGCCATTAAATTATATTTTTTATAGGTGTGTATGTGGTTTGTCTATGAGGTGTGTACTGAGTTTCATTCCTTTTATTCCAAGTCTAGGAAGTAGATGGACACAAGCTTGTTTAAATTTGCAATCCATGGGTCAATGAGGTTGAGTGGAATGGCCCTTGGTTAAAGTTGTCCATAGAATGGACTTGATATAGACTTCAAGTACTATTGGTACAAACACATTTGGCATTTTACTTAATGTGGAGGTTATTTGAACAATAATATATATGTGGACATCATTAATGTTACTTACTGAAAGAATTGTTGGAGGCATCATTTCTTGTAGAGGCATTATCTAGAGGTGGTTCCATTTGTGATTTTCCACATTGAAGTCCAAATCTTGTAAATGGGTTGACCACCACATTTTTGCAAATTATTTCATGTTGGTGTTCAACCAATTTTGCAACCACATGTCAATTAGCCCTACTAAGATGTCTCCTAACTAATTCTTACAATTACACCATGTTGTAGAGGGTGCATTCTAGATGTCATGGCAAGACTTCCAACTTCATTTTCAATCCCCTTATATTTGCCAAATTTATCCACAATAGATGTGTTCTTTTATACATGGTGAATGGCAAGGTCCAACTACGAACGGGTGCCAAAACTTTGACACTTGGCACTTCAGCCCACAATTCCATTTCAAGGTTGTTGGTCCACATGCCCGTGTTCTTATTCATGTGTTTATCACCCTTACTCAAGTATTTTTGTTCTCATTTTTTCATGTCATCAATTTTGTAGGGCTTGTGGGCAATGTTTTCCATGACTATATTCAATCATATTGAATGTTATTAAAAAGTGTGGGGCACATTAGTATAGGGTGTGCATGTCTTTTCATGGTGTAAAGCCACCTTTGGCAATTATCAATTTGTTGGGGAATCTTCATTCTTTTTTATTGGAATGCACATTATTAAAACCTAGGGTAAAATATTAGCTCAAAATATTTATGCATGTAGCAATATCAAGGATAATGTACATTAATTCAAGGGAAATGTTTGTGAGATGATGCTTGAGGTTGATCCAAAAGGGTACACAATTTTCCCACTACATGGGGCCCAAATCTAAAAGCCCAATTTTTGTTCAATGTTCACAAAAACTTCGATCACTTTGGAACCCTTCTAACGCAAATGCTATGAAATGAATACCTTGGTATCTTATTGGATGTCATTGTAGATTGCCATATTTTTTGCGTAGTGGTAGCATTATTGGAGTTTTATCATTGCCATTTTTTTTGCAACAATAAAGTTGCCAACAAAGAGGTATGGTGAATCACTGTATTGTAGCCTTTGGTTTTAAACTCTTAATTATACAAAATTGAAAAGCTAATGGTTTTTTTTTTTTCACGTAATTATGAGGGCATATTATGTTTGTTTTCCTTTTTTTTTAAAACATTTAAATATTTGGTACCTTGGTGAAAGAAATTGTAGAAGTGTTTACATCTTTATGTAATATTTTTATAGTTTGAATATGTAATTGGGGTCTTGTTTTCCAAATTGTTTTTAATCATGGGGTTGTTTATCATTTTAATAACACTTTTCTAATATCCTTTTGTTGGTTGATTGTATTGGCACCTTTATAGCGTAATGTCTTTGAGGATTCTTTTTTCAACTTCAAAGTAGAAGTTCTATCTCCATCCATTAAAAGAAAATGTAGTTTTTAGAAGGCCAATTTGACTAAAATGTCAACATTGACCTAAGGGTATGTCCATTTTGACTAAAGGTTTGGGGCATGAAAAACACATGTTACATTTGATTAATACATTTGATTAAAGTGACCTTTTTGACCAAGTGTTAAGCTAAAGATCTAGTCAAAATGGCCATGATTTAATCAAATTGGCCATATTGAATTAATAGGGTTTAGTCAAATTAACCATATTCATTTGATGACTGAGCCTACTTGTTAAACCTAAACTACCTATCTAACCTAACCTAGATAATAGGTTAAGTTAGGCCTAGGCATTTATTAATAGGTACCCCCTACCTACCTAGGTTAACCTATTTATAACTTACCTATTTTTGTCAATAGAGTAAAAAAATTGAAGTGCATTTAATGTAATATGTTGAAAAAAATTCATGGAAGTTGATTATAATATTTTAATCCAAAATCATGTTTATGACAATATGTTGTCCAAAAAAAATCACCTGATGGGGTGGTGGTGCAATGGTTAAGGATTTGACTTCTCAATGTGGAGGTGAGGAGTTCAAGTCCTCACACTTGCAACCTTGGCTACCTTGACTATTTAGGTGACCTAATTAGGTAAACTAAGTTGCAAAGCCTATTTAACCACTTAACCTAGCCTACTTAGCCTAACCTACGAGGTTCGGTTTAGCCTAGGGGTCTTGGCCTAGCCTAAGTGGCTTGGTTTAACTTAGATGGCTAAGTTAGGTGGCCTAATTTAGGGCTAGGATATAGGGTTGGTAAATAAATAAATAAATAATTTTTGACATTAATTATTAGGTTTATTAATTAGGTAGGTTGGTAAGTAGGTTAAAGTAGGGTAGAATAGAATAGGCAGGGTAATTAATTAATTAATTTTTTCATATTAAGGCTTAATAAAAATGATTTAAATAATATATATTTTTGGTTGCTACCCAAATTATATTATTGTCATAATGGTTCAGTAAAAAAACCCAGTCAAAAAGACCAACCAAAGGGACCCAGTCAAAACAATCGAATCCAAATCAACTTGTCCAAAATGGCATTTTGGTCAAGTTGAACATGGGGGCAAAAAAACCATATGGGGGTTTTTTCTAACAAAAGTTCTTGGTAAAGAAAACCGAAATTTCTTGTAGTGATTTAATAACCATGTGGTTTCTATTGACATTGAAATGTCCAAAAATAGGTTAGCAATGTAACATGGGTCTACATGTACACATTGATAAATAATACATTTTACTTGGGATTTTGTTTAGGTGTCCTTGACAAAATGCTTATTGCTGGAAAAATAGAACAAGCCTCTCTTGGTCTTGTTTCCTTTCTTCTAGTGGGAAGTGAAATTTGTGTTTATATTAGTTGCCTAACACATTGTAGAGTTACAAAGGCCATTGGTAGACATTTTAAAAGCTCACATAGAGAATATGCTTTCACATAAGAAAAAACAAAATAAGAATAAAATTAAAATTGCTTAGAGGTTGGAGATAATATTTTTGTTATAATGTTCGACCTATTTGCCTTTACATTTTGTTTTCTCCCTCCCCATGTTTAAATATAAAAAATAATGTGTAAAATGGGACAATGATTTAGTCTTGAGTCTATTTTGAATCGTATTAATTAATTTTTATTATAATGTTCTTTAGGTTCATGGTGAGTATTCTATTTGTTGTTGTGTATTATAGGTGAAAGGAGTCGCCACCCCCATTCATAAAAATCCATTTTCTGCCTCTTACCTCCTCTTTGTGTAAAGTTGAACATGAAGACCACTCAATGTTCAATTTGCTTCTTATTTGAGACTTAGTGGGTGCATTTGGATTCGCACTCCATGCATATCCCATTCCTTTTTATGAATTGTGTGGCAAGAATGGTAAATACTTGGTATTGGTTGAAACTTACATCTAAAACTATACATAATGTATGTTATGATTCTATATCTTGGTGCCAAAATTTATATACATTCTCTCTTGTACAAAACAACCTAGTTTATCAACATGGGGACTTTGGAGCACTAGAGTTTGGTTTTAGACCATCTATACATTTATTGTACAAAATGTTGTACATCTTGTTCAATGAAAGTAAGATATATATTTTTTGAAGTTGAAAAGTAAAAGGTGCATGTCTTTTCCACTCCATGTCAAATCATTAAGGGTGTAAATTTTCAAATCTAATTGAACCATTTTCCAACTATAAATCCTTTGAATTGCCCAAGTTGAAGAGATTGAAATTCATGCACACCAAGTCTCTTTTACAATTTCATGTTTTACCCTTGGTGATAATTGACTACTACAAAAATGGGGTGTAGTTCATTAGCCTAAATCATTATGGGACCTTAAAAATGAAATAATTGCATTGCATTTTACTAATTTCACCCTTGTGAAAGCTATTTCACTATAATATCGCTATGTAAACATCATGTTTCATTACTAATTAACATAATTCACTATTGTAATTTATTGTAATAAATAATTTTATTTTTATGTTTTTAAAAATATTCTATATATGTTACTTTATGATATACCCTATATTATTTTAAATTACTTTAGTTATTCTAATTTATACCTGATGTTATTAAAAGTTATTATAGGTTACTATAAATTATTGTACCTTTAACTATTATATGTTATTTTACCTTAAGGTATCTTAACTAGTTTATTATAAGTTTTTAAATTATTATAAATTAAATTATTCAACTAACTTTAGGTTATACCTTAGGTTATTTTATTTTAAGTTAATATATGTTATTTCAAATTATACTTTAAGTTTTTCAAGGTCATTATACTTTATGATGTTATAAATTATTTTATTCTAAGTATAATAACTTAAAATAATCTAAAATATAATATAATGACCTAAGGTAAAACAACTTAAAATTAAAAAAATAACTTATGAAAAATAATTTAAAATACCTTATAATATAATAACTACCAATAGCCTATGATATTATAACATAGAATATCAAACAATAATTTATAATAGAATAATCTCCAATAGTCATAATATAACATATAATAACCATCGATAGCCATTAATAGCCACTAATATAATAATTTTTAATAGTCATTAATAGAATAGCCACCAACAGCCATTAATAAAATAACAACCAATAGCCACTAAAATAATAACTTTTAATAATCATTAATAAAATAGCCACCAATAGCCATTAATAAAATAACAACTAATAGCCATTAAATATAATAATTTTTAATACTCATTAATAGAATAACCACCAATAGCCATTAACAAAATAGCAACCAATAACCATTAATATATCACTATTAATAATCATTAATAGAATAGCCACCAACAACCATTATAAAATAGCCACCAATAGCCATTAATAGAATAACAATTAATATCCATTAATATAATAACTATTAATTGTCATTAGTAAAATAACCACCAATAGCCATTAATAGAATAACCACTAATAGCCACTAATATAATAGCCATTAATAAGCACCATTATCCACCAATAGAATATCCATCAATAGCAATTAATAGAAGAGCCACCAATAAAAAAACTACTAATAGCCATTAATATATTAGCCAACAATAACCATTAATAGAATAACCACTAATAGCCACTAATAAAATAACCATTAATAGCCACTAGTAGAATAGGTTCCAATAGTTATTAATAACCACCAATAGCCCCAATAATGTTGGATGTATTTTAGATGTCATGGCAATATTTCCAACTTCATTTTCAATCCCTTTACATTTGCCAAATTTATCCACAAGAGATGTGTTCCTTTGTACATGGTCAATGGCAAGGTCCAACTATTGGTGG
>Ga0116227_10017289_pt1 | contig 10102 bp, 9 predicted proteins | sample S1TSphgellanicum_FD_89693 | JGI IMG/M metagenome (GOLD analysis project Ga0116227, IMG submission 89693) | Host-associated microbial communities from peat moss isolated from Minnesota, USA - S1T2_Fb - Sphagnum magellanicum MG | ecosystem: Host-associated > Plants > Peat moss > Unclassified...
CACCACGTTGATCGCGAAGGCCACGTAGAACGGGTAGCGCCAGCCCCATTCGAGGAAGTCGTCCGCCGACAGGCTGGCGTGCAGGAACAGGAACAGGCCGCTGGCCAGGATGAAGCCGATCGGCGCGCCGAGCTGGCCCAGCATGGCGAACCAGCCCCGGCGGTTCTGCGGCGCGTTCAGCGCCAGCAGCGAGGGCAGGCCGTCCCAGGAACCGCCCAGCGCCAGGCCCTGGCAGAAGCGGAAGATCGACAGCAGCACGATGGAGGCGAACCCCAGGCTGGCGTAGCCCGGCAGGAAGGCCATGCCCGCCGTCGAGATGCCGAGCAGGAACAGGGCCGCGGTGAGCTTGACGCCGCGCCCCCAGCGGCGCTGGATCGCCATGAACGCGGCGGTGCCCAGCGGCCGGGCGATGAACGCGAACGAGAAGATGACGAAGGCGTAGAGCGTGCCCTCCAGCCGCTCCTCGAACGGGAAGAACACCGCGGGGAACACCAGCACCGAGGCGATCCCGTAGACGAAGAAGTCGAAGTATTCCGAGGCCCGGCCGATGATCACGCCGACGGCGATTTCACCCGGGGCTATCCGGGCATGGCCGGGGGTGCCATGATCCAGCTGGGCGGCGGGCAGGTTGTCGATGGGTTCGTGGCTGAGGCTGGACATCATGGTTGCCCTTGGTTGCAGTATGGTTTCGTGCGGACTTGGCAGGTTCGCACCACTCGGGGATGATGACCATAGGACAAAACGTCCAATCCCCACGGCGAGCCCACAGGCGTACATTCTGCACCTTATGCTGTCCCGCGCCCACACTTCGTCCGGCAGGCCTCGCTTCCCAGGCCTGCGCTGCCTGTTCCTGCTGCCCCTGGCCCTGCTGGCGGGCTGCAACGCGGTGCTGCTCAGCCCCTCCGGCGACGTGGCGGTCCAGCAGCGCAACCTGATCCTGATTTCCACCGCCCTGATGCTGCTGATCATCGTCCCGGTGATCGTGCTGACGCTGCTGTTCGCCTGGCGCTACCGGCAGTCCAATGCCCAGGCCCAGGCGGACTACGCCCCCGACTGGGACCATTCCACCCAGCTGGAGCTGGTGATCTGGGCGGCGCCGCTGATCATCATCATCGCGCTGGGGGCGCTGACCTGGATCAGCACCCACACGCTGGACCCCTACCGGCCGCTGCAGCGGCTGGAGCCGGGGCGCGCGGTGCCGGCCGGCACCCAGCCGCTGGTCGTCGAGGTGGTGGCGCTGGACTGGAAGTGGCTGTTCTTCTACCCGGAGCAGGGCATCGCCGTGGTGAACGAACTGCCGGCGCCGGTGGACCGGCCGATCACCTTCAAGATCACCGCGTCCTCGGTGATGAACTCCTTCTTCATCCCGGCCCTGGCGGGCCAGATCTACGCCATGCCGGGCATGGAAACCAAGCTGCACGCCGTCATCAACCGGCCCGGCGAGTACGAAGGCTTCTCGGCCAACTACAGCGGCGCGGGCTTCTCCGGCATGCGCTTCAGGTTCCACGGCATGAGCAGCGGCGACTTCGACCGCTGGGTGCAGTCGGCCAAGTCGGGCGGCGGCGAGCTCGGCCGCGAGGACTACCTGCGGCTGGAGAAACCCAGCGAGCGCGAGCCGGTCAAGCGCTACGCCAGCGTGGCGCCCGGCCTGTACGACGCCATCCTCAACCGCTGCGTGGAAGCCAACCGCATGTGCATGAAGGACATGATGGCCATCGACGCCGGCGGCGGCCTCGGCGGGCCGGGCACCTACAACGTCGCGTCGCTGGACACGGCCACGCGCGCCCGCCTGGGCCTGGAGGGCCTGCGGCCCCGGAACTACGTGGGCGCGATGTGCACCACCGCCGACGCCAGCGGCGCGCTGGACCTCGCGGGCCGCGCCACGGACGCCCTTCCCCTGCGCCGCTGAAGGCGGCATCACCTGGCACCCGGACCCATGATGTTCGACAACCCCGACCTCACGAAGCTCATCTTCGGCCGCCTCACCTGGGAGGCGATCCCGTTCCACGAGCCGATCCTGCTGGCCACCTTCATCGCCGTGGCGATCGGCGGCATGGCCATCCTCGGCGCGCTGACCTACTACCGCGCCTGGGGCTACCTGTGGCGCGAATGGTTCACCAGCATCGACCACAAGAAGATCGGAATCATGTACGTCATCCTGGGCCTGGTGATGCTGCTGCGCGGCTTCTCGGACGCCATCATGATGCGGCTGCAGCAGGCCGTCGCCTTCGGCGACAACCTGGGCTATCTGCCGCCGCACCACTACGACCAGATCTTCACCGCCCACGGCGTGATCATGATCTTCTTCGTGGCCATGCCGCTGGTCACCGGGCTGATGAACTACGTGGTGCCGCTGCAGATCGGCGCGCGCGACGTGGCCTTTCCCTTCCTGAACAACTTCAGCTTCTGGATGACCACCAGCGGCGCCGCGCTGGTGATGATGTCGCTGTTCGTCGGCGAGTTCGCGCGCACCGGCTGGCTGGCGTATCCGCCGCTCTCGGGCATCGCCTACAGCCCGGACGTGGGGGTGGACTACTACATCTGGTCGCTGCAGATCGCCGGCATCGGCACGCTGCTGTCGGGCATCAACCTGATCGCCACCATCGTGAAGATGCGCGCGCCCGGCATGGGGCTGATGAAGATGCCGGTCTTCACCTGGACCGCGCTGTGCACCAACGTGCTGATCGTGGCGGCCTTCCCGGTGCTGACCGCCGTGCTGGCGCTGCTGTCGCTGGACCGCTACGCGGGCACCAATTTCTTCTCGAACGACTTCGGCGGCAACGCCATGATGTACGTCAACCTGATCTGGATCTGGGGCCACCCGGAGGTCTACATCCTGGTGCTGCCGGTGTTCGGCATCTTCTCCGAGGTGGTGGCCACCTTCAGCCGCAAGAAGCTGTTCGGCTATGCCTCCATGGTGTATGCCACCGTGGTGATCACCATCCTGTCCTACCTGGTGTGGCTGCACCATTTCTTCACCATGGGCTCGGGCGCGAGCGTGAACTCGTTCTTCGGCATCACGACCATGATCATCTCGATCCCGACCGGGGCGAAGATCTTCAACTGGCTGTTCACCATGTACCGCGGCCGGATCAAGTTCGAAGTCCCGATGCTCTGGACCATCGGCTTCATGGTCACCTTCGTGATCGGCGGCATGACGGGCGTGCTGCTGGCCGTGCCGCCGGCCGACTTCGTGCTGCACAACAGCCTGTTCCTGATCGCCCACTTCCACAACGTCATCATCGGCGGCGTGCTGTTCGGCCTGATGGCCGGCATCACCTACTGGTTTCCCAAGGCCTTCGGTTACAAGCTGGACCCGTTCTGGGGCAAGTGCTCGTTCTGGTTCTGGCTCATCGGCTTCTACCTGGCCTTCATGCCGCTGTACGTGCTGGGCCTGATGGGCGTGACCCGCCGGCTGAGCCATTTCGAGGACCCGTCGCTGCAGATCTGGTTCCAGATCGCGGCCTTCGGCGCGTTCCTGATCGCGCTGGGCATCCTGAGCTTCCTCATCCAGCTGGTGGTGAGCTTCCGGCGGCGCGAGTCGCTGCGCGACACCACGGGCGATCCCTGGAACGGCCGTACGCTGGAGTGGTCCACGGCCTCGCCGCCACCGGCCTACAACTTCGCCTTCACGCCCCGCGTCCACGACAGCGACGCTTGGTGGGACATGAAGAAGCACGGCTACGTGCGGCCCCAGGCGGGCTTCATCCCGATCCACATGCCACGCAACACCGGCGCCGGCATCGTGCTGGCGGCCTTGAGCACGGTCTGCGGCTTCGCGCTGATCTGGCACATGTGGCCGCTGGCGGCACTGTCCTTCGCGGCGCTGCTGGCGGTGGCGATCGGCCACACCTTCAACTACCAGCGCGATTACCACATCCCCGCGGACGAGGTCGTCCGCGTCGAGGGCGAACGCACCCGGCTGCTGGCAAACCATGTCTGAGATCACCGCTTCCGCTCCCGCCGGCGCCCCGGGCGCATCCGCCTCCGCGCGCTTCTACCTGCGCGAGGAGCACCACCCCGAGAACGGCACGCTGCTGGGCTTCTGGCTCTACCTGATGAGCGACTGTCTCGTCTTCGCCTGCCTGTTTGCGGTCTATGCCGTGCTGGGCCGCAGCTACGCGGCCGGCCCCTCGGGCGCCGACCTGTTCGACCTGCCGCTGGTCGCGGTCAACACCTCGATGCTGCTGCTGTCGTCGATCACCTACGGCTTCGCGATGCTGGAGATGCAGCGCAACCGGCTGCGCCCGGTGCTGGCCTGGCTGGCGGTGACCGGCCTGCTGGGCGCGGTGTTCATCGGCCTGGAACTGTACGAGTTCGCGCACCTCATCCATGAGGGCGCGGGCCCGCAGCGCAGCGCCTTCCTGTCGTCGTTCTTCACGCTGGTCGGCACGCACGGCCTGCACGTGACTTTCGGCATCGTCTGGCTGGTCACGCTGATGGTGCAGGTCTCGCGGCGCGGACTGGGGCCGGAAAACCGCCGGCGCCTGATGTGCCTGTCGATGTTCTGGCACTTTCTGGACGTGGTCTGGATCGGTGTCTTCACCTTTGTCTATCTGATGGGATCGCTGCCATGAGCCTGCCCGACGACCACGCCTCCGATGCCGGCGCCCACGGCGACGGGCACCACGCGCACGACGACGGCGCCGGCCACGGCACCTTCAAGGGCTATGCGACGGGCTTCATCCTGTCGGTGATCCTGACGGCCATCCCATTCTGGCTGGTGATGGGCAAGGTGTTCGACCGCCCCAGCGTCACCGCCCTGGTGATCCTGGGCTTCGCGGCGGTGCAGATCGTCGTCCACATGGTGTATTTCCTGCACATGAACACCCGCTCCGAGGGTGGCTGGAGCCTGCTGGCGCTGATCTTCACGCTGGTGCTTGTCGTGATCACGCTGAGCGGCTCGCTGTGGGTGATGTACCACCTGAACCACAACATGATGCCCATGTCGGTACACGACATGAAGAACATGCCTTGACGCCGGCAGCGCGCGCAGCCACCTCCGCGGGCGGGCGCCGGCGGCGTTCCGCGGCCGTGCTGGCCGTCTGGGCAGCCTGCGCGGCACTGGCCTTCGTGGCGCTGCTGGCGCTTGGCACCTGGCAGGTGGAGCGCCGGGCCTGGAAGCTGGACCTGATCGCCCGGGTCGGGCAGCGGGTGCAGGCCCCGCCGGAGCCGGCGCCCGGCCCAGGGGCGCGGGTGAGCGCCGCGGCCGACGAGTACCGGCACGTGCGCGTCACCGGGCGCTTTCTCCATGACCGTGAAACCCGGGTGCAGGCCGTCACCGCGCGCGGCAGCGGCTTCTGGGTGCTCACGCCGCTGCAGGCGGCCGACGGCAGCGTGGTGCTGGTCAACCGGGGCTTCGTTCCGTCCGAGGCGCGCGAGCCCGCGGCGCGCGGCGCCGTGCCGCCGCAAGGCCCCGTCAGCGTCACCGGCCTGCTGCGCCTGACCGAGCCGGGCGGCGCCTTTCTGCGCCACAACGACCCCGCTGCGGACCGCTGGTACTCGCGTGACGTGGCCGCCATTGCCAGGGCGCGCGGCCTGGACGCGGTGGCGCCGTACTTCGTGGACGCCGACGCCGGCCCGCCCGGCGCGCCTGACCTGCCGGTAGGCGGCATGACGGTCATCGCCTTCCCCAACCACCACCTGGTGTACGCGCTCACCTGGTACACCCTGGCCCTGATGCTGGCGGCTGCCGCGTGGTACCTCGGGCGCGAGGAGTGGCGGCTTGGCCGGCGCACGCGCGAGAATGCGGGCTGCATGGACGAAGAAAGCGACGATGCGCCTCCCCACTGAAGCCCGCGCACCCGAGGACGGCCCGCGGCCCGCCGCGCGCGGCGCCGCGCGCCTGGACGACGCCACGGGCCTGAAGAACATGCAGCAGCTGATCCAGCTGCGCTGGATGGCGGTGGTCGGCCAGATCTTCACCATCGAGGTCGTGCACTACGGCTTCGGCATCCGCCTGCCGCTGGAGCAGATGCTGGCGGTGCTGACCTGCCTGGTCGTGTTCAATGCCGCGAGCCAGCTGCGCTGGCGCACCCGCCGCAAGGTCACCAACGGCGAGCTGTTCTTCGCGCTGCTGGTGGATGTGGGCATGCTGACCGCGCAGCTCTACCTCAGCGGCGGCGCCACCAACCCGTTCGCCTTCCTGTACCTGCTGCAGGTGATCCTGGGCGCGGTGCTGCTGCGGGCCTGGTCGACTTGGACCATCGTGGCCGTCACCGCCGCCTGCTTTGCCGGCCTGGCGCTGTTCGGCCGGCCGCTGGCGCTGCCGCCCGACCATGACCGCGGGCTGTCCAGCCCCTATATCCAGGGCATGCTGATCTGCTTCGTGCTCAACGCGGCGCTGCTGGTGGTGTTCATCACGCGCATCAGCCGCAACCTGCGCGAACGCGACGCGCGCCTGGCCGCCCTGCGCCAGCGCGCCGCCGAGGAGGAGCACATCGTGCGCATGGGCCTGCTGGCCTCCGGCGCGGCGCACGAGCTGGGCACGCCGCTGGCCACCCTGGCGGTGATCCTGGGCGACTGGCAGCGCCTGCCGCACTTCAGCTCCGACCCCGAACTGCTGCAGGAGGTCACGGAGATGCAGATCCAGATCCAGCGCTGCAAGTCCATCGTCAGCGGCATCCTGCTGTCGGCCGGCGAGGCGCGGGGCGAATCCTCGGCCGAGACCACGATCCGCCACTTCCTGGACAGCCTGGTCGCGCAGTGGCGCGCCACGCGCCCGGTGCGCTCCTTCGTCTACGACAACCGGTTTGGCGAGGACCTGCCCATGGTGTCCGACTCCGCGGTCCAGCAGATGATCTGCAACGTGCTGGACAACGCGCTGGAAGCCTCGCCGCACTGGACGCGCCTGGACGTGGCGCGCGAGGACGACGCGCTGGTACTGACCGTGACCGATGCCGGCGCGGGATTCCCGGCGCCGATGCTGGCCCAGTCCGGCACGCCCTACCAGTCGAGCAAGGGCCGGCCCGGCGGCGGGCTGGGGCTGTTCCTGGTCGTCAACGTGGCCCGCACGCTGGGCGGCGGCGTCACCGCGCGCAACCTGCCGGAGGGCGGCGCGGCGGTGACGCTGACGCTGCCGCTGGCGGCCATCGCCCTGGAGGAAGAAGAGGAGGCGGAAGATGCAAGCTGAGCGCATGCTGCTGCTCGTGGAGGACGACGCGGCCTTCGCCCGCACGCTGGGCCGTTCGTTCGAGCGGCGCGGCTACACGGTGCTGCAGGCCGCGAGCCTGGAGGAGGTCAGCGCGCTGCTGCGCGAGCATTCGCCGGGCTACGCGGTCGTCGACCTCAAGCTCAATGGCGACGCCTCGGGACTGGCCTGCGTGCAGGCGCTGCATGCGCATGCGCCGCAGATGCTGATCGTGGTCCTGACCGGATTCGCCAGCATCGCCACGGCGGTCGAGGCCATCAAGCTGGGGGCCTGCCACTACCTGGCCAAGCCCTCGAACACCGACGACATCGAGGCGGCCTTCGGCCTGGTGCAGGGCAACGCCGAGGTCGGGCTGACCAACCGCTCCACCTCGATCAAGACGCTCGAGTGGGAGCGCATCCACGAAGTGCTCGCGGAGACCGGTTTCAACATCTCCGAGACGGCGCGCCGCCTGGGCATGCACCGGCGCACGCTGGCGCGCAAGCTGGGCAAGCAGCGCGTCAAGTGAGGCGCAGCTGCGCGGGTAGAGGGTATGGGCGCTGCATGCTTGTTTGAGTCTTTCAATTCCTCCGGCAACCGCCAGCAGGCCCGCCAGCCGATCAACCCAGCCTGCTCGCCGCCAGTCGCACCTGCGCTGCCCGCTCGGCCTGCCGGGTGGGCGCATGCGCGCGGATGGCCTGGGTGATGGCCGGCGGGGCCACGTCGGGGTGGCCGGCGTTGAAGGGCGGTGCCGGGTTGTACTCGATGCTGAGCTGGATCGCCTCGGCAGCCGCGCGGCCGTGCAGGGCCGCCGCCACCTGCAGCGCGAAGTCGATGCCGGCCGTGACACCGCCGCCGGTGACCACCGGCCCGTCCGTGACCGTGCGGCTGTTCACCGGCGTGGCGCCGAAGGCACTCAGGTAGTCCAGCGCGGTCCAGTGCGTGGTGGCCCGGCGGCCGCGCAGCAGGCCGGCGGCGCCCAGCACCAGCGCGCCGGTGCACACCGAAGTGATGTAGCGCGCGCCGGCCGCCAGCTGGCGCACATAGGCCAGCGTCTCGTCATCGGTCAGCAGGGCGTTGATGCCGAAACCGCCGGGAATGCACAGCACGTCCGCCTTGGGCAGCTCCTCGAACGTGGCGGTCGGCAGCAGGCGCATGCCGTGCTCGCTGAGCACGGGTTCCCGGGTTTTCCAGACCAGGTGCACCGTCGCGCCGGGGCAGCGGCAGAAAACCTCGTAGGGGCCGGTGAGATCGAGCTGGGTCAGCGTGGGAAACAGCAGCAGGGCGAAGGTGGTCATGGGCGGTCGCGTTGGGTGGAGTCGGGCCCTCATGATGCACCTGCCGGTTGTGGCATGAATGACAATGAAGGTTGAAAAACTGCCAAGATGACCATGAGCCTCCAGCCCGCTTTGCCCCAGCCTGTCTGGGTCCTGGTGTTCCCCGGGTTCCAGCTGCTCGATGCCTGCGGCCCGGTCCAGGTGTTCGCCACCGCGAACGACGAGGCGGCCGAGCACGGCCAGCCCGCGCCCTACCGGCTGGGCGTGGTGTCGCTCGCGGGCGGACCCGTCGTGTCCTCGTCGGGCGTGGTGTTGCAGACGCAGCGGCCGCCCCCGGCGCGCGGCCTGCGCGGCGCCACCCTGCTGGTGGCGGGCGGAGCCGGAATGGCGCAGGCCGTGGCCGACGCCCGCCTGGTCCGCTGGCTGGCGCGCGCGGCACCGCGCGTGCGGCGCTGCGGTTCGGTGTGCACCGGCGCGTTTCTATTGGCCCGGGCGGGCCTGCTGGACGGACGCAAGGCCGTGACGCACTGGCGTGGCGTGGCGATGCTGCGCGAGCTGCATCCCGCGGTGGATGTGCACGACGATGCGATCTACCTGCGCGACGGTGCCCTCTACACCTCGGCCGGCGTGACCGCCGGCATCGACCTGTGCCTGAGCCTGGTGGAGGAAGACCTGGGCCGTGGCGTGGCGCTGGACGTGGCCAAACGCCTGGTGGTGCCGCTGAAACGGGCCGGCGGGCAGCGCCAGTTCAGCGCGGAGCTGCTGGCCCAGGCGAATGAGGGCGGCGTGCTGGCCCGGCTGTCGCCCTGGCTGCAGCCGCGCCTGCACCGGGCGCTGGACGTGGCGGCCATGGCCCAGGCGGTGGCGCTGTCCGCGCGCACGCTGCACCGCCGGCTGCGCGAGGAGGCCGGCACCACGCCGGCCGCGCTGCTGGCGCGCCTGCGGCTGGAGGCGGCCTGCCGCCTGCTGGAGGACGCCACGGTGCCGCTCAAGCAGGTGGCGCGCCGTACCGGCTTCGGCTCGCCCTACAACCTGCGGCGCGCCTTCGTGCGGCAGCTGGGCGTGCTGCCCGGGGACTACCGCGCGCGGTTCGGCTGAGCGCCTGGGGCTCAGCGCTTCTTGCTGCCGAAGATGCCGCCCAGCACGCCGCGCAGGATTTCGCGGCCGACCGTGGTGCCCATGGTGCGTACCGCGGATTTGGCCATGGTCTGGGCCAGGCCGTCATGCCTGCCGCCGCGCGGGCCGGTGGAGCCGAACAGGATTTCGTTGAGGCTGCCCATGACGCCGCCGCCCGCCGCGGCCGGGGCGCCGCCGTCCTTGCCGGGCAGGGGTGCGGCGGGCGCGGTCTGGGCCCGTGCTTTGAGCACTTCGTAGGCCGACTCGCGGTCCACCGCCTTTTCATAGACGCCGGCCACCAGCGAGCCCTGCTGCAGGGCCTGGCGCTGGGCGGGCGTGATCGGGCCGATCTGGCTGCCCGGCGGCAGCACGAACACCCGCTCGGTCACGCCGGGGCGGCCCTTGTCGTCCAGGAAGCTCACCAGCGCCTCGCCCACCGCCAGCTCGGTGATGGCGGCCTCGATGTCCAGCCCGGGCTTCTGGCGCATGGTGGAGGCCGTGGCCTTGACGGCCTTCTGGTCGCGCGGGGTGAAGGCGCGCAGCGCGTGCTGCACCCGGTTGCCCAGCTGCGCCAGCACCG